>ORJL011781438.1_pt1 | contig 29853 bp, 30 predicted proteins | sample 1779941 | NCBI WGS metagenome assembly ORJL01 (sample SAMEA104232317, study PRJEB22302) | groundwater metagenome | biome: forest; feature: aquifer; material: groundwater | place: USA | collected 2011-08-07 | depth 5.8 m
AAAAGTTAAACATATGCCTCTGCTAAAGAAGCTGGGGAACTTAGCCTTCTCTAAAGTCTTAAGTTCGTTGACTAAAGTAAAAATTACCGATTCAACTACTGGATTCAGAGCTTTCACCCCAGAAATAGCTAGAGAGATTAATTATATCAATACTTTTACTTATACCCAAGAGCAGATAATCAAAGCTGCCAAGCAAGGATTTAAGATTACAGAAATACCCATCATTTCCAGAAAGACTAGAGAAAGCAGATTATTCAAAAATCCGTTCCAATATGCAATTAAAGCCTGGATTAATATCTTTCGAATATATCGAGATTATCAACCCCTGAAATTCTTTGGCAGGATTGGATTGTTTTTTTTGTTAATTGGTGTAGGTATCGGAGTTTGGCTGGCCTATCGCTACCTTACTTTAGGCTATGTGGGAAAAACACCCTCTACTCAACTGAGTGTACTACTGATTTTAATCGGAATTCAGATTGTTTTATTTGGATTTCTGGCAGATATGATCCAGAAGTAGGTTCAGGAGAAACATTCAGAACCATAATTCTAGAAGCAATAAGTGGGAATTCTCCATTTCAGAGCTGATTTAAGGTTAAAGATACTGTCTATTAAACGAATGAATGACGGCTGGTCGTTTCCTCAGCGGAAAATTCGCTGGTTAGCAAGAAGCAAACTAAAGAAATAATAAAAAAACCAATCACAGCAAAGCACAAGATGAAGAAACTACTTCATCTGTGCACAGGTGAAATCGCTGTTTCACCTTGTGCTGTGGGGTTTTTTAATCTCAAAGTGTGTTTATCTAATCGCAGCAGAGCTGCGGGGTATGTACCCATTTTGAGAAATCGAGGATTTTCTGTTCCTTAACTGCCTGCAAGCAATAGCTTAGCTTCGGAAACATCTTGACCTTGCCGCCATTCATTTAGTAGATAGTATCAATGTTAAATAATCTTTATATAGGGTTTCCTCTGAAAATTATCTTAAAATGAGCACAGATGTGAAGATTATCGTTACTTTAGGCCCGGCGACCGGTAAAGAAGAAGATCTGCAGAGAATCAAAGACAAGGGAGTAAATTTTGTCCGGGTAAATATGTCTCATTCTTCTTTAGAAGATCTTAAATATTTTATTGGATTAGCAAAGAAAGTTGGAATTACTTTTGTAATCGATACAGAAGGTTCGCAGATAAGGACTGGAGAATTAAGTACAAATAGTATTTCTTTAAAAGAAAAGGAGAGAAATAAAAATAAATTAAATGATTTTTTTGAATCTTTCTGGCCGGAAACTAAATTAGCAATAAAAGCTGCCCTTAGCGCAGGGAAAGAAGTATTAAAGATTTACAATAATGGGTTTACTGCTACCTACAAAAAAGATACTACCCCCATAACAGAGGCGGACCTAAGGAGTAATGAGATTATTACCCAGATACTTTCATCGTCAGGAATTTATTTACTTTCCGAAGAGAATACCGAGAATAATTTTTCAGAAAACCTTTCTGAGAAAACCCCTACCAAATTATGGATTGTAGATCCTCTTGATGGCACTGCTGATTTTATTAATAAAACAGGAGAATTTGCGGTAATGATCGCTTTGGTTGAAAACCAAAAACCAATTTTAGGAGTAATCTATCAGCCGGTCGGAGATCAATTATTTGTAGCTCAAAAGAACAGCGGAGCTTTCTTTAAAGATAAAGAAAATTGGATTAAACTAAAAGTGAATACTCAGAATAAACTTAAAGAGAGTAAAGCAGTAGTAAGTAAAAACCATTTAGAGGAAATTGAGAAAGATTTCTTAGATACTGTGGGTATCTCGAGTTTTAGCCAAAAAGGCAGTTGTGGGCTTAAAGTAGCGGAAATCTGCCTAGGAAATGCAGAATTATATTTTACCAGAACTCATAAAATTAAAATATGGGATACGGCGGCTGCCTATTGCTTAATTACTGAAGCTGGTGGAAAAATAACCAATATACTTGGTGAAGAGATAAGATATAATCTCGCGGAGATTAATCACCAAACTGGAGTCTTGGTTAGCAATGGAAAGATTCATGAAGAGATTAGTAAACAATGGTCAGAGTTCATTAAAAGAAATCCTAATTAAAGAAAATCCTGAAAAGTGGCTACCCCCAATCATATAGAGAAATGCGTTGATTAGTACAATTATTAACGCATTTCTAATACACGAAAACGAACAACGATTCGTTTTCGGTACTGAAATGAGATAGTTTTCTCATTTCATGTATGAATCTTTGCCTAAAAATTTAACCAATCAACGCAAAGATTCATATGATGAAAATGCGAACATTTTCAGCAAGTTGAGAATTTATCGAAATTTTCATCTAATAGTGGAGATTTCTGCTCTTTTCATTTAAATTTAATGATTCTCTTAATAAAATCAAAATCTTCTGGATTAAATTCCCTGAATAAAAATAAAATAAAAAGATAAACTAAGATCAATACGCCATATTGAACTAAGAGCCAGAATCCGCTGCTTTTCCAAAACAATCCAATGGAAAAGATAAAAAAAGAAGCAAGAGTAAGATTTAAAATAGAACTAAAAGGTAAACTAAAAGAAAGCTGTTTGTAAACGTAAACCCCGGAGATAAACATGGTGATAAACATGGTGATTAATAAAGAATAGGCTGCACCGATTAAACCAAAATTGCGAGTAAATGATATATTCAGCAAAAATAAGACCGCAAGAGCGGCGATCCCAATAAATAGTTCTACTTTAGGCTTACCTAAACCAATAATAACTCCAATAAAACTAGTCATGATTATTAAGAAAACTGAAGACACAATTAAAATATTCAAAATCTCCCCTGCAGAAGAATATTCTAAAGGGTAAAATAAAGTAACCAGCTGGGTTGATGTTGGGACTACTAAAGCCACAATTGGAAGTAAAATAAGTAAGAGGTAACGAAAAGAACCGGAGACATATTTCCGGGCTAAAGAAAAATTCTGTTCAGAAATTGCTAGGGATATTGAAGGGATCAAGGTAAAAAATAATGAAGCGAAAATCAAGATGGGGACATTGGAAAAAGTGTTTGCTGCAGTATATATGGCTACCTGAAAGTTGTCTTTAAGTAAAGATTTAACCAATAATAAATTAATGTTTCTAAGCAAAGAAAAAATCAAAGAAGATGCAATTAAAGGTAAAGAAAAATAAAATAACTCTCTGAAGCAATTTTTTTGTTCTAGCTTCTCTGCAGAAAGGGAGGTAATTTTTTTCTTACTTTTTCTTAAAATGAATATAACCAAAACTAGGGGGATTAGAATAGACAAGATCAATCCCATTAAAAACCCATATAATTCAAAGCCTAATAAGACAAAAACAGAAACAAAGAAAGCTTTTAAAGTTACATGAATAACACTTATTAAAGCCTGTTTTTTAAACATCCTGAGGCCGTTTAAATAACCGGTCCAGTGTAAAGAAAGTAAAGTAAAAGGAATTATAATCAAACCCATAATGACTAAATAAGGCTTTAATCCTAAATCTCCCAGCAGCCAGGAAATATTTTTTACGAATAAAAGATAAATTATAGTAAATATCAAAGATAGCGATAATTGGAGTTTTAAAGAAGAATGAGTTATGGAAGAATAAGAAAATTTTCCTTCAGAAATAAAACGAGAAACAGCACTAGTCATTCCAGTACTTAAAAAAGTGCCTAGAATCATGTAAACCGAGATTAAAACCCCAAAAATACCATATAATTCCGGGCTCAATTTATGGGCTAAAAAAATATGTAAATAAAAATTTGCCCCTAAAGTGGCTACTCCTGCTAGAATCAGGTATACCGTTCCCATTCCCATTACTTTAGTCATTTTTAAGAATTGCTCTTCAAGATAAGAATATAAATCAACTTTAAACAACGTTTTTAAATCTTCTTACAGTTAGTTCTATAACCGGAGAAGCTTAGTGACTTAAAATTTCTTTTTTCCCTAATTCATACTTCCTAATCCTCCAGTACTGCAATACCAATCTTCGGAGCAGTTCCAGAGTCAGAACTGCAGCATAAACCCAGAGAGTTAATTCTGCGTATCCAAAGAGAACTCCCCAGAACATAAAATTTAAAGGATTATCCATCAGAAAGAAATCTACTATCCAAGCTACGGCCCGGTTCTGCTGGCTTTTCATGGAAAATTGCTCTCCATAAACGATGGTTTCCATCTCTTTGCGCATCTCCAGATTACTGACCCAAATACCGTTCATGGTGATAGCTTTGGATAATAAGTAAGAAAATACTCCTAGAGCACCAACCAGCAGGATCAAAGCTTTTCCGCTGCTCCGGTAAGTTCCTATAGCCAAACAGATGAGTAATAAAGAATTACAAAAATAATGACCCACATAGTCTAGATAAATGCCATTGTAAGAATAATCTTTTCTGTATCTGGCTACTATTCCATCAACGCCGTCCAAGATAGAAGCCAATTGGAAAATAATAAGGGCAATAATAGTGAGTAAATAATTATCTGTAGTCATTAAAAGAGCGGTGATTATCTTAATCAAAATCCAAATTACGGTTATCTGCACGGGATTGAAAGGCAGATATAAGAAAATTTTGGCAGGATAAAACGCTAGGAAATCGCAGATGGGATTAAGAAAACCTTTAGTGCTCTGCTTGGAAACGGTTCGGCGCAGTTCTTTGAGGGAAGGAATCTTCTGCATTCTAGAATAAGCGAAAGTAAAGATATAAAAAGGTTGTGATTTCGATGTTAAGGAGGGAGTTAGGATAATGGGAAACAACCAGGTCCATAATAACAACCGATTAGTGATGTAGAAGATTAATTCATTCCCTTTTTAAATCCGGGTCATTAGAAATAACAATCTGATGATTCTCTCCTAATAGAGAAATTATTGAAGATGGTCATTAAAGATTAAAAAAGGCGAAAAGCCTTTTAATCGTAAATAAACGATTTCATACTTTATTTACGATAAGATAATTATTAAAAATCGAGGTGGAACATAAATGCAAGCAATAATTTTAGCCGGTGGAAAAGGTACTAGACTGAACGCGGGAAGAGAACCTATCCCTAAATCATTATATACTATCGAAGATAAAAGTCTGATTGAACATCTTATCTATAATTTTAAAAATTCCGGAGTTTCTGAATTTATTATTATTGTCGGTTTCATGGCGGATAAAATTGCCCTAAAATTAGGAGACGGCTCTAAATATGGGGTATCAATTAAGTATGTAATGACTCCCTATTTTGAGAAAACGTTAGGAGAATCCCTGCTTTTAGCAGAAGAACAGATCAAAGGAGAATTTATTCTAGCTATGTCGGACCATTTCATAGAACCAGAAGCGCTAAACAAAATAGTCCAATATCCATTAGAAAGAGATTCTTGCGCTTTATTAGTAGACAAAAAAATAAGTACGATCACCTGGCTGGATGATGCAGCTAAAGTTCGACTAGACGGAAATAAAATTTTAGGAGTAAATAAAGGGTACACTGATTACCAAGCAATTGACTGCGGAGTTTTCAAATGCAGCCCGATTATTTTTGAAGAGATCAGGAAAGTTAAAGATCAGCCGGATTCAATGAGTGCTGCAGTAAGTGTTTTTGCTGGAAAAGGGAAAATGTTTTCTGTAGACATAGGCCAGCATCGTTGGGTAGATATTGACGAATACTCAGAATTAGAATTAGCCAGAGAGATGTTCAAGACCAAAGAAATCCGCTTAGCCATTGTAGGGGTAGGCAACTGCGCCAGTAGTTTAGTGCAAGGGATTGAATATTATCATAATCATGATACGGTAATGGGAGTGATGCACCAATTTATTGGGGGATATGCAGTAACTCATATTAAACCAGTTGTAGCTTTTGATGTGGATGTACGTAAAGTTGGAAAAGACCTTTCTGAAGCGATTTACGCTTTCCCAAATTGTACTAAACAAATCGGCGGAAAAGTCCGTTATCTGAATGTTTCAGTCTTTATGGGGCCGAAATTAGATGGAGTATCTCCCCATATGTTAGAACACGCAAATAAAGAGCAGACTTTTATGCCCTCAAATGAATCGCCAGTAGATGTTGCAGCTATGCTCAAAAAATATAAAGTCGATGTAGTAATTAATTATCTTCCAGTTGGATCAGAAGAAGCTACTAGATATTATGCTCAAGCGGCAATTGATGCAGGATGCGGGTTCGTTAATTGCATTCCCAGTTTTATTGCCTCTAACCCCCAATGGGCTAAGAGATTCAAAGATGCAGGATTACCGGTAGTCGGAGATGATGTAAAATCGCAGTTAGGAGCTACTTATTGCCATCGCATGTTAATTCAAGCTGCGGTTGACCGAGGATTGAAGATCAGAACTACCTCTCAATATAATCAAGGAGGAAATACTGATTTTTTGAACATGACTGCTGAAAATCGTCTTAAACATAAGTTAGCCAGTAAACAAGAATCTGTGATTAGTCTTTTACCAGAAGGGCAAAAGCTGGAACATGAAGCTTATTTCGGCCCAGGAGAAGGAGAAGGAATGTCCGGTAAAAAAGGTCATGGCTGGCGTGATGGCCAGAAAGACGAAAAAACTGCGGTAATCACTCTGGAAGGCAATCTCTGGGGTAATATCCCTTGCAAATATCGGATTGACTTAACCGTAGAAGATTCACCAGACTCTGCAGCGATTGGGGCAGATGCAATCAGATGCGCCAAGCTAGCTTTAGATAGAAAAATCGGTGGAGCGATTGAAGAAGCATCTTTCTTCTTCTTTAAGCATCCTCCCAGACAGATTCCAGATGCAGAAGCAAAAGAAAAGCTGGAAAAGTTTATTGCCGGGAATTAAAGTTAAAGAAAATCCTGAAAAGTGGCTATCCCCAACCATATAGCGAAGTCTCCCGCTCATTCACTAGCATTCATCTCCAAAGATGAATCTTAGAAATTTCTGCTTATTTGATTTAAAATAGAAAAGTCTTATTGGAAAGATAGAATTAATCAACTTGATTCTTCTCGAAAATAAAAGTGCTGACATAATAATCTCTAGTATGAAAAAACATTTTATCCAAGAAAGTAATCGGAGATTTAATCAGCGCCAATATTTTTTTAATTTTACCGGCCTCTAACCAAGACTCTTTGGTGCCGCCGAGTGATTTTGCAAGTAAAGCGGTAACCTTATTATTATCTTTAATTCCACTACGTTGGATATCATAAGATATATGTTTCTGAAGAATAAAATTATTTTTCAGAAAAAGATTGATGGTCTCTCTATCAGAAGGAATAACAATATGGAAAGGGGCATGAAAATTATAATTCTGAAAAGGACAATCAGGATCTAAAGGGGGAACTCTTGTCGAAGAGGGATGGATAGTAATTATCTTTGCTTTTGGTGCAGTAATTTTATTAAGGATATTAAAGAATTGGGAGTAATTGGGAATATGCTCAAACACATGGGTTAAATAAACCACCTCGTATTTGATATTCTTAGCGATTGAATCTAGATATTTCTGATTAAATGGTTCATACCCTTGGATATTAAGATAACCTCTCCTCTTTAATTCCAAGAATAAAGCGCCATTACCACAGCCATAATCCAAAATAAGTGAGTTTTTCCCGATTCCATTTTCTTCTAAAAATCGTTCAAACCTCTTCACTTTTAAGTGAGATATCTTTGTACCAGTAGCGTAATCAGCATAATCAACCTCATTTAAGTTAAGATTATTTATCGAGCCGCAGGTCAAACACCGCCCGTATTTAAAAAATTCTGTTTTATACTTATCGGTAGAACCTTTAAATAAAGACTGTTCGCTAAATGCTTTTCCCCCACAGAGTTTGCAGATCATCATTTTAAGTCTAAGAAGTTATTATTCCAATAACAATCCCTTTAGCACTAAATCCGTCAAATTTTATCATTTTTGCTTCTTCCCGACTGATTTCCTCCCAAGCATTTAAAACATTTTTTCTCTTAAAATAATATTCTTGAGAGAAACCTAATCTTTTATTGAAAAGGTACCAATCTACATCTTTATTGTATCCGATGGGGAGAGTAAGGATCATTTTCCCTTTTTCAGCTAAACAGTTCTCTTTAAGATTATTGATAGCTTTGAGGATTCCCTCGCTATCTTTCAGATCATCTTCAAAACCAACATGCTCTAACGTAGAAATACTAACAATCAGATCGTATTTAGTTGAAGGATGAAAAGTAATTATATCTTCGTTAATTATCCCAATATTTTTTTCAAATTTATCTACAACATCATGTTGAAATTGGGGGAAATAATGAGGTAATACTGCACCTACCTCTAAAATATTCTGCGCAGAAGAGCTATGAATATAATTCATAATAATGGCGATTTCTATACTTCTTTCATTGGTCCAAACCAGATTTTTTGGATGTTGAAAGTATTCTAATCGGCTTCCATTATAATTAAAATACCTTCGGGGAAGAATTTTAACCGCTAAAGGACTGATTATTCGTAATAAAGAGCGATTGCAATAACCTAAAAAACGAGATCCAAAGATCAAAATTCCTTCTCTTTTCAGTACTCTTAATCCTTTCACTACTCGATTATCATTCATCTCTCGGTACTTATTAACTCCCATCTCTCCATAAATTTTCATAATCCAATCCTCGAAAATACATTTCTCCGGTGCTTATTTAAAGATTACTATCTAAAGTTCTACTTTTTCCATAAATCTTTTAAATGACCCCCAGTCATCTTAAGGGGAGGTTTTAACTCAGTGAGAAAAATAATTTTTAAAGAATGGTTTTTTCTGTTCTTAGGATTTATGCTGGTTTGGTTAGACCTGTTTTTCTTTAAAACCCCACCTACTCTTAGAAGAATTAATCTATTAGAGAGTTATCTTTTTCACGGAATGGTTTTAACCATCGGAATTTTGATCTTAAGCTTTTCTTTAACCTCTATCTTTAGAACAGAATCTTTATTCTTTCAGCCAAAAATTAAACAATTTTTAATTAATTTGAAATTACTAATCTTATCTATTTTATTTTGCTTAATCATTTTAGAAGTATTTTTACAATTAACCGCAGAGGAAGGGTGTGGTCAAGATGATCCTATTCTTCACCATGCTTATCAGCCAAACTGTTCGGTCAGTTCTAATTCTGCAGAATGGGACATTTCGGTGAAGATGAATTCCGAAGGTCTCAGAGATGAAGAAATCCAACCTAAACAGGATTATAATTACAGAATCTTAATGCTGGGGGATTCTTTTACTATTGGTTGGGGCATAGATCAAGGGAAAACTTTTAATGATCTCTTAGAACAGAAATTTAATTCTAAGCAATTAAAAGTAGATGTGATCAACGGGGGAGCAACTTCTTATGCTCCAATTTTAGAATATCTTTTTCTCAAAGAAAAAGGCCTAAAATACGCTCCGGATACGATTATTCTTAACTTTGACCTCTCTGATTTCCAGAACGATTATAATTACCAGACCTTAGCCAAATACGATACTGCTGGGGAACTCATGGGAGTAAGTCCAGAAGAGGCTAATTTCCTTAAATCCGTCTATCTTAAAGTGAAGTTGATTAAGTTTATAGAAAGCCCTTTCCTTGTTTTAGACTCTAGATTTCCTTCCAAAGAGATCTGGGGAGAGGAATTTTTTTATGATATTGACTACGATCGATATGCCTTGACCAGGTTAGACCTTCCCAAGGGAACTGAAGAAAAATATACTCAAGCTACATTCAAATACCTGAAATTAATCCAAGAGTTAGCATCTAAGAATAATATTACTTTAATTTTAGTTGCTTATCCCTATGGCCACCAGGTTTCTGGAGAAGAATGGGCTGCAGGAAGGCATAATTATGGTTTTGAGCCAGGAAAAGTTTATAGTAATCGTCCGGAAGAGATCTTAGCCCAGTTTGCAGCAGAGAATAATATTCAATTTATCAGTCTATATTCAGACTTTAAAGAGTCAAACATATTTCCTTTATTTTACCCTTATGACGGGCATTTAACTTCTGAAGGTCATCACTTATATGCTGAGTCTTTATATGCTAAACTTCTGGAAAAAGACTTTTTTGATAAAATCTCACCCGCACCAAAAATTCCATCAGTCTTACAGAAAAAAGAACTGCCTAGACCATTTTTAGTTCAGGATATCTTCACTAATCTTCAGACGGATTAGGCTTGCTTTTCATATTTATAGTAAACTGCATAAGATATAACCCATCGCGAATGCAGTTTACTATTAGATAACCGCGTATATGTTGCCTGAGCAACATTAGAAGGCTTATTGCCTTCTTTAAATGTGCCGTAACTTTCGCAGTTATCTCTATCTAATATACTTATTCTTAAAGATAAATCTTTATAAATCAGCTTCTTTTCGGGTAATCATGTTCTTTAAGCAGCAGAATTTAAGTGAGATTATAGGAGAAAAAGCAGGTTTTCTCTTCGGATATTTAATATTCACTAGCCTATTTTATCTTCTTTTAAACTATTTTAATAATCTTCCATCAGGATGGACTTATTTTCATCTATTGGGAATCACCGCACCTATAACTATTTTAGGGTTAGTGGTTAAGAGGTATTTAGAATGAAATCCAAACCAAAGCAGGAAAATAATTTTTCTAGTGGTTTCGGAAAAGGAATGAAACAATTCGGATTAACTCTATCGGTTCTAGTCAATTCCTTTTTATTATTATTTGCTTATTTATTTGGGGTAGGATTAACCACTTTAATCGCTAAAATAGTCGGAAAACATTTTTTAGACTTAAAATTGGATAAAGAAAAAAAGTCTTACTGGTCAGAATTAGGATTAAAGAGAAAACCAATCAGAGAATATTATCGCCAGTTTTAAGATAAATATTTAAGAAAAAATATCAACCTTGAACCAAATGAAACATATAATCTCATTAAAAGATTGGACTGAAGAAGAGATTAAAGAAACTGTTTATCAAGCAATAAACATCAAAAGAGATCAGAAAACTTGGAAAGATTCTCTTCAAGGAAAAACACTAATCATGCTCTTTGAAAAGACTTCTACCAGAACCAGGCTTTCTTTTGAAACTGCCATGACCCAGCTTGGCGGCCATGCCATCTTTTTAGATAAGCGCACCACCCAATTTTCTTTAACTGATTTCAATGATGAGATAAGGGCAGTAATGAGGTTAGGAGATATTTTAATGTTTAGGGCAAAAAAATCTGCAGATGTGCTTATCGCGGCTTCTTTAAATCAGATCCCCGTAATCGACGCCTGCAGCGAGAAGTATCATCCTGCCCAGGCTTTAAGCGATATCATGACTATGGCAGAAAAATCTGATGGTCTCAAAAATATCCAGAAAGTAGTTTGGTTAGGAATAGAGAATAATGTGTCCAATACTTTAATGCTCGCCTGCGCTAAGTTAGGAATTACTTTTGTGATTGTAGCTCCTGAAGCAGATAAAGATAGTATAGATTTGGAATTAAACCAGCTTGCCGAGAAGATTGGAAAGGTGATCCGAACTTTAAATCTACGAGAAGCCCTAGCTAATGCCGATTATGTCCATACCGACACTTGGATGAATATGGAATTCTTTGATAACGGAGCGGTAAAATTAGAATTTAAAGCAGAATATGAACGGAGGAAAAAATTATTTTTACCTTACCAACTTAATGCCGATTTGATTACTACTTATTGTCCTAAAGCAAGAATCATGCACTGCATGCCCTGCCATGTTGGCTACGAAATTTCTCGGGATGCGATAGATCATCCCAATTCTATCATTTTTGACCAAGCTGAAAATCGCTTGCATGCCCAAAAGGCGATCATCTTAAAATTATTGGGGGTTATTTGATTGAAAATGTATATCTTAGGGATAAGCTGCTTTTATCACGATTCTTCTGCAGCTCTGCTTAAAGATGGGATTATCGTAGCTGCTGCTCAGGAAGAGAGATTTACCCGAAAAAAGCATGATACTTCTTTCCCCATTAATTCCATTAAATACTGTCTGGAAAGCCAGAATATCACCATTGATCAAATAGATTATATTGGTTTTTATGAAAAACCTTTCTTAAAATTAGAGAGAATGTTACACCAGCATCTGGAGATGTTTCCTTTCAGCCTGAAGACTTTCTTAAGCTCGCTGCCTTCCTGGATTAACGAAAAATTAAGAGTTCCGAAAATAATCAAGAAAAAATTAGGGTACAAAAAGGATATTTTATTTATCGAGCATCATCTGGTCCATGCGGCCAGCTCATTTTTAGCCAGTCCATTTAAAAAAGCAGCAATATTAACCGTGGATGGAGTAGGAGAATGGACCACTACCGCCTACGGTCTTGGAGATGATAAAGAGATACATCTGCTAAAAGAGATTAGATTCCCTCATTCTTTAGGATTACTTTATTCTGCAATTACCGCTTATCTTGGATTCAGCGTAAATAATTCCGAATATAAAGTGATGGGATTAAGCCCTTATGGGATTATGGATAAAAATAAGAATGAATACTATTCTAAACTTAAACAAGTGATTGATCTTAAAGAAGATGGCAGCTATCGTCTGGATTTAAGTTATTTTGTCTATCATTATAAAGATCGGATGCCCTCTCAGAAGATGGGTGAACTCTTAGGCGGGCCCATCCGAAAAAAAGAATCAGAAGTAACCCAAAGACATAAAGATATTTCCGCGGCTTTACAGATGCTCTATGAAGAAGCACTGTTTAAAATGTTAAACCATCTTCAACAAGAAACGAAATGCGATAATTTAATTCTTTCTGGAGGATGCGGATTAAATAGTGTAGCTAACGGTAAAATTTTAAAGAATACGCCATTCAAAAGAATTTGGATCCAGCCCGATGCCGGAGATGGGGGCACGAGCATTGGCGCGGCATTGTATGTTTATAATACAATTTTAGGTAAAGAAAGAAAATACGTGCTTAAAGATGCTTTCCTTGGGCCAGAGTATACTGCTTCTGAAATTAAAAGTTTTTTAGATCAAAATGGGATTAAATATAGCGAATTTCAAAATGAAAAAGAATTGGTCCGGAAAACTGCTAAATTGATTTATGATAATAATGTAATTGGCTGGTTTCAGGGAAGGATGGAATGGGGCCCGAGAGCTTTAGGCAACAGAAGCATTCTTTCCAATGCAGGCAATCCTCAGATGCAGGATATCCTCAACTTAAAAGTTAAGCACCGGGAAAAGTTCCGCCCTTTTGCTCCCGTAGTTTGTGAAGACGATGCTTTAGATTATTTTGAATGCGATCAGCCAGTACCAGGACCAACCGATTTTATGTTGATGGTCTATCCTATCGTCAAAGAGAAAAGAAAATTAATTCCCGCAGTGACTCATGTTGATGGCAGCGGAAGATTACAATCTATTCGCCGAACACAAAATCCACGATATTACGATTTAATCAAAGAATTCGGCAAGCTTTCAGGAGTGCCGATTCTAATCAATACTTCATTCAATATTCGCGGAGAGCCGATTGTTTGTAGTCCTTATGATGCTTATAAATGCATGATGGGCACGGGGATAGATTGTTTAGTGCTGGATAAATTTTTAATCTGGAGGAAAGATAATCCTAATCATATCTGGGATAGTGAGGAGTATGCAACGGATTAATTAGTTATCCTTTTATATGCACTTTTAAACAAAGACAAAAATCCTCGTCTTTTAAGCACTTTAACCATGCTTTTAGGATTCTTCAAAGCTTTAAAAAATTTGTTTAAATACCAATTACGATACGCTTTGTTGTAATATTTTAATAGTTCTTCTTGAGTTAGTGTTGGAGTTCTCATTATTGGCAGACACATTCTCTCTGCATTGACCATACATTTATCCCAATCTACATTATCATCGGAGATTACTCCTAATTCCTTAGCCATTTCCCATAGTTGCGTGTTTGGGAAAGGGGTAGTAATGGAAAATTGCGAGACAGTCGCATCAATGTCTGTAGCAAATTTAATAGTGTGTTTAATTGTCTCTTTGGTGTCCCAAGGGTGTCCGATCATAAAATAACATCGGGTTTCCATTCCCGTATCGTTAACCATCTTTATGGTCTGTTTTGCTTGCTCTAGGGTAATATTCTTTATCTTTTTGATTAAAGTTGGATCACCAGATTCTATCCCAAAATGTATTTTTTTGCAGCCAGATTTCTTCATTAGGTCAACTCTTTCTGGATCCAGCGTATCAATTCTAGAACAACAGCGCCATTCAAAATATAGTTTTTTTTCTAATAAGAGGTTACAAAACTGAATTACCCTTTCTTTATTGAAAGTAAATGTATCATCGTAAAAATAAAATTTTGTGGTCCCATATTTTTGGTTTAATAATTCCATCTCTTGAATAATGTTCTCTGCAGTTCTCGCTCTAAACTTGCGTCCGAAAACCCCATTAAAACAATAATAACAAGCGAAAGGGCAGCCGCGTGAGGAGATTAAGTTAATCTCTGGGTACCAGGAATATTTTTTAAGATCAAATAAATGAAGTGCCGGAAAAGGAAGGGCATCTAAATCCAGAATTAATTCTCGATCAGGATTATGGACCATATTTTCTCCGCTTTTATAGGAAAGACCTTTAATTTTTGAACATTCATCGCCTTGAATTAATTCCAAGAAAGTATTCTCTCCTTCTCCTCGAATTACATAATCTACTGAATCATTTCTTAATACCTGTTCTGGTCGTACCGTGGGGTGGACTCCTCCTAAAACTATTTTAGTTTGTGGATAATTAGTTTTAATAAATTTCGAGATCTCTAAGGCCAAATTAATCATTAAAGTCAAGCTGGAGATACCTACAAATTGGGGTTTAACTTCAGCTAATTTCTTTGAAAGATGTTCTTTCCATTCCTCTGGTCCGTAAATCCCCAAATCTAGTACTTCCACCGCAATTTTCTCTTTTTCCAATACTGCAGCTAAATAAGCTATTCCAAGAGGAGGGTATTCGCTTAAATGGTCCGGGAATGGCGGGAATATTAATAAAATCATCTTATGACCAGTTTAATTGTTCTATTTAAAAATTGTTCTTTCTTTAAGAATATATTTATAACTAACTTTTTTTCTTTTTTCGTAAAATTCATAACTTTTATTAATCCTAATCTTATTCTTGTAAAAACTATGTCTGAAAACAAAGGATTAATTGGTGAATTGTGGTCTTTCTTACGAGAAAGAAAAGCATGGTGGCTAACCCCTATTATTTTAATGTTGATACTGGTGGGGGTATTAATTATATTTGGACAGAGCAGTGCTGTTTCTCCGTTTATTTATGCGCTGTTTTAATATTTTTTTATTTTTCTCATTCTTTGATTAAAATACCTTCTACTCCGGTGAAGATATTATTAACAATTGAATTAAGATAATATAGATTCTTGGGAAACTTTAAGTTATGGAAAAAAGGGATGGTAATCCAAATCTTTCCTTTAAATCTAACCGCCGTGATGATGCTTACTTTCCCTTCTTGTAAGAATTGGTTAAAAGTGCAAGGAGTGATATGCTGTTTATGGGTTGGATCTTTACTGTCTACATGAGTAAAAGCAAGAGGAACTCTAAACCTCAATTTTCCCCCCACTTTAAGGATACGATGAGCCTCTTCTAAAAATGCTTTCATATCTTTAAGATGCTCGATAACAGCCATAGCTAAAATATAATCTACAGAACCATCTTTAAAAGGAAGGGGGTATTTATCTAAATCCCAGGCCAGGTCTTTTTTGATGTAAAGGCTATTATCAACATTAATAAAACCTTCTTTATAATCTTTTCCGCAACCTAAGTTCAATTTAATATAATTATTTGTTTTCATAGTTATTAATACCATAATATATAGATAATTGCATTAATATTATTGTAATAGTACGCAATTATCTAATAATAAATTGCGCTGATTAGGTTACGCCATTTGCGCAAGGTACTATACTTAAGATTAAAAATATTTTTCTTTAAAATATCCTACTTTCTGGGTAACAAAACTTAACCCCAGTAGAGGAATCATGATTACAATTTTAGGGCTTTTCCAATACTCTTTAATCATATTTTTAGTGGACCAGAAACGCAGTTTATAAAATTTATTAAACGAGCCTACTTGTTGTTTGAAGAAATAGCTGCCTCTGCCTCTTTGATAGTGCCAGCTGAGGAAAGAAAGTAAATCTTTTCTGGGCGGATGGTACATGATTATATTGGAATTATACTTAATTTTCAGTTTGTTTTCTAGGATTTTTTGAGAAAGATAAACATCATCAGCAGTAATAGTTAATTTAGGGTTAAATGCGCCCAGTTTTAGGATTGCTTCCTTACGAAAAGCGCAGTTGCCTCCAGCAAGATGATGGGTATAACCATTTTTATCTACTGACCACATCTTCTCAAAACCCAGATGTCCTCCTCCAGGATAACCCAATCCGGAGATGCAATCGCCTAAGAAAGTAGATTTAGGAATTTTAGTATTTCCGGTAACTACGGTTTCGCCTTTTGTTTCAATTTCTCGATAAATCTCTTCCAGCCATTGCGGCTCTGCATGGCAATCGGCATCGATGATAGCTACAATTTCAGCTTGGGCAGCATTGATTCCTGCATTTCTGGTAGCAGATAAGCCCTGGTGAGGAAGATCAAGCACTCTTACTTTACTTTGATCCTGTTTATTCAGACCCAATCTTTCTGCACTGCTTTTAGCTGCCTGCGAAGTATCGTCGGTAGAACCGTCATTAACTATAACTACCTCAAAATCCTGAAAAGTCTGCTGCTGCAAAGAGGTTAAAATATTGTTAATTAAATTAGAAACATTATAGGCGCAGATGACTACTGAAATTTTTGGAAAAATATTTTCTTTAGGAGAATTCTCGGTTTGTTTTTTCGGCTTTTTTTCTTTCATTTTTCTTTTGTTTTTATTTAGGAGGAGACTGCACCTTTTTAAAAAAATTAATGGTCTTGATTAACCCTTCTTCTAATTCTACTTTCGGCTGCCAGCCGATTTCTTTCTTAATCTTTTCAATGCTGAATACGCTTCTTTGGATATCTCCGCTTTTTGGTTTTAAATAAGTGGATAGAGAAGATTTATTTAATAAGATATTAATCATTCCAAATAAGGTATTAATGGAAGTTTCTTTTCCAGTACCCACATTATAAATCTGATTATTTCCTTGATTTAACATTAAAATTGTAGCTTCGGCTACATCCTGGACATAGATGAAATCTCGAGTTTGCTGGCCAGTTCCGAAAATGGTCATGGGAATATTATTCAATAACTTTTTGATGAAAGTTGAAACTACCCCTCCTTCTCCAGTTAAACCTTGTCTAGGTCCGTAAACATTAGCATAACGTAGATAAGTATAATTGAGATGGTAAAGATTAGAATAAATCTTAAGATAATATTGGACGCAATGTTTAGAGACACCGTAAGGGCTGATGGGATTAAGAGGATGTTCTTCGGTGATGGGGAAAAAAAGCGGCTCGCCAATCTCTGCTGCAGAGCTAGTATAGATTATTTTTTTAACCTTATATTTTCGGCAATTTTCCAGAAGATTAATGCTCCCAAGGATATTAATCTCGGCATCTTTGACCGGCTCTTGAACAGAATAATTAATGTCCAACTGGGCAGCCAAATGAATAACAATTTCAGGCTGATTCTCTTGGAAAATAGTATCTAATGCTGAAGAGAGAATATCCCCTGGAAAGAATTTGGCTTGAGGATTAAGATTATCTTTACTTCCGGTAGAAAGATTATCAATAATTAAGACTTGATGATCTTGTTTAATTAATAAATCTACAATATGGCTGCCAATAAACCCGGCTCCGCCGGTAACTAAAATTTTCATTTTGATTTATTTTTACTTTAAATTATCCTCTTATAATCTTATATCTTAATTTATTGTCTTCCTACTCCGTAATATTCAAAACCAGCCTCTTTTAATTGTTCTGGTTCATAAATGTTCCTGCCGTCAAAAAGAATCTTAGATTTCATCAATTCTCCTAGTTCGGTAAAATTGACGTTTCTGAATTCGTCCCATTCTGTGACTAAGATGATGAGGTTACTCCCGCTAACTGAATCCTTAATCGAAGAGGAATAAAATAAAGTATCTTTAAAGAGTTTTTTAGCTTCTTCAATGGCGACGGGATCATAAACTTTGATCTTTATTTTTTCTTTTTGAAGTTCTGCAATTAACCTTAAAGAAGTTGCTCCCCTTAAATCGCTGGTCTTGGGCTTGAAGCTTAAACCCCAAAGAGTGACTGTATCACCTTTAATCTGTTTTAAAGCTTCAATAATTTTTGGAATGAAAATGATCTTTTGAAGTTCGTTTAGTTCTTCTACTTGGTTGAGAAGTAAAGGATTGTAGCCTTGTTCTTTAGCGGTGTAGATTAAGGCTTGGACATCTTTAGGAAAACAACTTCCTCCATAACCTATCCCGGCATTAAGAAATTTCGGCCCGATACGATAATCCATACCAATCGCTTTGGAAAGAATACGAATGTCTGCCCCCACTTTCTCGCAGATATTGGCCATCTCATTGATAAAACTAATTTTTGTGGCTAAGAAAGAATTATTAGCGTATTTAACCATCTCTGCAGATTCCCAATCCATCTCTAAAAGAGGAATATAAGTCTTAATTAAGCCATGATAAACTTTCTGCAGAGCTTGGAAAGCTTGAGTAGAATTAGCTCCGACCACAATCTTATCCGGATGGTTAAAATCATAAACGGCATTGCCCTGTTTAAGAAATTCCGGGTTAGAGACCACTTCGAGATCTACTTTGGGAGTTAATTGGTTGATAAGCTGAGCGCATTTTCTAGCGGTTCCGGGAGGGACGGTACTCTTATTCACAATAATTTTTGGTTCACTGGCAAACTTTACTATACTCTCTACCACTTCAAAAACGTACTTTAATTCTGCAGAGCCGTCCTCTTTTCCGGGAGTGCCCACGCAATTAAAAAGAACTTTACCGAACTGGACTGCCTGCTGGAAATCTGTAGTAAAGATCAATCTGCCGTTATCTTTGTTTTTTTGGACTAATTCTTTCAATCCCGGCTCATAGAAGGGCATTTCGGAAGCGAGAATCTGGCGGATTTTCTCCTGGTCTACATCCATGCAGAGAACTTCATGCCCGAGATTAGCCAGGCTGGCTCCAGTGACTAGGCCTACGTAGCCGGTACCAAAAACGCTGATTTTCATACTTAAATAAGAGGATGAATAGGCTTCTTAAAGCTTCTGAAAGAGAAGGTAAGTTTGGGTTTTGGTGGCTATTTTAGATCTGGTTAAAATTAAATTAGGGGGAGAAACTTTATTCTTTGATTCTTTTGGTACAATAATAACATAAATCTTCCCTCATACCTTCTTCTAGGAATTCTTCATTACAATTTTTACAGGTAATAGTCTTATCACTCAATGATGTATTCTTTAATCTACTTCCATAAAAAGTCCCACAATTAGGACAGTTAATTTTAATTCCCCATTTTACAGGATGCGGTTCAAGTATAACACTTTTAGATACCATCATGCATCTCGGACAACAAACCCTTTCTTCTTCCATTTTTACGAAAAACAAACAATTTTTTCAAAGTTAACTTAAAAATATGGAAACCGATTTATTCATTTCCTGTTAATTTTTTCTTCAATCAGTTCTTTTATCTTTTCAAATTTATCTTGTTGCTTTTTCTTAAATATAACAGTATTCTCATTCATTACTCCTTGAAATAGCCCGCTAAGTGCTTGCTGTCCTCCCATAAAGTCAAATTGGATATACCCATTGGTAAAACTTCCAGCTTTTTTTAATTGGATACTGGTTATAAATTTAAGAAATATCTCTTTGTCGCCTTTTAATCCATGTAAGATAAATTGGTTAAATCCTTTGCGTTGGATCTTTATTTTATTCTCGAATAATATCAGTTTCTGCCCACCAACGCCTTCGGCTTCCATAATCAATCCTTTTTCTGTAGTTTCTTTCATTTTTTATTCTTAAAGTAAATATCTTCTTTTGTGATATCGTGTGATCCACATTTAGGACACCTTTTAAGCTGATCTAACAACTCTTTTTGAGCTTCAACGTTTCTTTTTGCTTGAGTAGCTGCGCTTACATTAAAAAAAGCAAACCCCATTTGCACCTTTGCATTTGTTCCAATGCTTTCTTTAATCTCTTTTTCTCGCGATTCTAAATAATGCCATGTCTTTCCACATTGATTACACTTACATTTTATTTCTTTAATCATACCTTTTCTTTCCATTTCTTGTTCCACTTTCTTTTTTTCTCTAAATTTAACATTGCATTCTTCACTACAAAAATGTTCTTTAAAATCAGTATCCCATTTATAATTAAAACATTTTAAGAAACTGTTCTCTTTTCTTCCACATTCAGCACAAATGGTCCAAGGGATCATTTCAATTAAAAAGTAAAGAAACATTATAAATTTAACTCTTTAAGAAGGGCCTTAAAGGCCCAAAGAAAAATTGATAGTTATGAAAAATTTTCCATAACCAAAAGTAATTTGCATCATTTTGCAAATCCCTCAAATTGGCTGCCACCTGTCTCTTCTCACAACACCAATGTCAACAATAATCCCACCAAGTGCGTGCTCTCAGCTAATCTTTTCATTATCAACTTTCATAAAGCTTTATGGTTCAAATGGTATTAATGTCTTATGACAAAAACATTGCGGGACATATCCCAAATAGTGAAAATACTTTTATTAATTAAATATCTTTCCATTATTATAAGAAAAATACCTACTTTCTCTCCCCATTCTCAAAAAACATTTAAAATACTTTTACCTTTGAACTAAAGAGAATTAGTTAAATTCAAACGGAGAAATATATTCTTTAATCAAAAGTGAGTATTCAACATTTCCTATAAAACACGCCACAAGCAATCTTATCTTCAGCACTGAAAGCTTTCTCTAAAGCCTGGATCTTATTCCTAAACTCTTCCAGATAATAAACTCTATTCTGATAATATTCATGATTGTGTTCGGGATTGAAAGAGAGGCAGGGCTGAAGAATATCCACAAAAGCAAAGCCTGGATGTTGGATAGCTTGCTTAATTATCTCTACCGTCTCTTTAATATGCCCAGCATAAGCTCTAGCCACAAAAGTAGCTCCTGCGGAGATAGCCACAGCCAAAGGATTGAGTGGCATCCAGGGAGCTCCCTCCGGACTGGCTTTAGTTTTCTTGCCCCATCTGGAAGTAGGAGAATATTGGCCGGTAGTCAAGCCGAAAACTTCGTTGTTATGAACCAGATAAGTAACTTTAATATTTCTACGGCAGGCATGCAAGAAATGATTTCCACCCTCACCATAGCCAGCTCCATCGCCACTTAAAGCAATCACCTGTAAATTAGGATTGGCTAATTTCACTCCCTGAGCTAGAGCTAATTCCCGGCCGTGCAGGCCCACAAAACCGTTAGTCCTGACCCAATAAGGCAATTTAGCATAACAGCCTACTCCGGTAACTAAAACTATCTGATGAGGTTCAATCCCCAGCTCAGCCAGAGATTTCTTGACGGCCATAATTATCCCGAAATTACCGCAGCCTAGACACCAATTAGGCTTCTCTGAGCGTTGATATTCTTTAAGTTCGACCATTTTGTGCAAGATAATTTTTATTTTAACCTCTTCTTTAATTCTGAATAAACATCTTCTACCGTAAAAGGTAAGCCGTCATAGCGTAAAATCTTATCTTTGATCTCTATTCCGGTTTTCTGGGCAATCAATTGCCCCAGCTGGCCAGTATAATTATTTTCAATGAGAATTAAACGTTTAGAAGAAGCTAACAATTTCTTGACCTCTTTAGCAGGAAAGGGAGAAAAATATTTCAGAGCTAAACAATTTAATTTCTTAGAATCTAATCTTTCCATTGCTTCTGTAACTGCTTCAAAATTATTTCCCCAACAAAGAACTGTAGTTTTAGCTTTTTTATCTCCCACCAATTCAGGTTTGGGCAATTCTTTGGCAATCAGATCTAATTTATGCATCCTTCTCTGCATCATCTGGATGCGAATTTCTGGCTCTTCGGTGATATATCCAACGGAATCATGCTCATCTCCGGCACAGGTATAAATCCCGTTTTTAGTTCCGGGAATGGTTCTAGATAAAGAATCGTAGCGCTTAAACAATCCATCCGGGTTTAACTCCGAAGCTTTGATCTCATTCAAAATATTAATTCGCTTAGAATAATCAAACTGAAATTCTTTTTCTTCTTGTTCTAAATTTAAACTCTGAAAACTTTCCGCTAAATGTTTATCTACTAAAACAATTACCGGCAATTGATATTTTTCTGCCAGATAAAAAGCACGTTTAGTTTCGGTATAACACTCTTCTGCATTCCTGGGAGCGATAACTACCTTAGGAAAATCTCCTGGAGCAGCATTAAGCACAAATAATAAATCACCCTGTTCGGTTTTAGTAGGTAATCCAGTTGCTGGCCCCGGCCTCTGCCCTTCGATGATAACCAACGGAATTTCTGCCATTCCTGCCAGACCTAAAGATTCTACCATCAGAGCGAATCCTCCGCCAGAGGTAGCGATCATCGCTCTTGCTCCGGCATAAGATGCGCCCAAAGCCATACTAATTACTGCAATCTCATCTTCAGGCTGAACCACTTTCAGATTTTTATTTTTAATTGCTTCTTGAACCAAAGAATGAAGTATTCCAGAAACCGGAGTCATGGGATATTGGGCATGGAAAGTCAATCCTGCTTTCAAAGCGCCCTTAACGATGGCATCCTTTCCAGTCAGATAATTTAAGGTTAAACTAGGGAGCGGTTTAATTTGAGTTTTAGTAGAAGTCAGTTCAAAACCGCTTTTAGCTGCTTCCAAGAATATCTTTTGTAATTCTGGTTTATGCTGGAATTTTTCTCGGACAGTTTCAGCTAAAAGATTAAAATCTATTCCTAAAGCTTTAACTATTGCACCAACAAAAATTGCGTTCATTAATATAGTCTGTCCCGGCTTTAATTTCTGCCAGGGGATAGGAACAGAATTAATTGATTTCTTTTTTTTAAGCGCAGAAGAATATTGCTGGTCGTAAAAAATAATTCCTTTTTCTGCTACAAACTCCTGATGTTTAGTTAAGGTAAACTCGTTGAAAGCCAATAAATAATTAATTTCTTTAGTTTCTGCCTTTACTGGTTTAGTACTAACCCGAAGATTATGGTAATTGTGCCCACCCTGGATCTGGGAAGCGTATTCTTTACTGGTAAAGAGATGATATCCTAACCGAAGAAAAATTTTAGCCAGAATCTCGGCGGCAGTAGCCGTGCCCTGGCCAGCCTCTCCACCAACCCTAATCGTAAACGCATCCGAACTCATAATTTTTTGTAAACCTCTTCTGCTTTCTCTAAAGATTCAAAACTGCCCACATCAAACCAATGCTGATCAAAAACGAAACCGTGCACTTCAGAAGATTTAACCAAATGTTTGACTAAATCTCCTGGATTATCAGCCTTGCCAATTTTTAGAGCCTGTTCAACTAATTTTAAATCTGATTTACTGAAAAGATAGCAGGCAGTAGCAGCCAAAGTGCTTTTAGGTTCAGCTGGCTTTTCCTCGAAATTAACTATTTTTGTTTTATCCAGCAAAGCTACGCCGTAACGTTTTTTTATTTTTTCTTTATCTTTAATATCGAATAAAGCTACATGTGATTTCTGTTTCTTAGTAAAAGAATCCAGGAAAGGTCTTAAAGAAAAGCCAAAGAGATTATCTCCGGCAATGACTAATAAATCTTCATTGATCTCTTCTTCATGAAGTACGAAATTTAAGTCTCCGACTGCACCCAAGCGATCCTGATTAGAGATGGTCCCATCATTGATCAATTTTATTTTTTTGGGATAGGTATAATGATTTAACCAGACCTGAAACTGGTGATGAAATCTAGCATTAGTAACAATTAAGATCTCTTTAATCTCGGGAACAGATTTAATTTTTTCTAGAATATGCTCTACGATGGGCTTATCGGCCACCTTAAGCAGAGGTTTAGGCTGATCCTGGGTTAAGGGGTAAAGTCTGGTGGCATACCCCGCACATAAAATTAATGCTTTGATTGTTGATCACCTTCTTTCGAGTAAGATGGTCTAGAAACGTTCACCAGCTTTAAAAGGCTTGTGGAAAAAGGTTATGATTTGGAATATAGAGAAATGATCTTGCAGAAGAAAAGATTAATTTTAGAGTCAGAAAATTCAATGAAGTAGTTTTTCCAATCCTAAGGTAATATACATAATACTACCAGAAGTTATTGCCTGATAGGAATAGTATAAAATTGCCTCTAGCGGAGTTTGCCTTGTTTTTTGGTTTCGGAAGATGAGATCATATTCGCTTTGGAAAAGTCCCACTACGGGGATTAAATACGTGCTTTTAAATTCAATTATTTCTGTGTCCATGTTATTTTGAATAAGAAAGGTGGACGGCTTACCAGGTTTCCCGCGTATTGCAGTACACCCCAATACGGAAGCGTTCTTAATTTCTGTGTTCGAATTCCCCTTCTAAGTAAAAATCACTTAAAATATGGGAACAGATGAGCCACGCCCCTCTGGCCGTCCGAATAGTTCACAAGAGGGCTTATTTATAAAGATTTTGCTGGGTTTTGAAATAATCTTTAAGAACACTATTTCAATACCTTATCCTTATTCCATAAACCTTTAAAAAGCAAAAAGTTTACTTCCAGAAAGATGATAGATACAGCGATTATTCTTGCCGGAGGCTTAGGTACGCGATTAAGACCGCTTACTGAAAAAACTCCTAAACCGTTATTGCCGATAAAAGATAAACCCATAGTCCAGCATATTATCGAGAACCTAAAGAGGTATGGGATTCAAAATATTATCCTGGCCATCGGCTATAAAAGCGAACAAGTCCAAAACTATTTTAAAAATGGTTCGCAATGGGATGTAAATATAACTTATTCAATAGAAAAAGAGCCTAGAGGTACTGGAGGAGCAATACGAGAAGCTGCAGAAGGATTAACCAAACCTTTCTTTTTAGTCTGGGGAGATAATCTGATGGATTTAGATTATAACGAGATGTATAAATCCTACCTCAGAGATGCGCCCCAAGTAACCATGGTCCTAACTCCCAGAGAAGATGTAGAGAATTTCGGAGTGGCAAAATTAGAGGAAAGCAAGATTATCCATTTCGTAGAAAAACCAAAACGAGAAGAGGCGCCCAGCAATTTAATCAATGCCGGAGCTTTTGTGATTGATCCAGAATGCCTGAAGATCTTACCTTCAGGAACCTCTTCTATGGAAAGAGACTGTTTCGAGAAGATCGCCCCTTTGGGAGAGATCTCTGCCTATATCCATCAAGGACAATGGTTCCCTACGGATACTTTAGAGAAATATCAGCATGCTAATGAAAATTTTAAGACGTTACGATAAAAAAATGGAAATTAACCCTTTTGTCTTTAGGAATTATGACATCCGCGGGATTGCAGGAAAAGATCTAGATGCTAAAAAAGTTGAAGCTATTGGCAAAGCTTATGGAACTTTTTTGCAGAGAAGAAAGATAAGACAAGCAGTAGTAGGAAGAGATTGCCGATTAAGCGGAAAAGAGTATCAAAAAGCGCTGGTAAAGGGGCTTACTTCCGTGGGTATTAATGTTATCGACTTAGGAATGATCTTAACCCAGATGATGTATTATGCCCAATATCGTTTTCAAACTAATGGGGGAGTGATGGTTACTGCCTCCCATAACCCTTCCAATTATAATGGGTTTAAGATGGGAATTGGTTATTCTTTAACTACTGGCCCAGAGGAGGTTCAAGAGATTAAAGAAATAGTAGAAAAAGAAAATTATTTTGTTCCGGAAGAAAAAGGATTTATCAAGAAAAAAAATATTACTGAAGATTATTATCAAGACGTGTTAAAGAGAATAAAACTAAAGAAGAAATTTAAAGTTATCGTTGATTCCGGATGCGGAACTACGGGCATCTTCATACCAGAAATCTTGCGCAGAGTTGGATGTGAAGTAATTGAGAAAAATACTCAGGTAGACGGAAGTTTTCCAGTAGGAACTCCTGATCCAACCGCTAAAGTCACCATGGATCGGGTAAGTAAAGCGGTCTTAGAAGAAAAAGCGGAAATCGGCTTAGCTTTTGATGGGGACGGGGATAGAATCGGAACTGTAGATGAAAATGGCAAGATTCTCTGGAATGATATTTTAGTAGCAATCTTTGCTAAAGAAATTTTAGGAAGATTTCCTAATTCAAAAATAGTTTATAATACTTTATGTTCTCAAGTAGTCAAAGAAGTAATTAAACAAAGTGGGGGTATTCCGGTCATCTGGAGAACCGGACATTCTTTTATCAAATCAAAAATTGCTAAGGAACGAGCTGCTTTCGGAGGAGAACTTTCCGGCCATTTCTTTTTTGCAGATAACGCTTATGGCCATGATGATGGTGCTTATGCCGCATTAAGATTACTGGAATATCTTTCCGAACAGAATTTATCTTTAAGCCAGCTGTATGAAAGCTTCCCTAAGTATATTTCTTCTCCTGAAATAAAAATCGGCTGCCCTGACGATAAAAAAGTAGCGGTGATTAAAGACCTTTCAGTTAGGTTTAAAGCTGATTTTCCCGGCGCCAGCGTTATTGACGAAAATATTATCCCCGGAGATGACGGAACGAGGATAGATTTTGAAGATGGAATGATCATCTTCAGATATTCCCAAAATGGACCTTATTTAACCATTAAATTTGAAGCGAAGGATGAAGAAATTTATCAACAGAGAAGAAAATATGTAAAAGCAATTTTAGAAAGATATCCGGAAATAATCTGGGAAGACGAACTGTGTGTGAATCTGGAATGCTTAAAGTAAATCTTTTTAAAGTACCAGTCATCTTTATTCTAAACTAATGGAAAAAGAAACCTTACAGAAATACCTGCAAGCAGGCAAAATCGCAGCGGAAGCGTTGAAATATAGTAAATCTCTGATCAAACCAGGAGCGAAAATAAGCGAAGTTCTGGATCAAGTAGAAGAGAAAATCGTAAAATTGGGAGGAAAACTGGCCTTTCCAGCCCAAATCTCTCTGAACGAGTTTGCGGCCCATTGCTGTGCAGATTTAAATGATCAGACGGTTTTATCTAACCAACTGGTTAAACTAGATGTAGGCGTACATATTGAGGGCTGTATTGCAGATACGGCTCTAACTGTAGATCTGTCTGGGAAATATGGGGATTTAGTTAAAGCCAGCAGAGAGGCTTTAGATCAGGCCCTGAAGATAATCAAACCTGGAATTACTTTAGGTGAAATCGGAAAAGTTATCCATCAAACCATTACCTCTTACGACTTTTCTCCAGTACGCAACCTATCTGGGCATGGGCTAGGAGAATACGAAATCCATACTCCTCCCTCAGTGCCTAATTTTGATAATGGAAATAAGAATGTTTTAAAGGAAGGGGATATTATCGCTATTGAGCCTTTTGCCTCCACCGGCTCGGGAATGGTTCAGGAAAGTTCTCCAGCCACAGTATTTAGTCTAGTAAAAGATTCCGGGATTAGAGATCCGATTACTAGAACAGTTCTGTTAGAGATCAAAAAACAAAAAGGATTACCTTTTGCCAAAAGATGGCTAGAACGAAAGTTCACTACTGCCAAAACTAATTTTGCCTTACGACAATTGACTGCTGCAGAATGCATCCAACATCATGCCCCTTTATTTGATTCTGCCAGGGGAATGGTCTCTCAAGCAGAACATTCGGTGATTGTTTCAGAGAAACCGATTGTGTTTACGAGAGTTTAAAGTTTTATACTTTCATTTCACAAATTCTACTTTCTCCCGACCTTTAAATTGATTATCACCGGTTAGAAATTTTATTCCTCTCTCTAAGGCTAAGCAATATCCTAAACAATCAGCATAAGACAAATCTAATTTTTTATGCTGTTTTTTGAACTGCATCGCTTTCTTGATGATTTTTGGAGAAGGTTCAATTCGTAGGGGGTAAAGCTCGTTTAATACTAGGTCTGCTTTTTCTTCACCGACTTCATTTAATACAGAATAATAAATCTCCAGGAGATTTAGTAAGGTTAAAATTCCAGTATGCTCTTCAAAATAAGACTGAAATCTCGGATTGTTCTGTAGATATTCTATTATCGCATAACTGTCGTAAAAGAATACAGTCATTTGTTTGTGATATCCCACCACTTGCGATGATTTGGTTTTGTTTGAGTGGGGTGAACAAACATTGAAAACTCCCCTTTTTGTTTACAGATACCCCATTCATTTGGGAAATTGGGAGTTTTCATTTCCAACCCGCCCTCATTTCCTCTTTGATTTGTTGTGCAGATTTAGAGAACTTAACTAAACCTCTAAGCGAAGTCAAATTTTGGGCGAGGTTTATTTCTACTTTAATTTTCTGATTCTCACGCAAATGCTCTTCTTCGACTATCTCTTGAGGGATAGTTATGCCTAAAGAATTTCCCCATTTTCGGGTAATCGCTTCAATCTCGACCATATCTGTCTAATTATAATATAATTATATAAACCTTTCGGAAAAATTTAATGCCATTCAATCTTAATTCTGGTTCCCCTCAAATTTTGCTCTAATTCGGACTTCCTTTTTTGATCTAATTCACGCTCTTGATCTAATTCGCCCTCTAAATTTAAAAAAGATTCCACCCGTAAAACACTAATCCTTTCTCCATAATTTCTACGTAAATATGCAGCTGCATCCTCTAATTTCTTAAAAGTGTGACAGGTTTTAGGATCATAAAAAAGCTTGCCCCGATAATTAAGAACATAATCAGCTGTTCCTTCACGATAAAATAAACCGAATTCTTTGGCCATAAAGGATAGAATTCTATCTGGATTTAAAAAGCATTTATCTTCTTTAATCTAGGCAATAGAACATATACGAACAAAGCTCCAAACAGAATAATCAACCAGAAAACAATCCAACCAATGATCCGGAAAGCAAAAAGGATGAGATTGAGGATCAGGATTAAAAGAACAAAATAGCCCATGATCTTTAAAGACGTCTTAGGTTTCATTTTATTTTTATCTTCTTGATTACTTCTTTTAGGGTTAATAGAAATTGATCTCCGCTAAGCATATCTCTTAAGAGAACTTTATTTTTCTTGAGCTCATCTCCGCCTAGAATTGCACAATAAGGAATGCCCATGGCTGAAGCATATTCCAGATTCTTTCCTACTCCTCGACCATTTAGGTCCATATCCGCATTAATCCCTTTCGTTCTTAGTTTCTGTACTAACTGCAAAGATTCTGTTATGGTCTGAATTGGAATTACAAATACTTTGGCCAGAGATTTATCTTTAAATTCTTGCTTAGCTTTTATTACATCTAAAATCGTAGATAATCCAAAAGCTATGCCTACGGCAGGAATATCTCTTCCTCCACCGGCAAACTTGCCCACCATCTGGTCATAGCGACCTCCTCCGGCAATGGAAGAAGTTACTGCACTGCCTACAGCAAATACTTCAAACACTGTTCCAGTGTAATATCCTAATCCTCGAGCTAAGGAAGCTTCAAACTCAGCACATTTAACTTTCATGTTTTTCAAATAGCCAAACAATTCTTCTAATTCTTGTAAGCCTTGCTTTCCCTCTACAGAATTAATTTTTTTCTGGAATTCTTTTAAAGTCATTTTTTCTTTGAACATTCCTAGGAGTTTTTCAGTCTGCTCTTCAGAATATCCTCGGTCAGATAATTCTTTGGTAACTCCTTTCGCTCCAATCTTTTCTAATTTATCTAGGGCTACAATCGCTGATTCTTTCTCAGTTATTCCGCACTGTTCTAAAATTCCATTTAGCAATTTGCGATTATTTACTTTAATACTAATACTTATACCTAAACTGTGAAAAACGTCTTGTACAAACGCCAACTGCTCCGCTTCCACTAGCATTCCTTTTACCCCCACGGTATCACTATCACACTGCCAGAACTGACGGTAGAGACCTAATTTTAAAGGGCCGTCGCGATAGACTGGGCCCATTTCATAACGCTTGAAGGGCATCTTTAATTGTGAGTTCATAGCTACATAACGAGCTAACGGAACGGT
>ORJL010657719.1_pt1 | contig 29835 bp, 22 predicted proteins | sample 1779941 | NCBI WGS metagenome assembly ORJL01 (sample SAMEA104232317, study PRJEB22302) | groundwater metagenome | biome: forest; feature: aquifer; material: groundwater | place: USA | collected 2011-08-07 | depth 5.8 m
CCCCGAAGGGAGGTCCCAGGGAGGCCCGGGGCGATGCGTGAACAACCCCGAAGGGAGGTCCCAGGGAGGCCCGGGGCGATCCGTGAATAGCCCCGAAGGGAGGTCCCAGGGAGGCCCGGGGCGTCCCGTGAATAGCCCCGAAGGGGCGTTTCAAGACAGCCCAGGGCGAAGCCCTGGGGAAAACGGTATTGGCTGCGAAGGGAGCCCTGAAAGGGCGACCCAACGGATGGGACGCCCTTTCAGGGCTCCTTTGCGTCCTGCCGTCGGGTTCCAGGGGCTGCGCCCCTGGCTGTCCTGGGGCGCCCCTTCGGGGCTCCCCCGGGCAAGAATGCCTCGGATCGCTCCCACTGCCTCGCTTCTCTTTCTCCTCTTCGCGACCGTCGCCTTCGCCGACGAGGGCCTCGATCGCAAGGTCCTCGAGTCCGAGGCCTGGCGCCGCGGCGACTACGTCGGCCTCTTCGACGAGTGGCTCGGCATCATGACCGACCACCCCGACGCGCCGCAGGTCGAGGTCATCCTCCGCGCCTGGAAGAACGTCGAGGTCTTCGTCCCCGACCCCTCCGCCTTCCTCCCGAAGCTCGTGGCGCTCGAGGGGAAGCTCACCGGCCCGAACGCCTTCCACCTCCGCGCGAACCTCGCGCGTCTGCTCGACGAGACCGGCGACTACGCCGCGGCCCACGACGTCCGCGCGAAGGACGGCGACCTCGCGCACTGGCGCGTCGCGGGACCGTATGGCCGCACCGCCGGCGCGTGCTTCGAGACCGCCTACCCGCCCGAGCGAGGCGCGGAGGCCGACTGGCGCGCCTACCCCGGCCCCTCGCCGATCATCCCCTTCCGCTACCTCCGACCGCTCCGCGGCGCCGCCTACGCCCGGTGCCAGGTGAAGGCGGACGCCGACGTGGACGCCTTCCTCTGGATCACCTCGACCGGCCCCGTCCGCGTCTGGTGGAACGGAGGCGTCCTCCCCGACATCGATCGTCTCCGCGCGTGGCTCCCGAAGACGCTCACCGTCCCTCTCCACCTCACCGCGGGGTGGAATGCCGTTGTCGTGAAGTCGATCCCGACGGAGGAGGGCTTCCGCGTGCGGATCCTCGACGCGCACGGCGAGCCGCTCCGACTCGTCGAGGAGGAGGGGGACGAGGTCCACCCGTGCGGCGCGCCGGCCGGGGGCGCCGCGTGGTCGCCGTGGGGCGCCCTCGTCGGGTACGAGGCCTCCGCCCGCAGCGGCAGCGAGGACGGCTGGGCCGCGGCCATGCGCTCCTTCCTCCTCTCCGAGGAGGGCGTCCCCGACCGCGCGCTCGCCGCAGGGCTCGCGTCCGTCGCGGCGCTGTCGAAGTCGGCGCCCCTCGCCTGCCTCCTCGGAGAGATGTACGACTCCGCCGACCACCTCCCCGAGAGCGAGAGGAAGAATCGCGCGAAGGACTGGTACGAGAAGGCCCTCTCGCTCGACCCCGCGTTCGTTCCCGCGCTCGAGGACCTCTCCCTCTACTACAAGCGCGACCACCAGTCGGAGAAGTCGCTCGCGACACTCCGGCGCGCGGCCGAGATCAACCCGAAGCACTTCGCGGGGCCGTACGTCTCCGCGGGGATCCTCCGCGACGAGGGGTGGGCGAGCGAGGCGCGGCACGCCTTCGAGGAGCTGGAGCGGCGCGCACCGGGGAACGTCGCCTCCGCCGAGGGGCTCGCGGGCGAGGCGGTCGCGCTCGGGAGCTACGCGGAGGCGCTCGCGGCGTTCGAGAAGCTCGGCACGCGGTCGGCCTCCGCGCGACGCCAGCGGGCCGCGCTCCTCCGCGCGACGGGGCGGCTCGACGAGGCGCTCGCGGCGACGCAGGCGGAGCTGACGCGCGACCCGACCGACCCCGCGGGGCTCGCGGTCGTGGCGGGGCTCCTCGCGGAGGCCGGGAGGCTCGGCGAGGCGGCGGAGGCGTATCGTCGCGCCTGGGCCCTCGCGCCCGGCGACCCGTCGCTCCCGCGCCGGATGGCGGAGCTGGCCGTCCGCGAGGGGAAGGACGAGGAGGCGGCCGCGCTCCTGGCGAAGGCCCTCGCCGTCGAGCCTTCCGACGAGGCGTCGCGCGCGCTTCTCGACGAGCTGACCGGCGAGTCGGAGGACGTGCCGGAGGCGTACCGCGTGAACGTGGGGGCCGCGATCCACACGGCGCCCGCGGCCGTCGGCGCGCCGGTCGATCACCTCTTCCGCCAGCTTGTCGTGCGGCTCCGGGCCGACGGGTCGGCGACCGTCTGGACGCACGACGTGGTCCGCCTGAACACGGCCGAGGCGATCGACGCCTACGGCGAGGTTCCCATGCTCGGGACGATCCTTGCCGCGCGGAACGTGCTGCCCGACGGGCGCTCGCTCGTTCCGAGCCAGATCGGCGAGAAAGGGACCCTTACGCTGCCCGGGCTCGTGATCGGCTCCGTCGTCGACACTGCCTTCCGGAGGGAGATGGCGCCGGACGAGGGAGGCCTCGCGCTCGCCTTCTTCTTCCACGACCAGGAGCGGAACGGCCCCGTGGCGCGCGTGCGGTTCGCGGTCGAGTGGCCGGACCAGCAAGCTGGCCTTGCCAGCCAGCAAGCTGGCCTTGCCAGGTCGATGCCGATCGAGATCCGCGAGCGGCACTTCGACGCGCACCGCGAGGTCGCGGGGAGCGACGCGCCCGCGCCGAAGGGGTTCAAGGCCCGCGTTTGGGAGGCGGCGGGTCTTCCGATGCTCGAGCGGCAATCGAAGTCGCCTCCCGACGAGGACCTCCTCCCGTGGGTGCTCGTCGCGGAGAGACGGACGTGGGCGGACGTCGTGGAGGGGCTGCGCGAGACGCTCTCGGGACGGACGCGCCTGACGGAGGAGATCGCGCGCGTCGCGGCCGAGCAGGCGAAGGGGCGCGCGACGGACCGCGAGAAGGCGGAGGCGGCCTACAGGTTCGCGCAGACCTGGATCAAGGACACGAGTGGGAATGGGGACGCGCAGGAGATCCTCTCGACGAGGTCGGGTCCGGTGCTCTTCCTCGCCTCGGCGATCCTCGACGCGATGGGGGTCCGCCACGAGTGGGTCGCGGTGCGGCCGAGGGAGGACCTCGTCGGCGACGCGGTGTGGGACGTTCCGCGGAGCGACGTCTTCTCCTCGGGGAGGGTCACGACGCTCCTCCGCGTGCCGCTCGCGGACGGGGCGCTGTGGCTGTCGGGAGACGCGCGGCTCCTCGCGCCGGGGCAGCTCTCGGAGATGTCGCAGGGAGGCGTCGGGCTCGTGCTCGACCCCGCGCAGCCGAGGTTCGTGACGGTGCCGACGGCGCCTCCCGAGGCGATGGGGAACGCGGTCGCGATCGAGGCGGCCCTCGACGCGGACGGCACGCTCGCGGGGAAGACGCGCTTCGAGCTGCGCGGCGTGGCGGCCGCGGCGTACAAGGACCGGCTGCTGGGCGTCGAGGCGCCGCAGCGGAAGATGATCTTTCAGACGCTCCTCGCAAACTTCTTCCTCGGGTTCCAGCTCGAGGAGATGACCCTTCCGGAGCTCGAGACGCCCGGCACGCCGCTGGTCGTCGACACGACGTTCCGCACGCCGTCGTTCGCGCGCACACAGAACGGGAAGATGGAGGCGCCCGGCCCGTACCCGCTGTCGCACCTCAGGAAGTCGTTCTGTCGAGAGCGGGACCGGACGGTGCCGCTCAGGCTCGCGGCGTGGCAGGTGACGCGGACGGACGCGGCGATCAGGATCCCCGACGGCTGGCGCGTGACGAAGCTGCCCGACGACGCGCTGCTCCAGGGCTCGATCGGCCGCCTCTCGATCACCTGGCGACGCGAAGGGAACGTGGTGCGCGTCCGGCACGAGCTGGAGATGGGGCCGCAGGTGCTCGCTCCCGCGCGCTACGGGGAGCTCGTGCGCTTCTGCACCGACGCCGACGCGGCCGAGGAACAGAGGATGGAACTGACACGGTGATGGAGTCGCACCCGCGTGCACTGGAGTCGCGCCCGCGTGCACTGGAGTCGCGCCCGCGTGCACTGGAGTCGCGCCCGCAAGGGCGCGTTGGACTGACAGCCGCAAGGCTGTCGGTCGTGTTGTGACGATGCCGAACCCATCCGACATCAAGGTCCTCTCCGACCTGCAGGTCCTCGTGCGCGGCGCGGGGCGCGCAGGCACTGCGGTCGCCCGCCGCATCGTCGCCGCCGGGATCCCACGCGTCGCGCTGACCGAGCTGCCCGTGCCGAGGACCGCGTACGCGCGGACGACCTTCGCCGGCGCCCTCGCCGCGGGAGAGGTCGACGTCGAAGGGCTCCGCGCGAAGAAGGCGGAGTTCTACTTCGAGTTCGTCAACACCTGGGGCGACGGCCTCGTCCCCGTCTTCGCCGACGCCGCGGGGGCCGTGAAGGACCGCTTCCTCCCGACCGTCATCGTCGACGCCGCGGGCGTGCCGCAGGAGACGCGCCCCGACCCCCTCGATGCGCCGATGATCGTCGCGCTCGGGCCGGGATTCTCCACGACCCAGGTCCATGCCCGCGTCGTCGTCGGCGGTCCCTCGAACGGCCGCCTCGTCCTCCCCGGCCGCCCCGAGTGGCTCCTCGAGGACCGCCCGCAGGACCTCCCCACCCAGGAGGAACCCGGCATCCCCTCGTGGGCGCGCGCGGTCGCAGGAGGCGTCCTGGAGGCCATCATCGCCCTCTTCAACCTCAACTACCCCTACAAGGGATACCCGCGCCGCCTGGGGCAGAGGCTGTGAGCGGCGCCGTCGCGATCGTCCCGGCCTACCGCGAGGAGGGCCGCGTCGGCGCCGTGGTGCGGCGGCTCTCGGCGGTTGTCGGCGACGTCCTCGTCGTCGACGACGGCTCCCCCGACGGCACGGCGCGCGAGGCGCGCGAGGCGGGGGCGCGGGTGATCGTCCACGAGCGGAACCGCGGCAAGGGAGGGGCCCTCCGCACCGGGTTCGCGTGGGCGCTCGCGAACGGCGCCGACCCCATCGTCACGCTCGATGCCGACGGACAGCACATCCCAGAGGAGGTGCCGCGGCTCTTCGACTGCGCGGAGGCGACCGGCGCGGACGTCGTGGTCGGCGCGAGGCGGATGGACGCGCGCGAGATGCCGTTCGTCCGCCGGTGGGCGAACCGGATCATGTCGGCGGTCCTCTCGATGTCGGCGGGATTCCGCCTCGGCGACACGCAGTCGGGATTCCGCCTGTTCCGCGCCCGGGTCCTCCGCGGCGTCGCGGTGACGACGGAGGGGTTCGACCTGGAGAGCGAGATCCTCGTGCGGGCCGCGCGGCGCGGCTTCCGCATCCGCGAGGCCGAGGTCTCGACGGCCTATGGCGACGAGAGGAGCAAGATCCGTCCCGTGAAGGACGCGATCCGATTCCTCGCCCTCCTCGGGCGGTTGGGCATCTGATCGCATGGAATGGCCCGGAATCGGAGTCAAATCAATGGACTCTCGGATTCCGGTCGAGATGCCGTTGGAGAGCTGGCCGCGATTCTCGAAAGGAGAATTCCATGCGGTCTCTCTTCAGTGTTCTGGCCGGCGCGATTCTGGCCATCGGCGTCACGTTGTACTCCTCGCCCGAGGCGCAGGCGTGCGACGAATGCTGTGGTCATCATCATCACCACAGTTGTGTGTGGTGGGAGAGCTGCACGCACTCCCACACGCACTACCGTTGGTGCGTGGATTCGTGGCCGACTGGGGACTACAAGCGGGTCGACCTGTGCACCCACTACTACACCCATAGCTACCCTGTGCATGGGTGCTGCCGCTAGGCCAGCGGCGAGTGGGGGCCGGCAGGCCCGGGGAACGGGGCGTTGGGGGGAACGGGAGGACTGGGTGCGCCACCTGGTCCGACGCGAGGCAGCGCGCCTCTCGCGCATGGATGAGCCCGGAGAGGGTTTGGGCTCTTCTGCCCGAAAGGGCGGGTTCTTCCGTGGCTGGTGATCTGGCGGCGTCTCGACCGGGAACCGAGGGCGAATTTGCAAGTTTCAATAGGCAATGCGCATGTAAGGCGGAAGTCTCCAAGGTCGAAGGCAAGGCGCAAGGGCCCCGGTAGATTCAGCGGTCGCGCGATAGCTCCTTGAGGGCCGCTTCGAAGGTCGGATCCCCTTCGCCGCGCTGCTCCACGATGACGTCGGGCGCGATCCCTTTCCCTTCGGTCGGCGTGCCGTCAGGCAGCAGGCTCTGCCAGCGCGGATACCAGACCACGACGTCGTTCGGCAGCCCGAGCGGCCGCGGGTTTCCGCTCGCGCCGCACGTCGGCTGGCCGACGAGCACCACGCCGGGGATCGACTTCATCATCGCCGCAAACCCCTCCCCGCTGCTCACGCAGCGGGGGCCGATGAGGCAAACGACCGGGCAGGCGTAGGTCCCCTCCTTGCGAGGGTCGAGGACGCGAGGAAGGACCTCCGCGAAATCGCCGTGCCCAGTGCCGCCCCGCACCCGGGTCCGCGCATAGGTGCGTCGCTCGGAGGTGAACCACGACGCCATCCAAAGGGCCTTTCGCTCATCTCCCCCCTCGTTCGCGCGCAGGTCGACGATCATCCCCGGTGCATGGATCAGGCCGTCGAGCGCCGTGCTGATCTCCACCGCGGTCCCGTCCGGCCAGGTGGAGTCGCCCCAGCGAAGCGTCCTGATCGCGAAGTACCCGTACCCCTTCGTCGTGCGGCCGTAGAGCGCGATCTCTCCGATCTGCAGCGGCGCCTGGAGTCGCTTCGCCACCGCCTTGAAGTCGTAGTTCGCCGGGCGCGCGTCGACGAACGTCGGCAGCGTCTCGCCGCTCGCCGTGCGGATCGAGATGTGCAGGTCCATCATCTCCGTCAGCATCTCGCGCACCGCGGGGACGAAGTCGGCCTTCGCCTTCTCGCGGTACCTGTCCGTGAGCGCCTTCCAGTCGACGCCCGAGGTGTCGAAGTGGCTGTAGTGGCGGTCCATCTCCGCGACGAGGAGGTCGAACGCCTCCTCCTTCGCCACCCTTGTGATGGCCAGCGAACGGACCGAAAGCGCCCCCGTCTGAGCGAGGAAGATCCGGACCTCCCCGCGGCCCGTCCCCTTCGGCGCCCTCGCGACGCACGTGTCGGAGGCCCAGTCCGAAGAGACGACGTCCTCGACTTCGACCCCGATCGCCTTGCCCTCGGCGTCGAGGTACGCGATTCCGACGTAGCCACTTTCGAACTGCCCCTCCTCGTGCTTCATGTCCCGCACCTTTGCCTCGAACGCGAGGCGGACGCAGTCCCCCTCTTGCGCGGCGAACGGCTGCGAGACGATCCGCCACGTGCGCCTCGAGGCGTCTCCCCGAAGGACGAGCCCTCCTCCCTCCACGGGTTCGACGATCGATGCCGGCTCGCCGCGTCCGGCGCCAACACCTACCGTCCATCCGTCGGGGACGTCCCCTACCCACGTGCGGAGGTCGCCATTCGTGAGCGACGGTCCCTCCGCGAAGAGCGTGGATGCGGCGAGGATCAGGAGTGCGACGCGCATGCGGGGAGCCTAGACGACCCCCCTCCTCTCGTCAATGCCGCGCGTCCGGACCCCTTGGCCCTTCCCTTGGAGCTTCGCTCCTTCCGCCTTACATGCTCATTGCAAATTGAAACTTGCGCATTCGCCTCCCGCCTCCCCTATCCCGCGCGGAGGATGAAGCCCGCCTGCTCCCCGAGCACCGACTCGTATCGCACGACGACGCCCGACACCGCCGTCCCCCAGTGGCCGTGCTTGCAGGCGCGGATCGCCTCGTGGACCGCCTCGCCCTCCCCCTCGAGGATCACCTCGAGCCGCCCGTCGACCAGGCGCCGGAGCCAACCGTTCAGGTGGAGGAGGTCGGCGACTTGGAGCAGCCGCCGGCGGAAGGCGTCGCCGTAGAAGCGCCCCGAGATCCAGAGGTGGGCCCTCACGGTGTCCATGCCGATCTCTCAAGCAACCCGCGCGCCAGTCCGCGGAATCCGACTCACCCATGTGACGCAAGGGGTTGCAACGGGGCCGTCGGCGTAGACCCTCGCGACACCGACCGGAATTGTCAGCCGCTGACAAGAACTTGACTCCTCCGCCAGAGCGCGTACGCTAGTGCGTCCTTCGACCCGCCCATCGGTTTCCGCGAAAGGAGCCTCATGCGCCACATCGCATTCCTATGCTTGGTCGCGCTCGCCCTCGCGCCGCGCGACCTCTCCGCCTTCGACAAGGCCAAGGACTACGTCTGCGGCATGGACGTCGCGGTCGGCGACAAGACCCTCTGCGTCCAGGAGAAGGACGTCCCCTTCTACTTCTGTTCCGAGAAGTGCGCGAAGGCCTTCCAGGCCGAGCCTGCGAAGTTCTTCCAGGTCGCGTCGGACGACTCCGCGTGGTGGGTCGGCCAGGTCTGCGCGCACTACTTCGAGGTGAGGAAGACGCTCGCCGCCGACTCCGTCGACGGGATCGCCGCGCAGGCGAAGACCGCGGGAGAGTACGCCTCCGTCGCCGCGAAGCTCCAGCCGAAGCTCGACGAGGCCGTGCTCAAGTCGTACCACGAGCAGATGGAGGGGATCGCGAAGGCCGCGGCGTTCCCCGAGAAGCTCGACCTCGAGACCGCCCGCCTCGCGTTCAAGACGCTCTCCGAGCACGTCGTCCTCTACGTCCGCAAGGTCGCCTCGAAGCAGGAGCCGGCGCCCGCCGTGTTCCTCTTCCACTGCGGCATGGCGAAGGCCTGCTGGGCGCAGGAGATCGAGGAGCCGGGGAACCCCTACTTCGGGAAGGCGATGCCGAAGTGCGGCGACCCCGTCCCCGCGGTCGACGACGGGAACTTCGACCCGAACGAGGGGTGCAAGGAGGGAGAGCAGGGCGGCTGCAAGGGGGACTGCTGAGGGAAGAAGTAGCCCCCCAGCGGTTCGCTGGGAAACTTGGAGTGGCGCCCGCAAGGGCGCCGTGGCCAGGCGCGCGCAAGCGCGCCTGTCGCACTTAGGCGTAGTGCTTCCCGAAGCGATTCGCGAGGAACTCGTCGAGCCTCGCGTCCTCCTGCCGCACGAACCCGCGCGCGGCGAGCTTCCCGCTCACGACCAGGTCGAGCATCGCGCAGATCCCCGCGCTCGTGGTGATCTGGATCGCGCTCCACATCCGCCCCGCCATCTCCGCGGCGTACACCTTCTTCGCGTAGGTCTCCTGCGTCAGCCTCCCCGCCTTCTGCCCGCTCACCGACACGAACACGAGGACGACGTCCTGCGTCGTCATCGGCACCGCGCTCTCCAGGACCTCCTTCAGCGTGTCGCGGCGGAGGCGCAGGCGCAGCTCCTCCGTGAGGAACTTGACGTACGCCATGTGGCCAGGGTAGCGGACCGTCTTGTAGTTCACCTCCTCCGCCTTCTCCGACAGGGTCTCGCAGAGCGTCCCGAGGCCCCCCGACGTGTTGAACGCCTCGTAGTCGACCCCGTCGAGCGAGAAGTGCTCGAGCCCCTCGAGCGGCAGGACCTCGCGCCGGCGTCCCTCGTGGATCGCCTCGCACGGGTTGCAGTACTCGTTGATGAGGCCGTCGGTCGACCACGTGAGGTTGTACTTGAGCGCGTTCGTCGGGTAGACGGGGAGCGCGCCGACGCGGAGGCGCACGTCGCGGAGGGTCTCGAACTTCCGCGCGAGGTCGTACGCGACGATGGAGACGAACCCCGGCGCGAGGCCGCACTGCGGGACGAAGGCGGTCGTGGCCCCCTCGGCGATGGAGCGGACGCGGCGGGTGGTCTCGACGTCCTCGGTGAGGTCGAAGTAGTGGACGTTCGTCGCGCGGGCGGCCTCGGCGACGCGGACGTTCAGGTAGAACGGGAGGGCGGAGAGGACGGCGTCCATCCCCTTCATCGCGGCGCGGAGGGTCGCGGGGTCGGTGACCTCGACGGTCTTGCGGTCCGCCTTCCCCTCGGGGATCCACCCGAGGGCGGCGGCGTCGCGGTCGGCGACGGTGACGGCATAGTCGCCGCTCCCGGCGAGCATCTCGGTGATCATGCTGCCGATTTTTCCTGCGCCGAGGAGGAGGACTCGCTTCATGGGTGCCTTCCGGAAAAAATGGCGCGGGATTCTAGCCCGAGGGCCTCGCGCCCTCCAACCAATTCCGGTATCTCCGCCGACCCGTCGCGGTGACCTACTCGTAGTGCATCCACTCGATCAGCGTCGTCCGCGCGACGTCCAGCACGCGCGCCGCCTTCGAGACGTTCCCTCCCTCCTGCGCGAGCACCTGCTTGGCGTAGCTCATGCGCACCTGCTGCATCGTCGGCCTCCCCGACGGCGGCGTCGCCACGTCCGTCCGCCTCACGTGCCGCAGCACGTCCGCCGCACGCACCACCCCGCCCCGCGCCGTCATCGTGACGCCGTACGCCACCGACCGCAGCTCCCGCAGGTTCCCCGGCCACGGGTAGGCGAGCAGCGCCTTCTCCGCCTCGTCCAGCAGCCGCTCGATCGTCCCTCCCGCCTGCGCGACGAACGCACGGAACAGATCGACGATGTCCTCCTTCCGCTCCCCCAGCGTCGGCAGCTCGAGCGTCACCTCGGGCAGGAGCTGCGCGATCGTCCCCGGCAGCTTCAGCCGCGCGGAGGTCGACGGGTCGCTCTCCGTGCACGTGAGGATCAGCCGCACGTCGGCGCGCGGCCCGTCCCACGGGTCGGTTGCGCGCAGCATCCGCGCCACCAGCGCCTGCGCGTGCCCGAGCAGCCCGCCGAGGACCAGCGTCCCGCCGCCCGCCCGCGCGAGCCCCCCACCCGCGCCGAGGACCGCCTGCTCCGCCGTCATCTCCGCGAGGTCCACCTCGACGAACGGCCCGGCGGCGCGCGTCCCGCCGGCGTGGATCGCCCGCGCGAGTCGGCTCTTTCCCGTCCCCATCCCGCCCGCGATCAGCACCCGCGCATCCGACGTCGCCACGTTCCGCGCCCAGGCGATCCGCTCCGCGAACTCGGGGCACCTCGTCGCGAAGTCGTCGAGCGTCACCTGGCGAATCGTCTCCACCCCGGACGTCAGCACCTCGATCATGGCTGCCTCCCGATTCTCTCGCGGCCACCATCGGCCGCGCCCATGTGTTCTTCAAGGGAAGTGCCAGGGATCGTGGATTCCGCGAATTCGTTGCAACCCGATGTTGCGGAGGGAGATGAGGGGAAACAGGCGGGATGCGCGAGGGTCGCAAACTGTCGGGAATGTCGACAGGAGGGAGGAAGGGGTGTCGGCTTTCGCCTCAGTTGGTCGTCGGGTTAAAAAGGCTCCGGGCCCGGTACCCACCCAGTACCCGGACCCGGTCGCCGTCCTGGCTAGGGACATTTCAGAGGCCGTGGCCTCACTCGCATGTCCCGTCCCCGAGGAGGGCTTCGGGCCCGCAAGGGCACCCTCAGCGACGTTGCCGACGGCGCCTCTCGCGGGCCCGCTCCAGGGGGTCGGAAGATGCGGGTGCGGCCTTGCATCCGCCGTCCCTCCCTCGCCACCGAGCGAGCAATGCTATACTCCGCAAGCGACCGACCGGACCCGAGGCGATTCGACGAATCTGCAACGTCCTATGTGTGAGCCACTTGAGGACGTTTCGAACTCCTGACAGGAGTTCGGACGGTCTTGCATTCTGCAAGGTCGTGCATCTTGCAACGGGTTTTGCTAGGGTGAAGTCGATGTCAGAGGCGGTCCCCCCCACGCCTGACGAGGAGCTCGCCTCGCTCCGCAGGGAGCGCGAGGTGCTGCTCCGCCTTCAGCGCGTCGCCCGCGAGGTCGGCGCCGAGCTCGACCTCGGCCGCCTCCTCGAGCGGATCCTCGACGAGGCGATCACCCTCACCGAGGCGGAGCGAGGGTTCCTCCTGCTCCTCGACCCGGACGGCGTGGGCTGGAGCGTGAAGGCGGCCCGCAACTTCGACGGCGAGGAGGTCCGCCGCCCGTCGGCGAAGATCAGCCGAGGGGTCCTCTCGAAGATCCTCGAGACCGGCGAGCCGCTCATCGCCGCGGACGCCGGCGAGGACGAGCGCTTTGTCGACAGCGAGAGCGTCGCGGAGCAGCGCCTGAAGAGCGTCCTCTGCCTGCCGCTCCTCTATCGCGGGCAGAAGCTCGGCGCCCTCTACCTCGACAACCGCCATCGTCGTTCCCTCTTCGGCCCGCGGGACGGCAAGCTCCTCCAGAGCTTCGCGGACCAGGCCGCGATCGCCATCGCGAACGCGGGGCTGCACGCCGCGGTGCTGGAGCGCGAGCGGCTCCTCGCGGCGAAGGCGGCGGAGCTGGCGCGCGCGAACGAGCAGCTCGCCGAGCGGGCCGAGCGCCAGGAGGCGGACATCGGGCGCCTCACGCTCGAAAACAAAGAGCTGGAGAGCGCGCTCGGGAGGCGCTTCCCCGAGATCGTCAGCCGCCGCCAGGGGCGGATGCGGGAGGCGATCGCCCTCCTCGACAAGGTGGCGGAGAGCACCGTGCCCGTCCTCATCCTCGGCGAGAGCGGCACGGGGAAGGAACTCTTCGCGCGGGCGATCCACGCGAACGGGCCCCTCGCGAAGGCGCCGTTCGTGAGCCTGAACTGCGCGGCGCTCTCGGAGACGCTTCTCGAGAGCGAGCTGTTCGGCCACATGCGGGGCTCGTTCACGGGGGCGGACCGCGACCGGAAGGGCCTCTTCGAGATGGCCCACCACGGCACGCTCTTCCTCGACGAGGTCGGCGAGATGAGCGAGGGGATGCAGAAGAAGCTCCTGCGCGCGCTCCAGGAGGGGGAGGTCCGTCCCGTCGGCGGCAAGGACGTGGTGAAGGTGAAGGTGCGGGTGATCGCCGCGACGAACCGCGATCTGCGTGAGCGCACCCGGGAGGGGGCCTTCCGAGAGGACCTCTACTACCGTCTCGCGGTCGTGACGATCCCGATCCCGCCGCTTCGGGACCGGCGCGAGGACGTGCCGCTGCTCGTGTCGAAGCTGATGGAGCGGCTCTCGGCGGAGGCGGGGCGGCCGCCGCGCGAGGTTCCCCCTGCGGTGATGCGGGCGCTCGAGCGGTACGACTGGCCGGGGAACGTGCGGGAGCTGGAGAACGAGGTGCGTCGCCTGGTCGCGCTCGGCGGCGAGGTGCTCACGGAGGAGGACCTCTCCCCCGCGGTCCGCGAGCGGCGGGCGGCGGCGCCGTCGGGGGGATCCCTCGAGGAGGTCGAGCTCGCGCACATCCGCCGCACGCTCGTTGCGTCGGGAGGGAACCTCACCGAGGCGGCGCGACTGCTCGGGATCGACTACAGCACCCTCTATCGCAAGATGAAGCGGCACGGGTTGAAGAGGGAGTGAGCGCACGCGGCAGCCCTTGCCCTTGCCCGTTGGCGTAGACCGCGGTAGGATTCGGACGGCATGTCGTACACTGAGACTCGATACGAGCACGTTGTCCTGGACACCTCCGGGGTCCCTCTCATCTCCGGGACCACGATGAAGGTGACCGAGCTCGTCGTGGAACGCCAGGCGTATGGTTGGAGTCCGGAGGAGCTGCACTTCCAGCATCCATACCTCAGCCTTGGGCAGATCTTTTCGGCGCTCGCCTATTACGCCGACCACAAAGCGGAGCTCGATGAACAGACCCAGCGCGACGTCGCGGAAGTCGAAGCGATCCGGAAGAAGCTCGGCCCATCCCCCCTCGCGGCCAAACTGCGCTCGATGGGCAATCTGCCCTGATGATCGCCTTCTACATGGACGTCCATCTTCCGAAGGCGATCACCCTCCAACTGAGGCTCCGCGGAATCGACGTTCTCACAGCCCAGGACGACGGCGCCGATCGAGTCCCTGATCCGGAGCTCCTGAGGAGGGCGACGGCATTGGTGCGGACGCTTGTGACCTTCGATAAGGATCTTCTCGTCGAAGCAGCGGCGGCGCTCGAAACAGGAGAGCGCTTCGCGGGGCTTGTTTTCGTCCGGCCCTTGGATGTGGGGATCGGCGGCTGCGTGCGTGACCTCGAGATTATCGGAAAGGTGTGCGACCCCGCCGACCTGGAGAACCGAATCGAATTTCTCCCGCTGTAGCCGCGTCCGGCCCTGATGCTCTTCTGTGCATCGGAGGTGATCTTCCAAACATGGCCGAGCAGGAATCCCTCGCCTCCGCCTCACGCCCCCACGGCCTCGCGGGATATGAGATCCTCGAGGAGATCGCCCGCGGCGGCATGGGGATCGTCTACAAGGCCCGCCAGAGCGGCCTCGACCGCGTCGTCGCCCTCAAGGTCATGGTCGCCGGCGAGCACGGCACGATCGAAACGCTCGAGCGGTTTCGCCGCGAGGCGAAGGCCGCCGCGAAGCTCGATCACCCCCACATCGTCCCGATCTACGACGTCGGCCAGGACGGCCCGACCCACTTCTTCACGATGCGGTTCGTCGAGGGGGAGTCGCTCGCGCGCCTCGCGCGTCGCCACGACCTCTCCCCACGCCGCGCGCTCGAGATCGCGGGGAAGATCGCCCGCGCCCTCGACTACGCCCATGCCCAGGGGATCGTCCATCGCGACGTGAAGCCCTCGAACGTCCTCGTCGACCGTGCGGGCGAGCCCCACCTCGCCGACTTCGGCCTCGCGAAGGACGTCTCGAGCGGCGCCCTCACCCTGCCGGGCGCCTTCCTCGGGACGGTGCAGTACGCCGCGCCCGAGCAGATCGAGGGGGACCCCGCGCGGGTCGGGCCCCTCTCCGACGTCTACTCGCTCGGCGCGACGCTGTACGAGGCGATCGCCGGATGGCCGCCCTTCTCGGGCGCGTCGACGTTCGAGATCGTCGGCAAGGTGATGCACGACGACCCGCCGCCCCTGCGGAAGCTCCGCCCGGAGCTCCAGGTCGAGCTCGAGGCCATCTGCCAGAAGGCGATGGAGAAGGAGCCGGGGCGGCGCTACGCCAGCGCGGCGGCGATGGCCGCGGACATCGATCGCTGCCTTGCGGGGGAACCGATCGAGGCGCAGCCGTCGACCGCGTGGAGCCGCCGCTGGCGCTGGGCGCGGAGGCGGCAAGGCGCGGTCGTTGCGACCGTGACCGCGGCGATCGTGGTCATCGGCGCGCTGGCGGGGCTCTCGTGGCAGTCGGCGCGGAGGGCGCGGCAGGCGGAGAGGGACGCGACCGATGCGGCCCGCGCGCGCCGCGAGGCCGCCCACGATGCGGCGCGGCGATCGTGGCACGACGCCGCGCTCCGCAGCGCGGCGGAGGCGGAGCAGCTCCTCGCGAAGGCCGAGCGAGTCTCCGCGGTCCTTGCGAAATGGAGGCGCCTTGCCCCCGCGCTCGCGAAGATGCAGGCGGTCGTCTACGACTCGGGCGCTCGACACCCCGACCTCACCGCGCCCCTCGACGAGGTGGATGCCTTCGTCGCGGAGACGCCTCGCGATGCCTCCTCGCAGGCCGCAGCCCTCGCCCTTTCCGGATGGGCCTGGCGCCTTGCGGGGGAGGCATCCAAGGCCGACGCTCTGTGGACGCAGGCGCGCGCGGCCGATGCGGACGTCCCCTACGCCGACCTCCTCGAGGCGCTCTCCCTGTTCGCGGAGTACGTCGAGGCGCAGCCGATGCCGATGGTCTACGCCGGCCCCGGCAGCATTACCTTCGCGCTCGTTCCACCCGAGACCAAGGAGATGGCCGAGGACCGCGCACGGATCGAGGAGCTCGCCTCGCGCGCGGCAGTCGCGCGCGTGTGGGGGAAGGAGACCGCGAGCGACTTCCGCGCGGCGATCGACGCGATGCGAAAGCTGCAGGCCGGCGACCTCGCGGGGGCGGAGGTGGGCCTCACGCAGGCGATCGCCTCCCCCGACCTCGCGGCCTTCCAGACGGGGCTCCTCTTCGCGCGGGCGCACGTCCGCTACCTCCGCGCCGATTTCGACGGCGGCCTCGCCGACGCGGCCGAGGTCCTCTCGGCGCGCCCCTCGTGGGCGAAGGCGTACTTTCACCATGGAGAGTTGCTCCTCGGGCGCGGGCGGGCGCTCGTGTCGACGGGGGATGACCCGCGCGGCGTTTTCCGCGAGGCGATCAACTCCTACGGGAAGGCCGTCGATCTGCAGCCCGACATGGTCAGCGGTTTCAACAACCGCGGCGTCGCTCGGCAGGCCCTCGGCATGGCGATGGCGATCCGCGGGGAGGACCCGCGCGAGGATCTCCGCGAGGCGGTCGGCGACTACGACCAAGCGCTTCGGCTCTTCCCCGGCATGGCCGACGCCATCGCGAATCGCGGGGTCGCGCGCCTCGCGCTCGGTGGCGGGATGGCCGCGCGCGGAGAAGACCCGCGTGAGACCTACGCGAAGGCGATCGACGACGCAACGCTCGTGATCGACTCGATCCCCTCCTACTGGATGGCGTACAACGTCCGGGGAGAAGCACTCCTCACGCTGGGCGAGGCGGAGTCGCACCACGGCGCCGACCCGAGCGAGCGGTACCGCGCGGCCGCCGCTGACCTCGAGAAGGCCCTCTCGCTCAAGCCCGATTTTGCGGAGGCCTCCGGCAACCTCGGGCGGACCTGGATGGCGCTCGGCGATCTCGAGGCGAACCGCGGCGCCGACGCGAGGCCGCTCTACCGGAAGGCGCTCGAGGCGCTTGGCCGCGAGGTCGAGGGGCGGCCGGCACAGGCCAATGGCTACGGGAATCGCGGCGCGGTGCTGCTGCGCGTCGCACAGGTCGAGGGGGCGTCCGGCGGCGATCCGTCCGAGTGGATCGACAAGGCGATCGCGGACCTCGGGAAGGCGATCGAGCGCGATCCGTCGGATGGCGGCTATCGCATGAACCGCGGGATCGCCTGGCAGCTCCGCGCGGAGCGCGAGATGGGGCGCGGAGGGGACGCTCGCGAACTGCTCGCGAAGGCGATCGCGGACCTCGACGAGGCGGTCGCGCGCAACCCCGCCGACGCAACGGCGTGGGGGAATCGAGCCCGAGCGCACGGCATCCTCGCGGGCTTCCTCGCGACGCGGGAGACGGACGCGCGCGAGGAGCGCCGCCGCGAGATCGCGAACGCCGACGCCGTCTTCAACCGCGGCTTCGCGCGGATGGAGATCGGCCGCGCGGAGCAGGCGCGCGGGATCGACCCGGGGCCTTCCTATCGCGCCTCGATGGCGGACGACGAGCTCGCCCTCGAGCGGAACCCCTCGCTCTGGATGGCGCACGCGAATCGCGCGAGCGTGTGCGAGGCGCTCGGGGAATGGGCGAAGGCGGAGGAGTCCTACCTCGCGGTCGAGAAGCTGCTCGGGGCGCGGCCCGACGTCGAGGAGGCGCTCGCGAGGGTGCGGAAGGCGAAGGGGGGCGGGAAGTGAGCGCCCAGGACGCCCTGGTGCTGCAGATCCTCCGCGAGAAGGGGCTCGTCGAGGGTCACCTCATCGACGAGGCGATCCGGATGCAGCGCGAGAAGGCGCCGAACAAGGCCGTCGCGGACCTCCTCATGGAGCTGGGCTGGCTCTCGAAGGCGGACTACAGGAGCGTCGTCGAGGAGGCGGACCGCGGCGAGTCGGCCGGGGCCGATCCGCTCACGCTCATGGAGAAGGCCGACCCGCCGACGCTCATGGAGTCGGGGGAGCGCGCGACGCCGGTGACGATGGGCGGGGGGACGCCGCCGTCGGGGCGCCAGGGGACGGTCCGCTACGTCCGGGGCGCGAAGCCCGGCGACATCGAGGGGTACGACGTCCTCGAGGAGATCGCGCACGGCGGGATGGGGATCGTCTACAAGGCGCGGCAGGTGGGCCTCGACCGGATGGTCGCGCTCAAGGTGATGATCGCGGGGGAGCACGCGACGACCGAGGCCCTCGAGCGGTTCCACCGCGAGGCGAAGGCGGCGGCGAAGCTCCAGCACCCGAACATCGTGCAGATCTACGACGTCGGCCGCGACGGGGCGAAGCACTTCTTCACGATGCGCTTCGTGGACGGGCGGCCCGTCTCGAAGCTGATCGAGGCGAAGGAGATGACGCCCAGGCGCGCGCTCGAGATCACGAGGAAGATCGCGCTCGCGCTCGACTACGCCCACTCGCAGGGGGTCATCCACCGCGACGTGAAGCCCTCGAACATCATCGTCGACGCGGCAGGCGAGCCTCACCTCGCCGACTTCGGCCTGGCGAAGGACAGCGCGAGCGGCGACCTGACCGCGCCGGGGTCGCGGCTCGGGACGCCGAACTATGCGCCTCCCGAGCAGGTGGAGGGGCACATCGACAAGGTCGACGCGCGGAGCGACGTCTATTCGCTCGGCGCGACGCTCTATGAGATGCTCACGGGGAGGCCGCCCTTTTCGGGCGAGAGCATAGTGAACATCCTCGTGCAGGTGCTCCTCCACGACCCGGAGACGCCGCGAAAGATCAACCCGAACGTCCACCGCGACATCGAGACGATCTGCCTGAAGGCGATGCAGAAGGATCAGGCGAAGCGGTACCAGACCGCGGGGGCGATGGCGCGCGACGTCGAGCACTTCCTGAACGGCGAGCCGATCCAGGCGCGGCCGGCGACGGCGTGGGACCGGACGCGTTCGTGGGTACGGAAGCACCGGCTGGTCGTGATCGGCCTCGCGGGGCTCCGGGGCGGGACCACCCCCGCCGGTCTGGGAATGCGGAACCTGTGGATCGAGCGCGACCGCGATCGGGCGGAGAGGGAGAAGGAGCGCGCGGAGCGGGATCGCGAGAAGGACGTCGCGCGGCGCGTCCAGGAGGAGCTCGACCGTCGGGACGCGCTTGCGAAGCGGAGGAGCGAGGCGCGGGGGCACCTCGACCAGGGTCGCTCGAAGACGGGCGGCGCCGCGGAGGACGAGTTCGGGAAGGCGATCGAGTCCGACCCGGACTGGTCGGAGCCGTACCTCGAGCGGGCGAAGCTGCGGATCAACATGGGACAGAGCGAGACGTGCGTCGAGGACCTCTCGAAGGCGATCGAGAAGGGGGTCGCGGCGGGAGAGAAGCCGGTGCTCGCGTACTACCTGCGAGGGCGCGTCTACGATGCGAGGCTCCACAAGGGGAAGCTCGCGGCGGCGGACTACCGCGCGGCGATGGCGCTCGACCCGGAGAGCGACCTCGCGCACCTGGCGCTCGGGGCGTCGCACATCCGGAACCTGAACTATGCGATGGCGCTCCGGTCGTTCCGGAACGCGATCGAGGCGAACCCGAAGAACCCGGACGCCTACTACTGGAGGGCGCGGATCGCCTTTCTCGGCGAGGCGTGGGGGCGGGTGCTGGAGGACACGACGGAGGCGCTCAAGATCCAGCCGAGCCATCTGGGGGCGACGGCGCTCAACCTTGCGGCGCAATACGCGCAGGCGAACCCGCCGCCGCAGCAGACGATCGACCGCCTGGTCGGCCTGCCGATCAACGACCCGGAGCTCCTGCTCCTCATCGCGCGGGCCTTTGCGGGGAAGAAGGACGGAGATCGGGCGCGGGCGTTCGTGGACCGCGCGATCCAGCTCGACCCGAAGAACCCGTATTGCCATGAGCAGAAGGGGTACGTCCTGATCGCGCTGGACGCGCCGCAGGACCAGATCCTCGCGGCCTTCGCGGACGCGGTGGCGAACGGGCCGGACGACCCGGTGCCGTCGATGCTGCGCGGGCTCCTGTATCTCGAGCGGTTCAAGGACCGGGAGAAGGCGGCGGCCGACTTCGACCAGGCGGCGCGGGTCGACCCGGAGTTTCCGACCATCTGGCTCGTGCGGGCGCTGGTCGCGGACCGGGAGCAGCGGACGGGGGAGGCGCTCGCGCACGCCTCGAGGGCGCTCGACCTGGGGCTCGACCCGGGATTCGCGGTGCTGGCGGGGCGGACGAAGGGGTGGTGCCAGATCCACCTCGTGGAGCTGGACGCGGCGCTCGCGACGTTCACGGAGACGGTGCGCGTCAAGGAGGGGATCGAGCCGTGGCTCCTCAAGGTCTATTCGAGCCTGGAGGTCGTGCCGCGCGATTCGCAGCTCTACCTCGACCTGGGGCAGCTCCACGTCGCGCGGGAGGAGTACGACGAGGCGCTCGCGGCGCTCGACAAGTCGATCGCGGAGGACCCGAAGCAGTTCGAGACGGCGTGGCTGATCGGCCTCATCCACATGCTTGCGGGGCGGTACAAGAAGGCGGACGAGCAGTTCACGAAGGCGCTTGCGCTTACGCCGATCGGGGAGAAGGAGAAGGGGCAGGTGGCGATGCTCGCGCCGCAGCTCCACCGCCTGCTGCAGACGGTGGACTCGGACAAGAAGATTGCGCCGGTGTACGAGAACCTGGTGAACGCCTTCTACATCTTCAAGGTGATGCAGGAGAAGCAGGGGCATCCGGACGAGAACATGGAGATCCTGCTGCGGGCGATGTGCGATTTTCAGTGGCTGCTGTGGCACAAGGTGAGGGATCCGCAGAAGATGCTCGCGGCGGCGCAGAAGGTGGTGAAGATCTCCCCGTGGGACCCGTCGGCGCACTACCGCATGGCGGTGTCGTACGCGATCGCGGGGGACGCGGTGAAGTGCGGCGAGGCGCTCGCCACGGCGGAGAAGTGCGGCTTCCGCAACTGGGCGCTGATCCAGTCGTCGCCGGACTTCGAGCAGGTGCGGAAGGACCCGGCGTTCCCGCACAGGTAGTGGACTTCTGGTGTCGCGCCCGCGCGCAATGGAGTAGCGCCCGCGCGCATGGAGTAGCGCCCGCGCGCATGGAGTAGCGCCCGCGCGCATGGAGTAGCGCCCGCGCGCATGGAGTAGCGCCCGCGCGCATGGAGTAGCGCCCGCGCGCATGGAGTAGCGCCCGCAAGGGCGCTATGGACTGACAGCCGCAAGGCTGTCAGTCGCCAGGCTGATCCAGATTCCAGCACCCCACCGAGCTTTGTGACGGGAATTCCATCACTTCCGAACGGACGCGTTCGCACCTCATCGGCGCAGGCGATAGGCGGATCGGATCTTGCGGCGATTGCGCGGGGTCTCCCCTCCTGGCCAGAGTCTTGCAACCTACCTCGACGGAGGTGAGCGATGATTCGCAGGATCCCCCATCGCCCGGCGCATGTGTACCGTACAGACGCCCTGTACTTCGTCACAGCGCGCACGCTCCACGCACAGCCGTGGTTCGCGCCGGAGCCGCGGCGCCAAGCTCTGCTCGAGATCATCGATTGGGTGGCAGCCGAGGCTGGATGCCCCCTCTACGCATGGTTCGTCGGCCAGGAGCACTACCACATCCTCCTGGGGGCATGGCGGCCGGGCCTGCCACTGGATCCGCTGAAGGGAGTCCGCGCGGCGGAAGGGCCGGTGCAGCGGTTCGACCTCGGGCGATTCGTGAACCGGATCCACTCCATCGCGGGCTGTCGCCTGAACAAGGAGGATCGCACGCCGGGGCGGAGGATCTTCTATCAGTTCTGGGACCGGTGCATCCGCTCCGAGGGCGAGATGTTCGCGACGGTGAATTACATCCACCACAATCCGGTAAAGCATGGATTGATGCAGACCCTGGATCAGGCACGCGAGTACCCCTACTCGAGTCTGCGCGCGTTCCACGCCAGGTATGGCGCCGAATGGGTGGGAGAGTGCTTCGCTAGGTTCCCGGTGGCGGACTACACCACCATGGAAGGAGGTGAACCCGACTGACGCCCTCGCGGGCGTCAGTCCACGGCGCCCTTGCGGGCGCTACTCCAGCCGACGCGGGCGCTGCTCCAGCCGACGCGGGCGCTGCTCCAGCCGACGCGGGCGCTACTCCAGCCGACGCGGGCGCTGCTCCAGCCGACGTGACGCGGGCGGAAACCGGCTTGACGCGCCCTTCCCCGGCCTGCTATCCTCGCGAATTGAGAATGAGTCTCATTTTCGAGGTGGGCCCATGCTCGCGTCGTTCCTCGTCGCCCTCCGCGAAGGGGTCGAAGCCGCTATCGTCGTCGCAATCGTTCTCGCCTACCTCCGCAAGACCGCCCGACTCTCCCTCCGCCGCTGGGTCTACGCCGGCCTCGCCCTCGCCGTCGCCGCGTCCGTCGGAGGCGCTCTCGTTTTCGCCCGCTACGAGGTCGACGAGGAACGCTTCGAGGGCGCCGTCTATCTCGCCTCCGCCCTCCTCTGCGGCACCATGCTCGTGTGGATGGCCTTCACCGCCAAGGCCATGAAGAAGCAGATCGAGTCCAAGGTCGAGGCCCTCTCCTCCGCCAAGGCCGGCCTCGGACTCCTCCTCTTCACCTTCCTCATGGTCTTCCGCGAGGGCGTCGAGGCCGTCCTCCTCCTCTCCGCCGTCCAGCTCAACACCGAGGCCATGAAGGCCTTCACCGGTACCGCCCTCGGCCTCGCCGCCGCCGTCGCGTTCGGCGTCGCCTTCGTCCGAGGCACCGTCCGAGTCAACCTCCAGAAGTTCTTCCGCGCCACCACCGCCGTCCTCGCCGTCCTCGTCTTCCAGCTCGTCGTGAACGGCCTCCATGAGTGGTCCGAGGCGGGGATCTTCCCCTCCAGCGAGCGCACGATGTCGATCGTCGGCCCCATCGTCCGCAATAACGCCTTCTTCCTCCTCGCCGTCGTCCTCGTCCCCGCCCTCATGATCTGGAGCGAGATGCGGCGACGCGTCCCCGAGCCCGAGCCCGCCGGCGAGAACCCCGCGGAGGCGAGGAAGGTCCGCGCCGCCGCCCAGTCCCAGCGCCGCTGGAGCCTCGCCGCCGGGACCGGCGCCGTCGGCCTCCTCGCTTGCCTCTCCGCCGGAATCGTCTACTCGAACGCCCCGCGTGAGCTCACCCCCGCCACGCCCGTGGTCGCGAAAGACGGCCTGGTTCGCCTCCCCGTCCCCGCGAAAGACGACGCCGTCCTCCATCGCTACGCCCTCGACGTCGATGGCGTTCCCGTTCGCTTCTTCCTCCTCAGGACCTCCGACGGGAAGCTCCGCACTGCCGTCGATGCCTGCGAGATCTGCGGCGCGTACGGCTACGTCCAGGAGGGCACCCAGGTGATCTGCCTCAACTGCACCGCCGAGATCAACCCCCTCTCCATCGGGAAGCCCGGCGGCTGCAACCCGATCCCGCTCGAGGCGGAGATCGGCGCGACCGAAGTCGTCATCGCCGCGAAGGCCCTGGCCGCCGAGAGGGCGCCGTTCGCGAAGGGGAAGCACGCCACTGCTGTCGACCCCGTCTGCGGCATGGCGATCGATCCCGCCAACGCCCGCGCCACCGCCGAGCACGGTGGAAAGACCTACTACTTCTGCAACGAGGACTGCCACAAGGCCTTCCTCGCCGACCCCGCGAAGTTCGTGAAGTAGCCGATGTTCCTCCGCACCCTGCTCCGCTCGTTCAGCCGTCAGAAACGCAGGAAGGCCATCGCCGTCCTCTCCGTCGCGCTCGGCCTCGCCGTCGCCACGACCCTCTTCACCGTCTCGCTCGAGGTCGGCGACCGCGTCGCCCGCGAGATGCGCGCGTACGGAGCGAACCTCGTCGTCCTCCCGCTCTCCGACAGCGGCGACGCGTTCCTGCGCGAGGCCGACCTCGCCCAGGTGAAGACCGTCTTCTGGAAGAACAACATCCTCTCGATGGCCCCCTTCCTCCCCGCCACCGTGACCGTCGGAGGCCGCGAGGTCGTCCTCGCCGGCACCTGGTTTTCGCGCGAGGTCCCCGTCGCCGGCGAGGAGCCGTGGCGGACCGGCGTGCGTGAGCTCATGCCGTGGTGGCATGTCTCGGGGCGCTGGCCGGCGGAGGGCGCGGACGGAGGGTGCCTCCTCGGCGCCGCGCTCGCGCGCGACCTTGGGATCGGCGCGGGAGGCGTGCTCCGCGGCGAGTGCGCCGGCCGGCCGTTCGAGATCCCCGTCGACGGCGTCGTCTGCGCGGGCGGCGCGGAGGACCAGCAGGCCTTCGCACCTCTCCCCCGCGTGCAGGCCCTCCTCGCGGCCCCGGGACGCGTGAAGCGCGTCCTCGTCTCCGCCCTCACGACGCCCGACAACGAACTCGCGCGGAAGGCCACGCGCCACGAGAAGCTCTCCGACGTCGAACGGGAGCGCTTCGGCTGCACGCCGTACGTCGCGAACATCGCGAGCGACCTCTCGGACGCAATCGCGGGGAGCGACGTCCGCCCGATCCGCCAGGTCACCGAGGCGGAGGGGTCGGTCGTGACGAAGCTCTCCCTCCTCATGTACTTCCTCGCGGGCGCGTCGCTCCTCTCGAGCGCCCTCGGCGTGACGAGCACGATGACGACGGCGGTGATCGAGCGACGGAAGGAGATTGGCCTCCTCAAGGCGATCGGCGCAGGGGACCTCGGGGTCTCCGCGCTCCTTCTCGCCGAAGCGGCGGTCATCGGCCTCATGGGGGGCCTCGTCGGATACGCCCTCGGGAGCGCGCTCGCGCTCCTCATCGGCAAGAGCGCCTTCGGCGTCGCGGCGGAGGCGAGGTGGATCGTCGCCCCGGTCACGGCGGCGATCGCGGTCGCGGTGACCGTGGCGGGGAGCGCCTGGCCGATTCGTCGCGCGCTCACGATCGCCCCCGCGGTGGTGCTGCACGAGGAGTAGGATGTTCGCTCGGGTCCTGTGGCGGTCGATCCTGGAGCGGAAGGCGCGCACGTTCGTCGCGACCTTCGCGGTGGCGGTCGCCGCGACGACCGTCTCCGCCGTCCTCCACCTCGATGGGGACGTCCGCCAGCGGATGACCGAAGAGGTCCGCGCGTACGGTCCGAACCTCGTCGTCTATCCGCGCGGGGAGTCGCACCCGCTCGTCGTAGGAGGGGTCGATCTGGGAGGCTCCGCCGCCCGCCGCGCGATCTCCGAGGACGGCGCCCTCGCCGCCGTTTCGGCCCTGCCGCCCGGCGCCAAGTCCGTCCGCGTTCGTGGCGGCGGCGTCGTCGCGAGGGGGGAGCCGGCGAGCGCGATCGCCCTTCCATGGAAGGAGGCGATGGCGCTCTGCCCATGGTGGATGGCGGAGGGCGAGGCGCGGGAGGAGGCCTCCTCCTGCCTGATCGGAGTGGACCTGGCGAAGCACTGGAAGCCTCACATCGTGACGCTCGGCGAGGAGATCGAGATCGACGGCCGCCCCACTCGTGTCGCGGGGCTCCTGTCGACGGGCGGGGCGGAGGACCGGCAGATCGTCCTTTCGGAGGCGGAAGGTGCACGGCGATTCCAGGACGGCTACGCGGCGATCTGGGTCCGCATGCCCGGCACGGCGCGGGACGTGGAAGCGTGCGCCGCCGCGATCGAGCGGCAGGTCCCCGACGTCGCCGCGCGCCCGGTGCGGCAGGTGAGCGAGGCGGAGGGGCAGGTCCTCGACCGCGTGCGAGGGCTCCTCCTCTATATCTGCCTTGCGGTCCTCGCGGCCTCGGGACTCTGCGTGATGACGACGATGCTCGCGACGGCGGCGGACCGGGAGCGGGAGATGGCGCTCCTCGTCGCGCTCGGCGCGGGGCCGAGGCGGATCGCGGCGCTGACGCTCGGGCAGGCGGGGGGACTGGGGCTCGTGGGAGGAGCGGTCGGCTTCGTCCTGGGGTGGGCCGTGGCGCGCGTCCTCGGGATGGAGATCTTCCATGTCCCCGCGCGGATGGCGTGGGGCCTGCTCGCGCCGGTCCTCGGGGCGAGCGTGGCGCTCTGCCTGGTCGGGGCCCTCGCGCCCCTCAGGCGTGCGCTTTCGCTCGCGCCCGCGGCGGTGCTGAAGGGGGAGTGAGCCGTGGAGCGCGACGCCAAGCCCTGCTTCGAGTGCGACCCCGGCCGCGCGAAGGCGGAGGGGAAGGCGATCATCCGCATGGATCGCGTCGGGAAGCGCTACCCGGGCGGCGTCTCGGCGCTTTCGGAGGTCAACCTCACGATCCCGCAGGGGGAGTGGCTCGCGATCATGGGCCCCTCCGGCTCGGGAAAGACGACGCTCCTCAGTCTCATCGGCTGCCTCGACCGCCCGACGGACGGCGCGATCCTGATCGACGGCGTCGACACGACGAAGTTCAGCGAGCGTGAGCTCACGCGGTTCCGCCGCGAGACGATCGGCCTGGTCTTCCAGCAGTTCCACCTCGTCCCCTACCTCACCGCGCTCGAGAACGTGATGATCGCGCAGTACTTCCACAGCATGGCGGACGAGCCGGAGGCGCTCGCGGCCCTCGCGCGCGTAGGGCTCGCGGAGCGCGCCCGGCACCTGCCGGGGCAGCTCTCGGGAGGCGAGCAGCAGCGGGTCTGCGTCGCGCGGGCGCTCATCAACCACCCGAAGATCGTCCTTGCCGACGAGCCGACGGGGAACCTCGACGAGGAGAACGAGCGGATCGTGATGAGGCTCTTCCACGAGCTGCACGACGCGGGGCACACGATCGTCACCGTGACGCACGACATGGAGGTCGGGAAGCTCGCCGACCGGCGGATCGAGCTGCACCACGGCGTCCTGTCGGACCTCACCCTCTCCCCGCAGCAGGAGACGGAGGCGTTCGACGAGGTCCTCGAGCGGCTCTGGAAGATGCGGGAGCGGGGCGAGGAGGCGATCGCCTCGTCGATGCGGATTCCGGACGTGGTCGACAACCAGCGGACGATCCGGACGATGGGCGAGGGGGGGATGCTCGCGATCGCTGCGGGGCGGATCACGATGACGGAGAAGGGGGAGCAGCGCGCGCGCGACGTCGTGCGGAGGCATCGCCTCGCGGAGATGCTCTTCACGCAGACGCTCGAGCTCGCGGAGAGCCAAACCGCGGGGGACGTCTGCCAGATCGAGCATATCCTCTCGGCCGACGTGACCGACTCGATCTGCGCCTTCCTCAAGCACCCGAGGAAGTGCCCGCACGGGCATGCGATCCCGCCCGGCGACTGCTGCAACGGGAAGTAGGACATGACTGACCCTGGCGAGCAGCCGATTCTCGACGACGTGGAGCGATACGGCTGGCACGCCGTTGACGCGGTTGGGCGAGCTGGATAGACTCGGTTCAACGCGCTCAAGAGGGACGGAATGCCCGAGACGATCCTGGTCACGACGTCGCTGCAGGTTTCGTTCGATATCAAGCGAGACGTTCCGGGACTCTACTACGGCTGCGTACGCGAGTATCCGGGGCTCATCTCACAGGGTAGGACGCGCGAAGTCGTCAGGAAGCGACTCATCCGACTTCTGCGCGACGTCAGCCGCAATCATCCGGAGGAGCTGCGTCTCTTCCAATGAAGCGGAAGGACCTCGAACGGCACCTCCGCGCGCACGGATGCGCCTTCGTCCGGAACGGCGCCGGACATGACATCTGGCGAAATGCGGCCGGGACCAGGCAGGCGGCCGTGCCGCGCCACAATGAAGTCGCGAACGGCACTGCGCGGGCGATCTGTCGCCAGCTCGACATTCCCAAGCCATAGCAGACCGCCCGGCGAGTGCTGCAACGGGAAGTCGTAGAGACCCCACCGGGGAGTGTGCTACCCTCCCCGCTTCCGTTGCGGGGTCACGATGGAGAAGCTGAGGCAGATCCTTGCGGCGCTCTCGTTGCCGGACCGCTCGGAGCGGGTCCGCGCCGCGCGCGCGCTCGCCGACCGCGGGGCGCGGTCGCGGGAGGCCGCGGAGGCGCTCGCCGCGGCGCTCGGCGACCCCGAGGCGGAGGTGCGCGAGGCGGCCGCGGAGGCGCTCGGCTCCTATGTGAACGGCGCGGTCTCGGTCCCGCCGCTCCAGGGCGCGCTCGCCGATGCCGAGGCGCGGGTGCGCGCCGCCGCCGCGCGGGGGCTCGGGCGGTTCCCCCGCCAGTCCGCGGGGAGCCTCCCGCTGCTCGTCGATCGACTCCTCGACACCGATGCAGTCGTTCGCAGCGCGGCGGCCGGCGCCATCGGGGCCTTCGGCGCGGACGGCGCCCTCGCCGCCCCCGCCCTCCGCGAAGCCCTGTCGCAAGAGACGGGCCCCGGACGCGCCGAAGTGGCGAAGGCGATCTTGTCTGTCGGCGCGGACGAGGAGACCTCGGCGCGCGCCTACGACATGCTCCTCGCGGCGATGCGCGAAGGCGCCGGCGACGCCCGCGTCCGCGCGGCGCGGGCGCTCGCCACGCTCGGTCGCCGCCCCGACGCCCTCGCGCGCGCGCAGGAGGCACTCGTCGCGGGGCTCGCCGACGTCGACCCCGCCGTCCGCGTTGCCGCGCTCCTGGCGCTCGCGGAGGTCCTCCCCTGGGCCCCCGCGGCCCTGCCCGCAGCCGTCTCGATGCTCTCCGACACCGACCCGGAGGTGCGCAGGAAGGCGGTCGAGGCGCTCATCCGCCTCGGGCCGCACGCCGCGAAGGCGGTCCCTTCCCTGGTCCGCGTCCTCTCCGACGCCGACGAGTCGGTGCGCGAGGCGGGGCGGTACGCCTTCTCGCTCCTCGGGCGCGATGCGGAGTCGGCCGTCCCGGACCTCGTCGCGGGGCTCGATGCGCCGGATCTCGGGCGAAGGCTCGACGCGGCGGAGGTCGTCGCGAAGGTCGCCTCCGCCCCCGAGCCGCTGCTGCGCGCGCTCACGGCGGTCCGCGAGGCGATCGGCGCGGGGGACGCGACGATGTTCGCGCGTGCGATTGCCGTGGCCAAGGGGATCGCGGAGCGGATCGACGCGGCGATTCCGGCGATCGCGGGGTGGCTCGCGGACCCGCGCCTCGGCGTGCGGCTCGGGGCCCTCGCGACGCTCTCGGAGATCGGCGATGCGGCGTCGGGCGCGGCCCCCGGCGTGGTCGCCGCGCTTGCGGACGCCTCGCCCGAGGTGCGGAGGCTGGCGATCCAGGCGATCGAGCGGATCGGCGCGGCCACGGAGCAGGCGGCGCCGGCCCTCGCGAGGCTCCTCGCCGATTCCGATCCCTCGACGCGCTTCGCGGCCGCACGAGGGCTGGTCGCGCTCGGGGGAGACCCTGCCGCTGCGCTCCCCGTGATCGCGGAGGCGCTCGGCGCGAGCGATGGTCGGCTCGCGCAGGAGGCAGCGAAGACGCTCGGATGGATCGGCCCGGCGGCGGCCTCCGCCGTTCCGGCGCTGGCGCGGTACCTGGACGATGGGGCGCGCGGGCTGCGCGTGGAGGCGGCCTGGGCGCTCGGGCGGATTGGAGGCACGGCGGGCGTGGCGATCCCGGCCATCGTGCGGATGCTCGCGGGGAAAGACCCTCTCGAGCGGGCCGGTGCGGCGCACGTCCTTTCCGCATTCGGCGCAGACGCGAGGCCCGCGGTGGTCGCGCTCGCCGTGGCGCTTCGCGACGAAGACTGGCACGTGCGGTTCGTCGCCGCGAAGACGCTCGGCGCGCTCGGGGCGACCGCCGCGGAGGCGGTCCCGGCGCTCGTCGAGGCCCTCTCCGATGCGCATCTGGATGTGCGGGTCCACGCGGCGTGCGCGGTCGCGGAGATCGGCCGCTTCCCGGCGGAGGGCATCGGTCGCCTCGTCGAGGCGCTCCGCGACGAGGGGTGTCACGTGCGGAACCGCGCGGCCTGGGTGCTCGGCCGGGTCGGCGCCGAGGCGCGCTCGGCGGTGCCGGCGCTCGCGGCCGCGCGGGGCGGCGGGAGCCGCCCGTTGCGCTTGGAGGCGGCGGTGGCGCTCGCGCGGATCGGGCAGGTCCCTCCGACGGCGGTGGCGGTGTACGTCGACGCGCTCGGCGACCGGGCGTTCCCGTTTCGCGCGTTCGTCGCCTCGGTGCTCGGATGCCTCGGGGAGGTCGCCTCTCCTGCGATCCCCGCGCTCGAGGCGGCGACCCACGACGACGACCCGGAGGTCGCAGAGGCCGCGACCGAGGCGCTCTCGCGGGTTCGCGGGACGTAGCGCGTCGACCCCTCTCCCCCATCGCTCTGCCGCCCGCACCGCGGGCTCGGTGTCGGCATCGTTGGCCAGAGACCTGCGGCTGGCGCCGCAGGCTACTTGCTGCCGCCCGCTTCGCGGGCTGGGTGGCGTTGCCCGCGGAACGGTCTGCGGGTCGTGTCGGCCGAGATCGTCTGACGCGCGCTTTGCGAGTTGGGGACCAGCCCGCGGAGCGTGCGGGAGCGGATGGGCCGGGCGCCAGCCCGCGGGACGGGTATCGAATGCCAGCCCGCGAAGCGGGCGGTAGCGAATAGCCGCGGGCGCAAGCCCGCGGAATGTCGATGCGCAGATCGAGAACTAGCCCGCACTATTCACGAACGCGCAGCGGCGCGTTCGTGAATAGTGCGCCCGCGGCTCCAGGCTGCCGCAGCAGCC
>ORJL010145364.1_pt1 | contig 29831 bp, 24 predicted proteins | sample 1779941 | NCBI WGS metagenome assembly ORJL01 (sample SAMEA104232317, study PRJEB22302) | groundwater metagenome | biome: forest; feature: aquifer; material: groundwater | place: USA | collected 2011-08-07 | depth 5.8 m
AGAAACGAGTAGCCGCAGAGCGGCGAACAGGTAAAGGTTAATGAAAGAGAAGATACATCCCAAGTACGTTAAGACTATGGTCTCGTGTGCATGTGGTAGCACCTTTGAGACCATGTCTACCAAGCCCACGCTGAAGGTCGAGGTGTGCAGTGCCTGCCATCCGTTCTTTACCGGCGAGCAGCGAATTATGGACACTGAGGGACGCGTGGAGCGCTTCAAGCGCCGCTACGGACTGAAGTAAGCGCTTGTCTAAACCCTTCCACTACGGCGGTCAGGCCGTTCTAGAGGGAGTGATGATTCGGGGGCGCCAGAACATGGCTGTGGCCATCCGGCGCCCCGATGGTTCTATTTACCTGCTCTCGCAACCCCTTCCCGGTACTTTCTATCTGAGCCGCTGGGCAAAGATACCCCTGCTCCGGGGCATGCTGTTCCTCTGGGAGAACCTGTTGCTTGGTAGTCGCATGCTTCTCCTGTCCGCAGGGGTGGCGATGGGCCAGGAGGATGAAAAGCAGAGCTCAGGCGCCATGTGGGCTATGCTGGCTCCTGCTTTCCTTTTTGCTGCGGCGATTTTCCTGGTGGCCCCCCTGGCTCTTACCAACTGGCTGGACAGCTTTATTTCCAACACCCTCTTGAGCAATCTGGTTGAGGGGGTCATTCGCCTGATCTTCTTTATCGCGTATATATGGGGCATAGGGTTCATGCCGGATATCCGGCGTGTCTTTGCCTACCATGGAGCGGAGCACGAGGCGGTAAACGCATTAGAGCACGGCGCTCCCTTGGAGCCGGCTTCGATTCGTGCCTATCCGACCGCTCACACTCGCTGCGGCACTGGGTTCCTCCTGAATGTCCTGCTGCTATCAATTGTCGTATTCGCACTCCTCGGAAAGCCTCCGGTGGTCGTGCGCTACGCCTCCCGCCTGGTTCTGATTCCGGTTATCGCTGCCGTGGGGTACGAGCTATTACGATTGGGAGCAGACCATTTCAGCAAGATCTGGGTCAAGGCGCTCCTCGCTCCTGGACTGGCGCTTCAGGCTTTGACAACGCGTAAGCCCGACGAAGGTCAGATCGAAGTCGCCATTGCTGCGCTGAAGACAGCCCTGGCTGCAGATGGCGTGGGCGATGGAGTGTTGCCCGGTCCGGCTGGCCTTCCTCGGTAGACCTTCTCCCTGTAGCGCTCCTTGCGGGGCGCCAGGATTCCCATGATACCGGCATAACTTCTGTCAATCGCCTAACATTTCCTTACTAGTCGTACATTCCTTCCGTATCCCGCTTGGAGCCTTTTCCATTGGCTAAGCCTGCTGGCGAATGGCTACTATGTCATTCCAGCGCAGGCTGGAATCCAGGCCAGTGGCAAGGCCGGCCAAGGGACATCAGGGCGATCAGGCATTCAGGCTGCTGTCTTTTGGCGGCGAGAGAGCACGCACGTGATCGTGTGACACTCGCCACCCCGCCCCGCTGGATTCCAGCCTTCGCTGGAATGACAGTTTGGGGGGGATCCCCCGCCTTTCGTGTTTCTGGCCCGGCGTCCTGGTGCACCTGGCGTGAGATTGGCGTCTTCCCGCAAAGCTGAACACAGGTGCATTCATGTAGCACGGCACAGGAACTCGTGGCCGTGCTACCCCCTTTCGAAGGGTGCGCCTTAATGTGTTTTTAATTGGAGTCGGCGTTCAATAGTTCTTACAACGGTACAAAGAATCCCATGACAGATTTCACTCTTAAGGTGGTACGCCATGTCAACAGAAGACAACAAGGTGATTGTCCGGCGTCTGGTCGACGAGGTCTTTAACCGGGGAAACAGTGCAGCCGCTGATGAGATCTTCTCCCCTGACCTGATCGAACACGTTGCTTTCCCCGGACAACCGCCCAGCCTGGAGGGCGTCAAACAGACCTTTGCTGCACTTCACGCTGCGTTTCCGGATGTCTACACTATCGTGGATGACATCATTACTGAGAACGATAAGATCGTGGTGAGATGGACGCTGCGCGGCACCCACAAGGGTCAGTTGATGGGAATCCCGCCAACCGGCAAGCAGGTAACAATGACCGGTGTCGATATCGTGCGTGTTGCTGGGGGCAAGATAGTCGAACATTGGGGAAACAGGGACGACCTGGGAGTCCTCCGCCAGTTGACCACCTCGTGAGGAGGCTGGACAATATCACGTTCCGGCGCAACGCCGGCGCAGAAGCAAGGTTATTGGAGATAGTGTAATGGCTATGACTGATTCGGTTATCCCGCTGGTAAATCTCAAACAGCAGTATTCCTCGGTCAAGTCCGAGGTCCATGAGGCTATGTCCCGTGTGCTGGACTCGGCTCAATTCATCCAGGGAAGCGAGGTCGAGGGCCTGGAGCAGGAGTTTGCTGCTTACTGCGGTGCCAGACATGCCATTGGAGTAGCATCTGGTACAGATGCACTCTACCTGTCATTGCTCGCAGTGGGTGTTGGCACGGGGCACGAGGTTATCACGGTGCCGAATACGTTCATCGCTACTGCCGCGGCAATAAGCCATACTGGGGCGGCCGTGCGGTTTGTAGACATAGACCCGGCAACTTACAACATCGACCCAAGCCTTATCGAGAAGGCCGTAACTCCCAGAACTCGGGCCATTCTTCCAGTACACCTTTATGGTCAACCGGCTGATATGGATGCCGTCATTGAGATCGCGGACAGACATGGTCTGGTTGTAATTGAAGACGCCTGCCAGGCCCATGGCGCGTACTACCGTGGCAGGCGAACTGGCGTCCTTGGCCATGCAGCATGCTTTAGCTTCTATCCCGGTAAGAACCTGGGCGCTTTCGGGGATGGCGGCATGGTGGTAACCGACGAGGATGGGATAGCCTGGAAGCTGAGGCTTCTCAGAGACCATGGCCGTGAAGACAAGTACCATCATGTGATTGAAGGGTACAACTCCCGCCTGGATGCTCTTCAGGCGGCGATCTTGAGAGTTAAGCTGAAGAGGCTGGACCAGTGGAATAGCATGAGGAGATACCATGCCTCGCGTTACTCCAAGCTGCTGGAAGGCCTGGGGTTGGGTTTGCCGGTGACGAATGGCGATGTGGAGCACGTCTTCCATCTTTACGTTGTCCGGGCGCATGCACGCCAGGAGCTCCAGGAAGCACTGGCTGCCGCCGGCATCGAGACCGGCATCCATTATCCGGTTCCTCTGCATCTGCAGCCGGCTTACAAGCACCTTGGCTACAACCAGGGTGACTTCCCGGTAAGCGAGGCGGCTGCCCCAGAGATAGTTTCCCTGCCTATGTACCCGGAGTTGAGCGAGAGCGACCTGGAGCGGGTCGCACGTGTCGTTGGAGAGTTCTGCAACTCGGCAATCGAAATGGGTAGACGATAGAAGCGTCTATAGCCAGGTAAACACCGGCGGAGAACTGGATGCTACGAAGAGGAATGAGTAGTCAACTTGGAGGGGAAGGCGTCTGAATGAATCATTCCATTCGGTCCACACTGGAGATAGGGAATAACCCCAGCATAGATATGGGTGCCTATCTGGGATACCCGCCAGCTCGTGCCATATCGGACCTCTTACTGCTGATTGGGGATAATGCCATCGTTCGCAGCGGCACGGTTATATATGCTGGCTCCTGCATAGGACACAATCTGGAGACTGGCCACCACGCGGTGATACGTGAGGAGAACGTGCTGGGAAACGATGTGCGTATCTGGAACAGCTCCGTCATCGATTATGGGTGCGTCATTGGCGATAGAGTGAAGATCCATAGTCACGTCTACGTGGCGCAGTTTACTACGATCGAGGACGATGTCTTCATGGGTCCCAGGGTGGTGATCACCAATGATCCGCACCCCGGGTGCCAGTATTCAAAAGAGTGCATGAGGGGTCCGGTAATCCGGCGCGGCGCCCAGGTGGGCGCTGGCTCGATCATCTTGCCTCACGTAGTGATCGGTGAATACTCTGTAATTGGTGCGGGGAGTGTGGTCACACGTGAGGTCCCTCCTTATTGCGTGGTCTCGGGCAACCCGGCACGGATGCGCGGGCCCGTAGACCAGTTGACCTGCAAGCGCGGCCTGACTGATAGACCATACCCGGCATTGGGGCAAGGACTGGAGGCTCCATAGCCGTCTAATGCCTGAACTACCCATCCCAGGGCGGTCTCAGTGGGTGTCACGGGCCGGTTGTTAGACCTCCCCTCGGACTATTCCCGCTTCGCAGGCGTCCCAGCCTTGCGGGGGTTCCAGGACGGAAAACCTGGTCTCGGTTAGTATCGTTTTCCGTTCTTTGATTGCGTGTTACGGATAGCCAAAGCCCCTAAGATTGCGCAAAATACCCCAGTTATTGCATACAGATACTTGCCTGAGATAGCCACTCAGTTTCATCTCGTTTTAAGCCTTGTATTGTATTGTCAAGTAGGATAGCAGCTAGAAGTGCCAGGCACTTGCGAGTGGATTTCCCAGGTAGCGAAATGTGGTGTTGGAAGAGGTGAGAGCATGAGATCACTACGAGTCGGAGTGATAGGGTGTGGCTACTGGGGACCAAAGATTGTCCGCAACTTCGCCGAGCTGCCGCAGTCACATCTCGTGGCTGTGGCTGATCTATGCGAGGACCGCCTCAGGGACCTGGCAGTTTCCTATCCCGAACTCAGGCTATACACCGACTATCAGGCGATGCTTCGGACCTCTGATATCGATGCGGTGGCCATAGCTACTCCGGTGTCCACCCACTTCCAGATCGCATGGGATTGCCTCCGGCAGGGCAAGCATGTACTGGTGGAGAAGCCTCTGGTAGCGGACAGCACTCAAGGTGAAGAGCTCGTGGCACTGGCCCAGAGGCAGGGATTGACCCTGATGGTGGGGCACACCTTTGAGCATAACCCGGCCGTAGAAGTGCTACGCCAACTGGTCGCAAGCGACGAGTTGGGGGACGTGTACTACGTCAACGCAACTCGCGTCAACCTGGGAATCTTCCAAAAGGATATAAACGTTATGTGGGACTTGGCCCCACATGATCTGTCGATCCTGCTCTACGTTCTTGGGGTGACTCCGGATGCTGTTAGCGCCAAGGGCAGCGCCTTTGTTCAGCCGGGCATCCAGGATGTGGCCTATCTTACACTAAGATTCCCCGGAGGCATCATGGCCCATGTCCATGTGAGCTGGCTTGACCCCTGTAAGGTCCGGACTATCACGATCGTTGGTAGCAAGAAGATGGTGGTCTACGACGACGTCGAGCCTCTGGAAAAGGTAAGGGTATACGACAAGGGGGTCGTAATTCCCAGCACCAGCGGGAGCTTTGGCGATTTCCAGTTATCCTACCGCTACGGCGATATCAGCATACCTTACATCCCGCTCATAGAGCCATTGAAGTCTGAGTGCGCGCATTTCGTGGAAAGCGCTGTGAACAACCAATGCCCCAAGAGCAGTGGGTTGGTCGGCTTAAGAGTAGTGAAGATCCTTGAGACCGCCCAGAAATCCCTCAGCAACGGCGGCATGGAAGAAAGAATCGACTGGCAAAGGGTGACACATCTGGCAGGTGCCTAGCTTGAGAATCTGCCTGGTCGCTCCTTCCTGGGATAAGCTTGTCAACACCTATCCTCCCTTGGGGCTGGCGTATCTGGCTGCCCGTATGGAGAAGGATGGGCACGATGTAGCTATCATGGACTTCAACTGCTCTCCGCGCCTCTCATTGGACCAACAGGTGGGGCGCGTAGTTGACTTCCGTCCTGACCTGGTAGGCATCACGTCTATGAGCCACGTTTATTACATGGCCAGGCAGCTCGCGCAACTTGTAAAGGAGTCGACGGGCTGCTTTGTCGTTGTAGGCGGCCCGCACCCGAGCATCTTCAAGGAGACCCTCTTGGAGGAGCCCGATATTGACTTCGTGGTATTCGGGGAGGGTGAAGAAACCCTCTCCGAGTTAGTCAGTGCCCTCCAAGAGGAGCGCGGTGTTGAGGCGATAAGCGGAATATGCTGGAGACGAGAGGGGCAGCCTGTACAGAACCTCCCTCGGGCCGCGATTACCGATCTGGATAGTCTGCCGTTTCCTGCCCGCCATTTATTGCGCATCCAGGAGTACCCGCTCCGGGCGCCTGACGGGGAGGCCATGGCAACCATGATAACCAGCCGGGGCTGTCCGTACGACTGTAGCTTCTGCTTCAAGGGATTGTTCGGCCGGACCTACCGGCAGAGAAGCGTGGATAGCGTAATCCGGGAGATGAATGAGCTTATCCAGAATTACCAAATACGCAATTTCTACCTGATCGACGATCTCTTCACGCTCAATCAGAAGTGGCTGCAGGACTTCACACGGACCATTATCGACGAGAAAATGGATATTCGCTGGAAATGTCTTGCCAGAGTGGACCGGGTGACACCTCAGATTCTGGTGCAGATGCGGGAAGCGGGCTGCCGGGAGGTCCACTATGGCATCGAGTCTGGAGACGAGCTCATACTCAAGACCATCTCCAAGAAGGTATCTCTCGACCAGGTTCGCCAGGCCGTGGCCTGGACCCGCCAGGCCGGCCTGCTGGTCAAGGGCTACTTCATGGTGGGGCTCCCGGACGATACGGAGGTAACGGTCCGAAGCACCATAGATTTCGCTTCGCGCCTGGAGCTGGATGAGGCGATGTTCAGCCTGACCACCCCGTTCCCCGGCACCCGGCTCTGGCACGAGCTGGTTAACAGGAGACCTCAGGTCTTGGAAGAGGACCTCTCCGGGGCGTACTACTACAACCTGAACGGCAAGGAGATGTTGCCTTTCGTAAACGTGTCCAAAGTGCCGGATGAAAGGCTTGCCAGTCTTTGCCACGAGGCTGTAGAGAAATTCCGGCAGAGGCAGGAGAAGGCCTGGTACAGGGACTCGTTTGGCCCGTGTGGCGGTTTCATCTGGTCCCTCTTGCGTGTCCGTGGCTTGCCCCGTCTCGCCCGGAGACTAAATCGTTGGGGCATGATACCGCCGCTGCCTACTGAACAAGAATTCCTGGCGCGCCGATGGGCTTGAGAGGTTTGCGGGGGAGAATACGGCGTAGCGTCGTATCTCCTCAGAAATGGCTTAACTACCGGTTGGGCATCGTCTCTCCATGGGTCTACCCGGATCGCATGTACATCGAGTCCACGAATGTCTGCAACCTGTCGTGCGTCATGTGTCCGAACGGTACCTCCAGAATGAAGCGTCGAAAGGGGTTCATGGACTTTGACCTCTTCAGTCGCATCGTTGAAGAGATGGCAAGCCACGTGGAAGTAACTACGCTGCACATATGGGGAGAGCCTCTTCTGCATCCCAGGCTCATGGATATGATATCCGTATGTAGGGCGAACAAGATCTCCTGTGAGATTTCCACTAACGCTACTCTGTTGGACAAAGAAAAGACTGAGAGCCTATTGGACTCCGGTCTTGGCGCCATTTACCTGTGCCTCGATGGTATGAAGGCCGAGACCTACGAGCAGATACGGTGTAGGGCTGACTTTCATCATACCAGGGACAACATATTGTGGTTCCTGGCACGGAAGGTCGAGAAGGGGGTCGCCAGGCCTCTGGTGAATGTCCAGATAATAGAAATGAAGCCGACTGCTGACGAGGTCCGCGACTTCGTCGAAGCCTGGCAGATACCCGGAGTGGACCGGATCAACGTTAAGGCTTTCGACACGTGGGGAGGCCAGCTAGAAGAGATTAGCTCCCTTGGCGTCGAATCGAGTGGGTCCAAGCCCAGTAGATATCACTGCCCCAACCTCTGGTACCATGTCCATATTTACTGGGATGGGACTCTTGTCTGCTGCGATCGTGATTTCGATGCCCTGTACCCGCTGGGAAACGTCTCCGAGGGGGTCATGAGGGCGTGGCGAGGCCCTGCCATGGTCAGACTTCGCAAGAAGCACCTGGAACATAAGCTGGATGACGTTCCATCGTGTCGCAACTGCGTGGAATGGAGCTGGTGGGTACCGACGCCTTTCAGTTCCCACGGCAACTCGCCCCAGAGACCAAAGGCGGAGGATGCCGGATGAATAAGCGGAGGCGTAACGTTCTTCTAATCAATCCTCCGTCTCCGGAAGGTACTACGGCAAACCGGGAGGGCGTCGCCGGACTCGGGGTTCTCTACCCATCTCCGGAGGGCTTCCTATACCCTGCTCACACACTGGCCTCTGTTGCGTCTGTGCTACGGCAGGCCGGCTATCGCGCCATGGTCCTGGACATGGCCTCCTGGCAGGCGACGCCCCTGCTGCCGGCCAGGATCATCAAGACCCAGAATTGGGATTCTGTGATCATTTTCATGTCCCATGTGACTATGGAATATGACCTGGAATTCGCCCGGTTCTTGCGCCAATTGTCGGGATGCCCGCCCATTACGCTTGTTGGTCCCGCCACCCGCAATCTACCGCCAGACCTCGGAGGGGTCCCGGCTGACACCATTATTCTTGGCGAGCCTGAAGACGCCCTGTCAGAGGGCCGTGATCAACTCCTATCCTGGAGTGAGAAAGGCATTCCCGTGATTATTCGCGGCCCGGGCTGCGGATTAGTAGAGGAGCTGGACACTATCCCTTATCCAGCCTGGGACCTGGTGCCCTCTGGAAAGGGCGGTTTCCTGACCGTATTCGGAAGCAAAGGATGTGACCGCCGGTGCGGTTATTGTCCCTATGTTATTGCCCAGGGTGACAGGTTGCGTGCTCGTTCCGTGGACAGCATCGTCGAGGAGGTGGACTGGCTTGCCGAAAACTTCCCGGTGCGTCGGGTCATGTTCCGGGACATCGTCTTTGCACGGGACGACGAGAGGGTTGTGGCCTTATGTGAAAAACTGCTAAAGCCGAAAAGGCCTGCAATTCAATGGGAATGCGAGTCGCATCCGCTGGACTTCCGGCCGGAGCTGCTGACTCTGATGAGGCGCGCTGGTTGTGTCGAGATCAAGATGGGCCTGGAAACTGCTCACGTAGATCTTCTGCAGCGTTGGAGCCGCGTCGGGACTCCAGACGAGGCGGGCATCTATCTGGACCGCGTGGCCTCCATTTTGCAGACTTGCAGCCGGATCGGCATGCGGTGCCGCCTTTTCCTGATGGTCGGGGTCCCCGGCCAGACCCAGGAGAGTGTTCAGGCTACCCTGAGCTACTTAAGCAGTGTCCGGCCCCGGATGGTGAGTGTGAAAACCTTCCATCCTTATCCGGGTATTTCAATGACAGGTGATCCAGGTGATCCGGGAGATGCATCTGTCTTCTCTCAGCTTCTGCAAAGCTGCCAGGCGCCGGTGTCCAACGGGCAGTCCATGTCTTTCTTCCATAGTTTTCTTAGGCTCTCACGCCAGAGGCGCGGCGTCCGCGCTAATGTCTGAGATGGGCAAGACCGGGATGGGAGGAGAGCGCCGTTGAGGGCATTGGTGACCGGGGCAGGTGGATTCCTGGGCAGCAACCTTTCCAGGCAACTGCTGGAGGATGGGCATGAGGTGCGGGCCCTGGTCAGAGAGGGCAGCAGTCTGGCCAACCTGGCGGGGCTGCCAGTGGGTATTGCGATCGGTGATCTTCAAGATACGGATTCGTTACTGCGGGCCGCGGATGGTTGTGACGTGGCCTTTCACACTGCGGCTCTCTACTCGGAGGGGGAGAGAGATGCCCAGTCCATTTACCGGACCAATGTAGATGGGACCAGGAATCTTCTGGATGTAGCCCGCCGGTTGGGGATCGAGCGGGTTGTCCATACCAGTACTATCGGCACCATTGGGCGCTCCCGCGGGCGCAACCTGCCAGACGAGAATACTCCCTTCAATCTCTGGGACTCGAGCAGCCATTATGTCCGTTCGAAGTACCTGGCTGAGAAAGAGGCACTTGATGCCAATGGCCGGGACCTGGCGACTGTGGTTGTAAACCCGTGCGCCCCTGTCGGCCCGTGGGATAGCCGGCCATCAGCAACTGGGCGCCGGATAGTGGACTACCTGCGCGGGGTAGTTCCTCCATACCCCAGGGGAGGCATCAACTTCATTCACGTCCGGGACGTCGCCCGTGGACATATACTGGCTGCCGAAAAAGGCCAGTCCGGGCGGAGGTACATCCTGGGGTATCGCAATCTCTTCCTCGATGAGTTTCTGGGGTTGATGGAGAAGGCCTCCGGACAGCCCCGGCCTGTAATGCCCAGACCCGGAGTCAGGTCTATCCTGCTGGGGCGTCGCCGTCGCTCCAAGGGGCGCGCCTCTGGTCCCCCGGCGTTGACTGCAGACTGCTCACGTGCGGTCTGGGAGCTCGGCTTGCCTCAGAGCCCGCTGGAGGACGCCTTTCGGGAGGCAGTTGATTGGTTCAGAGAGCACGGATATGCAGACAGGAGGGTCGAGGCTCTTGCTTAAGAGAAAGCTTCTCCGGCTTCTTATGGAACTGTCTGACGTCCAGGTCCTCGGACCAGCGTCGGTCCGGATGGCGGGACGGCTGGCCGGGCCTTACAAGGACCGTTGGATACTGGCCTCCTTGAGCCATAGGCCTTATATCTCTCCAAGGTCACAGGTCAAAGGCGTTAACGTCAGCATCGGTCCCTCGGCCTTTATCGACGACTTCGTAACTATCTATGCCCACCGGGAGAGCAGTGCGATTTCGGTAGGCGCCGGGACGAAGGTGTACCGCTGTACGGTCCTAGAGGCCGGGGATGGCGGGAGCATATCCGTGGGCGACGACACCCATATTCAGGCATCCTGCGACCTCAAGGGCTTTGTAAAGAATCTAGTTATCGGTTCAAAGGTTACCATTGCGCCGCACTGCTGCTTCAGTTCTTACAATCATCAATTCTATGATGCTTCTACACCCATTCCTATGCAGGGTCTGACCAGCAGAGGCGATACGGTCGTAGAAGATGATGTCTGGCTGGGCGCTGGGGTCATAGTACTCGATGGCGTCAGAATCGGGCGCGGGGCGGTCATCGGCGCCGGGTCGGTTGTAACCAAAGACCTTCCTGCATACTCGATATGCGTTGGGGTCCCGGCGCGCGTCATTAAGTGGAGGGAAGGCCGTGAGGTTGCAGGTGTAACGGAGAAACTCGGCTAGAAGGTGAAGGAGTGCGGGGTGGACTTATCTGGGTTTTATGACAGTTATTGGGCGGCTAAGGATGACAATGTGGACCAGAGACGCCTGGACCTTCTAGTGGACCTTGTCCGCAAGGACGACAGCGTCCTGCAGGTGGATTGTGGTCCTGGCATGCTGGCCCGGAGGCTCCAAGACAAGGGGGCTACTGTTACAGCCACGGACCTATCTCTGGTTGCTACTGAACGTGCCCGGCACAAGGGTATTGCTGCGAGCCAGGTGTCTCTGGACGATAGTCCGTTGCCCTTTCCTGACGGCTCGTTCGATGCGGTAGTCTCCGACTCTGCCATCGAGCATCTCTTCTTCTATCGCGAGGCCCTGGCTGAATGCGTTCGAGTCCTCAGGCCCGGCGGGCGGTTAATTGTTCTGCTTCCCAATATCGCTCACTGGAGGTATCGGCTCTGGCTGTTGACCGGACGGTTCCCTTATATCAAAGACAGCCCCACGGACATGACCCACATTCGCTTCTTCACGGTCCGTGACGCCAGGCTCCTCTGCGAGCGATCCGGTCTGGTAGTCTCCCTTTGTGACGGAAGCGCCAGCCTCTGGGTGAAGGGGCTATACCCTTCATGGTTGCGCCGGAGGTTCGTGCGCGGCGCATACACCTGGGCAGCACGCAAGTACCCTTCGCTGTTCGCTCGGGATTTCATTCTACTTTGCGAAAAGCCGGCTGCGCCATCCCGACCGCCCGGTGGGATACAGGCGCGTAGCTTCAGGAGGAGATTCTCTCCTGACGCGGTATCGGCGGCTGGCAGCGCTTCGCACGGCCCCAGCTCCCGTTACCGGTCAGGGTAAGCCTAAATGTCTAGAGTCAGTTCCAGGTCGATACTCAAGAACACTCTTAGCGGCTATCTGAAGTTCCTCGTCCCGTTCGTAATCGGGATGTTGTTGACGCCTTTTATCATCAGAAACATCGGCGTCCCCGCCTACGGACTCTGGGCACTGGTGCTATCGGCCACTGGCTATTTCGCTTTGCTTGACCTTGGATTCGGCCAGGCAATAGTACGCTACGTGGCCATGAACAAGGCTACCGGCAGCCGCGAGCAACTGAACAGCTTGATCAGTACATTCCTCATAATCTATGCCGGCATGGCGTGTATCATGCTCATCTCTACAATATTGTTATCATTGAACTTCTCAAGGTTGTTCAAGGTAAGTCCTGACCAGGTAAGTATAAGCCAGTGGGCGCTCCTCATATCCGGGTTGGGCATCGCCCTGCGTTTTCCCCTGAATATCTTCGGCGGAATTCTATACGGCCATCAGCGTTACGATCTCGCTTTTGTGACCGAGGTTTCCTTCTACGTAATCAATGCCATATTGACGGTGGTGCTTCTTAGCTCGGGACACGGTCTGCTGGCGCTAATGATCTCTGCCAGCGGCACAAGCCTGGCGGCTGGTGTCGTAATTGCGGTCCATGCCTTCCGGGTGACCGGGCCTCTGGAGATCTGGCCACTTCGATTCGAGTGGTCTAAGGTCAGGGAAATACTTGCCTTCAGTATCTTCTTTTTCGTCGAGAGCCTGGCGGTGATGATAAGCCTTCGGTCGGATGAAGTAATAATAGGCATCTTCCTTCCTACCACCGCAGTCGCGGTATACGCCATTTCGCTGAAGCTGTCAGAACTTGTCCGCAATCTGGCGAATCAGTTGAACAACATCCTCTTTCCGGTCGCGTCCGAGCTACATGCTCTGGCCGACACCAAGCGGCTCAGGCAAGTCGTTCTCGATGGGAGCAGGCTTAGCGTGACCCTGGCAGCCGGGCTTGGCATAGGACTCATTGCTATAGGAAGGCCCTTCTTAGGACTATGGGTGGGCGATGAGTTCCTGGCTGGTTATCCTATTTTGGTTATTTTGACCCTGGTGGCGATGGCCGCAGTGGCCCAGGACCTGCCCAGCAAGGTGCTAATGATCACGGGCAAACAGAAGCTGATGGCGGCTGTCTCGTTGGTGGATGCTTTTGCCAATGCAACTCTGAGCATTATCCTGGTCCAGTTCATGGGCATCCTGGGGGTAGCACTTGGAACGTTGGTACCCTTCTCCGCCGTGGTTGGGTTTGTTCTTATATATGCTGCACGCACCATTGGGCTATCCATCAGATCATTTGCATTTGCGCTCTCCTTTCCCGGACTCCTTCCCGGGCTTGCGGCAGGCGTAGCGATCTGGGCCTTGCAGGCGTGGAGCTATCCCGATACGTGGTTCGATCTAGGCTGGCAAGGGGCAACGGGCGTAGTTGTTTTCGCAGGGTCTTGCCTGTCGCTCGGAATAGTACGTCTGGACCGGCACACCATGATCGCGTCGGCGCATGCCTCTGCCAGAGTGGCGGGCTCTGACGCGGACTGAGGAAGGTTGTTGAGAGTGAAGGCGGTCAGTGTAATCATCGCTACCTGCAACCGGCCCAATGACCTACGTGACTGTCTGGCTGCTATTCTCGCCGGGACTTATCCAGTTCACGAGGTGCTGGTTATGGACCAGAGCAGCGACGATATGAGCCGCGATGTCGTGCAAGCGTTCCGTGACGAAAGGCTAAGGCATTACCAACTTGACATAAGGGGCAAGAGCAGGGCTCTGAATGCGTCGCTGAGGCTGGCCACCGGGGATATCCTCTGCTTTACGGACGATGATTGTGTCCCCGCCCCCGGTTGGGTCGATGCCGCTGTCTCAGAGCTTGAGGGGGATCCCGAGCTTGCAGTGGTCTTTGGGCAGACTCTTCCGAAAATGGAGATCTCCGATGCAGCAGTTCTTGCCACTACGGTTTCTTCCGTGAGACGGGTCTTTGTCAGGCGGAGAAATCCGTACAACGTAGGGGGTGCCGGAGGCAACGTAGCATTCAGACGGGAGGCCGTGGTCAGGGTCGGTGAATTTGATGAGAGCCTTGGGCCCGGCGCCCCCTTCAAGGCGGTAGAAGACAACGAATATTTCTACAGGGCATTCAAGCTGAAAATGAAAGGCGTCTACTCGCCGAAGCAGATCGTCTACCACAAGCAGAATCTGAACAGGCAGGCCGCCGCTCAAAGGCTTCGGGAGTACCGTATCGGCGGTGGAGCATTCATAGCCAAGTATCTGATGAAGGCGGACCTTGGGCCGCTGCTGTTTTATCTGATCGAGGACGGCCGGAGACTCGGCTTAGCCATCTCGTCCCGTGATCTGCCTTATCTCCGGCATGTAGTTAAGAGGTTCCAATTCACGATGGAGGGAATGGTGGCATATGTGCGATGGCGGGCAAGGGCAGACTCTCGCCAACGCTCGTGAGCTACATGCCGCCTGACGGCCAGATGTCTCGATACTCGAATAGACGCCCAGACAGCGCCAGGGGTGTGCCGATCCTCCTGTACCACCGCGTCAGTGACGACCCGGCGCCAGGCCTGGAGCATTATTGTGTCTCCCCAGCGAACTTCCGCCGTCAGATGGCCTGGCTGCAGGCTGGAGGGTACGAGACTATCTTACTAGATACCCTGGTGGACCATTACACTTCGGCTGCTGCCTTGCCGGCCCGTCCGGTTGTCATTACGTTCGATGATGGCTACAGAGACAATCTGGATAACGCGTATCCGGTGCTGGAGTCTCTGAGCCTGCGCGCCATAATCTTCTTGGTGGCCGGCGCAGTAGGCCGAAAGGCTGGTTGGGACGCCGCCTTCGGCGCTCCTCCCAGCCTGCTCTCCTGGCCCGAGATTCGAATGATGGCCAAAGGCCCTATTACGTTTGGCGCGCACACTATCAACCATCCGCATCTTTGCCAGATAACAGCACAGGATGCCTGGAATGAGATCAGTGGCGCCAGGACCATTCTTGAGGACGGGCTCGGCCACGAGGTATCTTCTTTTGCCTATCCCTATTCCGACTTCAGTGAGGAGGTGCGTGGTTTCGTGGCCAGGGCTGGCTACCGGGCAGCCTGTTCATCGATCTGGGGACTTAGCACCAGTGCGGACGATGTCTATGCCCTCCGGAGGCTTATCGTTGGCGGAGGGGATAGCCTGGAATCGTTCGCCCGGAAAGTAAGTGGCACTTCAGGGACCAGACGCACGTGGCATCCGGTGCTTAGCAGGATCAAGCGCTTCATTACGAGGAGTCAGAGCGCTTCGACAGGCGGCAGCTCACTTGTTTAAGAAGCCAGGCATTGCCCAGGTCTCGCCCACGCCAGAGGCGTTGAACCCGTATGTGCATCTTCTGGCACGCTCACTCCAGAGGGCCGGAGCCACTTGCGAGGTCAAGAACCGGTTCTCGCTACGGTGGCTACTTCGAAGCTCCCGTGAGGTCGGACTGCTGCATTTCCATTGGGCCGAGCACCTCTGCTCGGCATCCAGCCCCAGCAGGGTGTCCAAAGATTTTGTTCAGCTGATTGGTGGGGTACTCTATGCCAAGGCCAGGGGCTGCAGGATTGTGTACACCGTTCATAATCTGGAACCCCACAGCGCAGATACGTCCAGGATTAGCCTGGCGGCTCATGGTCTGCTGTTGCGTCAGGCCGATGCCCTCCACGTTCACGATGAATACGCTTTGTCACACCTGCGAAACGGCCTTAGAGCCGGCCGGAAGATCTTTCTTGTGCCGCATGGCCACTACATCGGAGCCTATCCCAACGAATGCAGCCGGTCGGCGGCCAGAGCCAGGCTCGGCATTGGGGACACCGCATTCGTCTATCTATTCCTGGGCCAGATGCGACCGCACAAAGGGATCGAGCGACTGATAGATGCCTTTCGGCTCATTGGCCGTCCCGGTGATCGGCTGATCCTGGCGGGCTGGGCACCGCGACCCGGCTATGGTAGGCAGGTACAAAGGATTACCGAAGGGGATGCCAGGATCATGGTCTTCCCTCAGTTCGTGGCAAACGAGCGCATTCAGTCCTTTCTCAACGCCGCCGATGTATGCGTTTTACCTTACCAGACCATCACTACATCAGGAGCGGCGATTCTGGCACTTTCCTTCGGAAAACCAGTAATCGCCCCCCGTATTGGAGGCTTCCCGCACCTACTCCAGGAAGGGGCCGGTATCCTCTATGACCCGGAGAAACCCGGTCTCCAGGAAGCTCTCGTCCGTGCGCAGAGTCTGGACCTGCAGATCTCCAGCAATCAGGCGATGACGCTGGCGCTCCGGCTTGACTGGGACGTAATCGCTGCGCAGCATCTATCCGAGTACGAGAGCCTTCTTCGATCGAGTGCCATACTGCGATGATAAAGGGTGAGAGCATTATCTGCTTTGCGCCTGAGCCATGGGATACCATCTGGCGTAACAGGCATCAGATCATGTTCCGCCTGGCACGGCATAACCGCGTGCTGTACGTGGAGCCGATACCGAACCTGAGGCCCACAGCGCGGCGCCTCGTCAGGGGCCAAGTACGGCCGGTTGACCTGCTGCGCCCTCGGTGCAACAGGTTGGAGGGAGGTCTCTTTATCTATCAGCCCCATCCGCTCCTGCCGATGTCTGGGAGGCCTCCATTGGGATTGATTACCGCTGAGTTGCGCCGTCGATTACTGACCCGCACGTTGCGGAAGCTGTCTATGCGAGAACCAGTCCTGTGGTTGTACCGGCCGGAAATGCACCGTTTGATTGGCCAGTTTGGAGAGAGCCTATGCGTCTACCATGTGGTGGATGAGTACACCGGATATGTGGGTGTCACTCCGTCCCTCCGAGCTCTCTTGAGACAGGAGGAACTCCGGATGCTGAGCAAGGCCAACCTGGTCATCGTGGTCTCAGAAGCCCTCTACCGAAACAGGGTCTCTGCCAACCCCAATACTTTCGTGGTACCCAACGGTGTAGATATCGACGCCTTCAAGGCCATTGAAGACCTTGGGGAGCCTCCAGAGGACATCCGATCTATCGCCCGGCCGGTCCTGGGCTATATCGGTCTGATCTCCGCGCGCCTGGACCTGAATTGTCTGCGTTTGGTCCTCGATAACCTCCCCCAATGTTCCCTGGTCCTTCTTGGATCCATAGACTGGGCCCAGGCAGAAGACGAACTCAAGTCACTACTATCCCGTCCCCACGTTCACTATCTGGGACGTAAGACTCCCCAAGAGATGCCGGCATACTTAAGACACTTTGACGTGTGCCTGGTCCCCTATCGGGTTGGAGAGGAGACCGTGAATGCCGATCCACTGAAGGCATATGAGTATCTGGCCAGTGGAAAGCCTATCGTTGGCGCTGATATTCCCAGCTTGCGGCGGTTTTCAGAAGTGATCAGGCTGGCCTCCACTGAGGCCGAGTTCTTACGGCATGTCAAGGAGGCTATTTCGGATGTGGACAGCGAGATGCCTGCGAGGCGGAAGAAGCTGGCAGAGCAGAATAGCTGGGATGACCGCGTGGAACAGATATCCCATTTACTTGAGATTCACTGGCCGCAACCTCCGAAATCGAAGAGAAATAGGCTGAAATGTCCTGTACCTCCGTAATCTTCATGTTCTTTTCAGCGTGCCACAACTACAATTTGCCTCAATACAGTTGATTGGGGGAACACTGTGGAGCCAAAATTACGTACCAGCTATCTAGCTCCATTGTTGAGGTGGTGGTGGGTTGTCCTCCTCGTCGTGTTGGCGGCGGAGATCGCCGTGCTATACACGCTTATCACCTTGGCACCTTCGTACAAGAGCTCGGTCAAGCTTCAGATCGTTGCGCCGGGGCCGCGGCAGGTCTCGCTGTTTGGCGACCAGCAATCCCAGGTGCTCCGAGACCAGATCTTTCTGGTGCAGAACAACTTCATTGAGATCATCAAGAGCGATGCCATAGCCCAGAAGACGGTAGATGAGGTAGGAACTTTTGCATCGTCTCAGGACATCCTGGACAAGTTGACCGTCTCACCGATCCCAAACACCGACTTCGTATACATATATCTGACCTGGCCTGATCCGGTAGAAGGGCCACAAATTGTCTCTACCCAGGTCCGTGTGGCGCAGGAGTACTTTGCCAGATCGGCGGCCAGACCGGCCAGCAGTTCCCGGCAATTCATCTCTCAACAACTGGCCGGGGCCAAGCAGCAGCTTGACCAGGCGGACACGGCGTTTGCCAAGTTCAAGTCGGAGCGCAGGATAGCCGATATGGACCAGGAGATCAAGTCTTTGCAGGACCTGATCACGACGCTCCGGCTCGATAGGGAGCGCGCAGTAGCGGCCGGGCAGGCGCCGGCTGCGGCGGCCCTGGACAAGTCATTGAACGATCGTTACCGCCAGATGAGCGACCTGATTTCCACCAGCTTCGATTATAGCAACCTGCAGGCAACAGTGAGGAGAGCGCAGGAGACATACGACCTTCTGAAGCAGAAGGAGAGCGAGGCAATCCTCAAGGAGAACGAGTCTCTCAACGTGGACTTCATTCAAGTGCTTGAAGACGCCCGAACGCCCGCGATGCCCGTTCCGCCCAGGACCAGAGAGATTGCAGTTCTCGGGGCTTTTGCCGGGCTCTTGCTCGGCTCGTTGCTTGCATTGATGCTTGACATGAGGGGGGCCAGGGCCCGCTTGAATGAACAGGCATTTGTCGAAGGACTCACGGAGAGACCCGTCGACGCACGTGCGGCTGCGCCCTCATCTTCAACGGGGTCGCCTGCACCGGCACAGTCTCAATTTCCAGGATAACTGATATTAGATATGGCCAAGCAGAGGCCGGTCCTCTTCGTGGAGAATAGCACTGGCGTGGGCGGATCGACTATCAGCCTGCTACGTTTGGCTGGCAATATGCAGTCCGGTGAGTACCAGCCTCATGTCCTCTTTTATAGTGCTAACGACTACCTGCCTAAGTTCCGAGAGCTGGGCGTTGAAACGATCGTGTTAAGCCAACACTCAGACCCTGTCCGGCAATTCGCAGCTATTCCAAGGACAGCAGGGCCCAAAGGCCTGAGGAGGCTTGGTGGCGCATCCCGGCGGCTGATCCGCCGTGACATACCTGGCGCGCTGCGTATCCGTAAGTTAATCAGGCAGAAAGGGGCACAATTGGTCCATATCAACGGCCGGTTCAGCAGCTGTCATGCCGCTATCCTGGCTGCGCGTCTGGCGCGTGTTCCCTGCATCTGTCATGTTCGGGACTTCTACTCTTTCGGTCCGCTGGACCGCTCGTTTGCCCGGTGGATACGTCTCTTTGTCTATATATCCGGTGCGGTGCAGGTTCACACGGAGCAGATTCTGCCGGGCGCGGCCGGACAACTGGTCTATGACGGTATCGACGAGGCGGAATTCCGGGAGACTCCTGGTACAAGGAAGGACAGAGAGGATTGGGTCCTTGGGAGGAGAGGCACTCTGGCTGGCAACGTTGGAAGACTCGTTGAGTGGAAGGGGCAACATATCTTCCTTGAGGCCATCGCCGGAATCGCCGGCGATGTACCGGGGCTGAAGGCTGTCGTTGTTGGCGACCCTGATCCTCCCTGGGATACGACGTACCTGGACAGGCTGAATGAGATGACCCGGCGGCTCCGGCTTCAGAGCCGCGTCACCTTCAGCGGCTTTGTTGAGGATCTACCTCAACTACTGTCCACTTTCGATCTACTGGTCCATAGCTCAGTCCGGCCGGAGCCCTTTGGCCTGACGATCTTGGAGGGCATGGCGGCCGGTTTGCCCGTTGTTGCATCCGCGGCGGGAGGGGTCCTGGACCTCGTGCAGGATGGCATAACCGGAAGGCTAGTGCCACCTGCTGACGCTCACTCCCTGGGTCAGACAATGCTCGAGATGTTGACCCAACGGGACAGAGCGTCCCGCCTGGGACACTGCGCCCGTGAATATGTTGCCGACCATTTCACTATCAGGCAATTTGTAGGAGGCATCGAGCGTGCATACGCCAGTGTGCTGTCCTAGGACGATCCCCGGTTCCGCGATGGGGTGTGGCAGATGAGGCTTCTGGCAGGCTGGCTCAGGACATTCCTCCTGGCCCTAAGCGCTATCGCTCTCGGAAGTCTGGCGGGCCTGGGTATTGCATGGCCAAGGGCTGGCATGGTCATCTCCGTGCTCGCTATCAGCTCTTGTGTCGCGATTGCCCTCGTCAGCACGCCTGCGGTCCTGTCGATACTTGTGGTAGCCGCCCCTCTCGCCACGTTCGCCCACCTGGACCTTCGTTTGGCCCAGGGAATTCCGTCTGTGAGCCTGGTCCGCGCAACTGCGAGCTTCCTGGCGCTGCTTATCCTGCTGCAGATAAATGCCGGGTCTCGTGCCTGGCCCAGGCTCAGGCCTTTGGACCTGGCCCTGCTGGCTGCCACTGTGGGAATTGCATTATCCGTCACCCGGTCGATTGAGTTGGTCAGAAGCGCCCAGGTGTTTTTTGATGCCTATCTTATCCCGTTCATGATGTATTTCCTGGCAAGGAATCTGATTCGTGATCGTGTCTGGCTGACCGCGATTACGGTTGCTCTCGTAATAGTCGGGCTGTATCTGGCCATCCTGACGACGCATCAGCAACTGACGGGCGTTGGACTGCTAGTGCCAGCCGGAGAGCTAGCCGATCGGTACAGCCAGAATCTCGGTCGGTCGACAGTGGTCTTCGGCAATTCGGCGATCTCCGGTGCGCTGCTGGCCATGATCTTCCCAATCACACTGGTCCTGCTCCTGGACTCATCCGGCCCGGTCCGGAAGATTCTGTTGGCAGCCTCCCTGGTGATCATTGGTGTGGGACTCTTCTATACGTATACCAGGGCGGCCTGGGTGGCCAGCTTCGTTTCGTTGATGGTCCTGCAATACTTCTATCCCCGTCTACGTAGAATCTCGATACCAATCCTGATACTGGCGGGCATCGCGGCAGTCCTGACCTGGAATCAGCTCTCCTCCAGTACCCTGTTCATTGAGCGGATTACCAGCCAGGGGCCGATACAGGGCCGCTCATCGCTCCTGGAGCTGGGTTTTGGTTTCTTCCGGGAAAACCCTGTCTGGGGGATCGGGTTCGATAACTTTCGCCAGATTACCAGGCTATGGAACATGACCGACATCGAGAATACGCACAACAGCTTCATGTTTATTCTCGTGTCGGCTGGACTCGTGGGCCTGTTGCCGTACTTCACCGCCTTTCTCCTAATGTTAAAGGAGATCATCAGAGGCATACGCCTGCTATCTTCGGTGGGACGGAAACACCTGATGGCCACGCTAACTGCCGCCTTCGTTGCCTACCTGGCGAATGCACTGGTTATTGACATGGTGAGCGCCCCTTATGTTAGCATGGTCTTCTTCATCGTTGTCGGCGCTCACCTGGGATATATGGACAGGGCCAGCTCAAGGGAAGCTGCTTTTGAGAAGGAGCCGATATGGGAGCGGGCGTCTCCCCTCCGCGCATCTGCATAATCAGGCTTTCGCATTTTCCCGGTGACCCGCGGCTGGAACGGGAGATAGCTGCGTTAGTGGATGCGGGTTTTATCGTCGATATGCTTTGCTCCAAGAGGGGACAACAGCGGACACGAGAATCCCTGGATGGCGTAGTCGTGCGTCGCATGCCTGTTCGGCACCGGCGAGCCAGCAAGCTTCGTTACCTGCTGGAGTATTCTTTCTTCTTCCTCCTGGCCTTTGTTCTGGTCTCAGCCCTTCATCTAAAGCACCGCTACCGGCTGATTCAGGTGAACACGTTGCCCGATTTTCTGGTCTTCACGGCCCTGGTGCCCAGGTTAATGGGGGCTAAAGTGCTTCTCGATATGCACGAGGTAACCCCAGAGCTGTATGCTTCCAAGTTCCAGCTTCCAATGGACAGTCCTCAGGTCAGGCTGGTAGCTCTTGCGGAGCAGTTGTCTGCTCGTTTTGCCCATTCGGTCATTACCGTCAGCGAGCCCACCAGGGAGGTGCTGACCTGTAGGGGGACGCCAGCCGGTAAGGTGCACGTGGTGATGAACGTAGCCGATGATCGAATCTTCCACCCTCAACGCGCTTTGCCATACGGACACCGGAGTACAGAGGACCCCAACTTCCACCTGGTATGCCACGGCACCATAGTGGAGAGGTATGGGTTTCAGACAGCGGTACGGGCTGTTGCTATCTTGCGGGACCGCATCCCGGAACTGAGGCTCTCGATAGTTGGTGAAGGAGACTACTTGCCCGTGCTGCGGAACCTGGCCGAGGACCTGGGGGTCCTAGACCGGGTCCGGTTCACTGGCTACGTCCCATACTCGGAGATTGTCTCGTATCTGTCCGGTTGTCATGTTGGTCTGGTTACAAACTTGAAGGATTGCTTCACCGACCTGGTTCTGCCCACCAAACTGATGGAGTACGTTGCAATCGGCAAGCCGGTCATTTCTTCTCGTACCAGGGCAATCGAGAAGTACTTTGATCAATCGATGGTCCTTTTCTTCGAGTCTGGCCAGGCGGATGATCTTGCCTCCAGGATAGTCGAATTATACGAGCTGAGAGAGAAACGGGCGCAGCTCGTCCGCAACGCCAGCCAGTTCATCGACCGTTACCACTGGAAGGTGATCAAGGAGGAATATGTCAGCCTTGTTCGGCAAATGGCGAACTGGAGTGAGTGATATGGGCACTGGTATCCGCCTGACCCTGGTAGCCCTGGCCGCCGTCCTGGCTTTGGCTGCCGCCTGTCAGCAGAGTGCCGTTCAACAGAGTGCCAGCCAGAAGAGGGCCGTTCAACAGAGCACCGCCCAGAAGCCGAGCACTCCGGCGCCCCAGCAGGCCACAACGCCTGCGCCGGCCTACGTTAGTAACAAGGCTGTTGGAATCCTGGTCACGAATTCAGCAGCCTTACAGGACTCCGACCCGACGTTTGAAAAGGTGACCAGGTACTACGGTCTGACGGTCAGACAACTCGATGTCTCGAAGGGTACTATTGAGGCCGCTGATTTGAGGGACGAAGCTGGCCTGCCATTTCGAGCGATTGCCATAAACTACAATACTTTGGAACATCTCGGTCAGGCCGGTAATGGAGGAGTCCGGTTACTAAGAGATGCCGTGACTTCCGGGGCCAACCTGCTTGTCTCCGGCATATCTCAGAGTCCCGGTGGGTCTGACGGTGCCAGCCTTATGCTCTTGACTGACAATACGGTGAGCGGCGCGAAGCGTCTGTCTGGAGCAAACCGCAACTGGAAGGTGGACAGCTCTTTCCCTGACGTGACCCTGGAGTTAACCGGTGAGAGTGTGACATATGCCTCCCAACCTCAGGAGGATTTCGGTATGCTCGTTCAGTCCGGCGCCACTGGCCTTGTGAGCTTGATTACTTCCACGGATGATGCCGGTGTCACTTATCCCGTCTTTGCCCGTTATACGCTCGGACGTGGAGGCATCTTCCTGGACTCCAATACCAGCGGAAATCTTCAGAAAAGCCGCATGATTGACCTGTACAACTCCCGTTACTTTGGACGCCTCGTCCCTGTCATGATGTTCACCCGCTACGCTTTCGGCGACATGGCCTGGCACAGCAACCATCGCTTCGCTAACCTCACGTTGGACGACCCGTCCCTCGCAGATCCCTGGTATTCATTCAGCTACCAGCGAATGCTGCCTCTCCTGAAAAGCAACAATTTCCACCTGACTGTCTCGATGCCCCCTGTGAGTTACGCTGAGGCTCAAAAGGAAGTTGCTGACCTGTTTCTAAAGAATCCGGACAAGCTATCAGTCACAGTACACGGGAACAACCACGACGGATACGAGTTCTACAAGTATTCAACTACGGCCGGCGACCAGTACCCTGCCAGGCCATTGCCTGTGCAGGAGGCCAACCTGGTAGAAGCCCTCACACGTATGGAGGAATTCAAGCGTGCCACAGGGGTGCCGTACAGCCGCGTAATGGTCTTCCCATATAACATCTCGCCCCTGAGTACCATAACTCTGATGAAGAGGTACAATTTCGCGGCGACCGCAAACGCTGGCAATGTGCCTCTGGGCGAAGATGCCGGGACCAACTATGACTTCAATATGTACCCGGCGATCATGGACTACAGCAGCTTCCCGCTACTCACCAGGTACGAGACCAACAACCTCCCGACCTCGATGCTGTTCTTTGCCGGAAAGCCCTTACTGTCTTTTGCCCACATTGATTTCTTTCGGGACAAGCCGGAGGCTTTTAACGCACTGGCTCAAGCCATTAACAAGAGCTGGGGCAAGACCAGCGTGGAATGGAACAGCCTGGACTATATCGTCAAGCGTCTTTATCTGGAAAAGGGCAACGAGGACGGATCCAGGGGCATTATGTTTTTCAGCAACCAGCTAGTAGTCTCCAACGATTCCGACCAGGCCAGAACATATCGTCTCCAGAAGGTAGAAGGACTGGAGGTGCCGGTCGAGAAGGTGGAGGTGAACGGGCAGCAATCGCCTTACTCGGTTGGTGGTGGCCTTCTAACCTTGAACATAGAGATCCAGCCCAGGTCTACCGCAGAAGTGGCTATTGCATACGGCGATACTGCCCTGCAAGACCTGCTGCTTGTCCCCAATGGCATGTCTTACGACCGGGTGAAGGGAATGCTCAACATTCAGGTACAGAACCGGGGAAGAGCCCCGGTCCCGATTCCGGTAGCCATCTATGATGGTCAGAACCGCGCTCCCGTCAAGCTTACCACTCTTGTACCGCTTGCCCCAAACCAGCGTGCTACAGCGGGCATAGACCTTAGCACACTCGCCGTAACCGGGGACTTCACAGTCAGGCTGGACCCCTTCGGGTTGGTCCAGAAGTCCCAAAGCAGCGCTGGAGAGGGCCGGCTGGCGGCGCCCGCAGCGGCGCAGATGGTGCTGGATGACTTCGAGTACAACGAAGCTCCCAGTAGTAGAGGGTGGACGGTACAAAAGGGCAGTGAGGCCGGCTCGCTTCGAATCGTCTATGACCCGAACGCCGCAAGCCGGGTGCTGGAATTGTCCTCCACGTCGTCAAGTACGCAGGACTTCAAGGTGAATTACCCTGCTCCAGGGAAGAGCCTGGGGATTTCCAAGACGCTGCTGAAGGCCAGGGTCCAGTCAACCAGGGACTTCGAGATCTTTGTTAAGGTCACCGGCAGCGACAACAATCCCTACTATCTGCAGTATGTATCTAAGGCCAGCTCCCCCAGCAGCTACAAGAACTACCTGATTTATCCTTTAGGGGCTTCATTCAAGGATGGCTCGTGGCATGTGCTGGAAAGAGACCTCAACGCGGACATGCTTGGCCTGCTCTCTCGGGTGGACTACTTTGTGGTTACAGGCTCCGTGCGCCTGGACAACCTGACCCTGGCCAGCCAGGCCAGTCCGGCCGCCGCCTCAGGTCGAAGTGCGCCGTAGGACCTGGCGCATGTCCATCTGCCCAGCCGGACCTCGATGCTCGGAGGCATTAGTATGATTCATAAATCGTTGCGAAGAACCAGCCGAGGACACCTGCCGGTTCTAAACATCACAGTAATAGCGGCAGCAGTCGCGGTGGCTGCCATCGTCTTTGCAGTCGTTCCCAACGGGCGGATGCTCTCTTACGACCGCGATCCTCCGCAAGAAGCGGCCGCTGAGCTCAAGGTGAACACTCCGCCAATTCATCCCGGGGTCTATGCCTTCTATGATTCAGATAACCTGAGTCCTGTGGAATATCCCTGGCTGACCGGGGGGGTTATCGTCCGCCGGTGGAACCAGATATCGGCAGGGCCCGGGGTGCTTGACTGGTCTCCTCTCGATCGATGGATCGAGAGGGAAGCGAGGGTCGGAAAGCGGGTCATTCTTCGGGTGTCTCCACACGACGGATGGTGGCGTGGGAATAACCTGGATGGGACACCTGGATGGGTGTATGACGAAGGAGTTCCAACGGTCCACCTCAGTACTGGCGCAGTGTATCCCGAGTATTGGCACCCAATCTACAAGCAGTACCTGGGAGAATTCATTGCAGCGCTGGGCACTAAGTACGATGGAGACCCCCGGGTCGAGGCTGTAGAGATGGGTGTTGGCCTATACGGAGAGGCCTTCCCCGGACCGGACGATCCTGCCTGGGTGAGTGCGGGCCTGTCAGACGAGGTATGGACAGCATACGTGAAGGAGATAATCGACGACTATGCAGCCGCGTTCGCGCAGACCCCGGTCATATTCATGGAGCAGTTTTATCCTCAGGGCAACTTCAACCAGTTGGGAGTGACGACTGACTACGCTGCACAAAAAGGGGTCCACGTAGGATTCAATGGCCTCCGGGCGGAAGACGAGACGGCCTGGAGCGATGGTATCTGGCCTAGCCCCGGGTGGCACAGTCCCTTCGGCAAGTGGGTTATGAGCGGTCTCCGGCTGGGCAGGTTTGAAGCCCATAATGCCTTCGGTGATCCCGCGCTTGTCTACTGGGCCGTGCTGAACGCTCTGGACAGCCGTGCCACTTACCTTTCTCTTTACCAGGTAGATGTCACCAACCCTGCGAACAGGCAGGCGTTTGATTTCGCCCAGCAACATCTGGGTAAGACCGTCTACGATACGCCAGACGTATGGATAGCCTTGCGTGGGGCGAGTAAGGGGCTTCGGGACCCCAAGCCTCACAATTACACCTTCGGTCTGACGCAGAACGACCCGGACGGCACGTCAGTCGCCCTCTGGAAGGTGGGAGGCAAGGAAGGCTTGTTCGCGCGCAGGACCGACCAGAACAGCGGCAAGGACTACATGTCCTTCAAGATTGATGGCCGATACTGGCGCGAGGCTCCAACTTCCCTGGTTGAAGTCACCGTCACCTATCTCGACAAAGGGACGGATACGTGGGAGATGCAGTATGATTCTGCGGATGATCCCTACAAGCCTGCAGGGACTGTAACCAAGGCCAACTCCGGCGAATGGAAGGCAGCAACGTTCAAGCTCGAGGATGCCTACCTCGGGGGCAGGCAACAAGGAGGCGCCGACCTTCGAATCCACTCCAATAGGGACGGCGACGACATCTTTCACATGGTGAAGCTGGCGGTCCCGTCCGGGCCGGTTCCGGCGCCTCCCGGCGTTCCCGATGAAACAATTGATGAATGAGTTATTGGCAGATCCGATACGTAGGGGGGGACCGTGTGTCATCTATCCCAGCTAGACCGGACAGGCAATCCAGGTCCAAAGGCAATCCTGTCATTCCGGGCCGGGACCCGGAATCCAGCCCAATCTGTCATTCCAGCGAAGGCTGGAATCCAGAGGGGTGGGGCGGGGAGATTGCTTCGTCGTCCCTCCTTCCAATGACATAGGATGTCATTCCATTTCTCCGGCAGCCCCAGGCTGCGTATAGAGCTCGCAATGACCGGTAAGGGGCTGGATCCCAGCCTACGCTGGGATGACAGACGAAGAGCGGGAATGACAGGTAGTACGCTGGCCAGGCCTGCCGTCTTCAGAATAGTTGGAATAGAGGACCTTTTGCCCACGCAGAGGCGGATACCAGGTCCGCCCCTACGTGCGTAATACGAAGTTGCTGGACGTACAACTCAGTTGCCTGTCTCGGCCCCTGGATGGTTGCTTTCTGTTTTTGACACACTGCTCTAGATCGGCGTTCTGGCATAATTAATCTTGGCGGCGTCGGCTTTTTCCTTAGAGCTGTTAAGAATCGCCCCCAAGCGCATGCTAGAGGCGTGGGATCACATTGTCTCTTCTGTAATTGCACGTCCATCAAGTTTTAACACGCATGCGCTAGTCTGAAGCATGAGTACAACCTTGTCATGAAGGGAGATGCGATGGCGCGCCGACAGCTTATCATCAGCATAGCGACAATAATGGTGGTCCTGGCCTCTCTGGTTGCGGTTGCCATGCCACCTGACAAGGGAAAGGGTGCCGCTGTGCTGGCATCTCCGGACATGGGGCCGAACTTTGGCATATCGACCGCTATCGGCCGTCAGGAGGAATCGGCCATTGCGTACAGCAAGGACGCAGACCGTTACCTGGTTGTCTGGCAGGACTGGCGTAACGGGCCCTCCTGGACTTACGGCCAGATGGTCTCCGGCTCTGCCAGCCTGGTTGGAGTGAACTTCCCCATCCCCAGCATTGCTGTGACTTCCACGGTAACTAATACCAAGCAGTTCCTGCCCGCAGTAGCATACAACGAGGTGGCCAGGAACTTCCTGGTAACCTGGGAGGACGAGAGAGACTTCGCTGACACCAGCACCAATGTCTATGCCCGTGTGGTGACCGACACCAATTCCATGTCTCCCACGGACCTGCGGCTGACCGATGCTCTGAGCGATCAGAAGAGGCCCAGGCTGGCCTGCAACTCCCTTAATGGCGACTGCCTGGTAGTCTGGCAGGATAGACGTAATGCCGGAAACAGCGACACGGATGTCTGGGGACAGTTTGTGGCTGCAGATGGCTCTCTGAAGGGATCTAACTTCGCTATCGCTGAGGGTGCAGGCAAGCAGCACGGTCCGACGGTGGCCTTCGACAGCACACTCGGGCGCTACCTGGTTACCTGGTTTGACTTCAATGGGGGAACCGGAGAGGACTGCACCGGCGGACAGTGCGATATCCGGGGACAACTCGTTGATGCAAGTGGAGGCCTGCTGGGATCAAGCTTCTCGATATCATCTGCTCCTAACGATCAGAAACGCCCGGTGGCAGCGTTTAACTCCACTGGCAATGAGTTCCTGGTTATCTGGTATGACATGCGCAGTGGTACCGGCGCTGCCGAGATATACGGACAGAGGGTGGGACAGACTGGGTCATTGATAGGCGAGAATGTGCTCCTGGCTACCGGGACAGACAACCAGTACTCTCCTTCGATCATCTACGACCCGGTCAACAATGACTACCGGATGTTCTGGTACAGCCTGCCTACGGCACCTGGCAGCACCCAGTCCACTGTCTTCAGCACGCTGGTGTCACCGGCGGGTGTGGTTGTAGGAGGCAAGACCACGGTATCCACTACCGGCTATTTCCCGACCCAGCCGATGATTGCCTACAACTCTACTGCCCGCGAGTTCCTGGGAACCTGGGTTGACGGCCGGGCTTATGCCACCAATGGAGTAGATATATATGCCCAGCGGCTGTCTACCGAAGCCGAGCCCCTTCCCACGGCTACACCTACTGCAACCTCGACCGCCACTGCAACGGCGACACGGACTGCTACCGCGACCGCCACTGCAACGGCGACACGGACTGCTACCGCGACAGCTACTTCTACGGCGACGGCAACCGTTGCCCCTACAGCTACTGCAACAGCAGCACCTAGCCCCGTGCCATCGCCGACAGAGGTTGCCGTAGCAACGGCCACCGCTACTTCGGTAGCAACGGCTACTAGCGTCCCGATAGCCACTACCAGTCCTGTACCTCTCCCAACCGACAGTCCGACTCCGCAGCCTACCGTTGCGCCAAGTCCGACGGTGACACCGACGCCCAGTGCAACGCCGTCAGGACAGGGAGGCGTCAGGATCGCCCTTCCTTTCTTGCCTAATGAGGCTCGGTAGGCCGAAACGCCAAGCCTGGGGACATTCAGGAACCGCGCCCAGGTGCATGCTAGAGGCGTGGGATCACATTGTCTCTTCTGTAATTGCACGTCCATCAGGTTTTAACAGTTATGCGCTAGTCTGAAGCATGAGTCGAAGGTTGCCGGGAGGGGAGATGCAATGGCGCGCCGACAGCTTATCATCAGCACAGCCACAATAATGGTGGCCCTGGTCTCTCTAATTGTGATTCTCTTGCCACCCTCCGAGGGGCAGGGCGCCACGGCAGCCAACACGAATCAGTTCCTGCCCGCAGTGGCCTACAACGAGATAAGCAAGAATTTTCTGGTTGTCTGGGAGGACGAGAGAGACCTGGCTAGAACCAGCACCAATGTCTATGCCCGTGTGATAACCGGCACGGATACCACGTCTGCCCCCCCGGACTTGCGGCTGACCGATGCTCTGAGCGATCAGAAGAGGCCCAGGCTGACCTGTAACTCCCTTAATGGCGACTGCCTGGTAGTCTGGCAGGATAGACGGAATGCCGGAAGCAGCGACACGGATGTCTGGGGACAGTTTGTGGCTGCAGATGGCTCTCTGAAGGGATCTAACTTCGCTAT
>ORJL010200307.1_pt1 | contig 29792 bp, 18 predicted proteins | sample 1779941 | NCBI WGS metagenome assembly ORJL01 (sample SAMEA104232317, study PRJEB22302) | groundwater metagenome | biome: forest; feature: aquifer; material: groundwater | place: USA | collected 2011-08-07 | depth 5.8 m
CCGAATCAGCCGCCGATTGAGCCACGCCCACTCTTCCACCCCTCGCGCCCTACCTCCCCGCCGCGGGGGCAAAGAGGATCGCCACGGCCCCTGCGGCCAGGAGGCCGATCGCGAGGCGAACGAAGACGGGCAGGTCTAGGCCCGAGAGCGGGGGCCAGGCGACCACGAGGCCCCCGAGGGCGATCGCCGCCGCCGCGACCGCCGCGAGGCGCCCCTTGCGCGCGGAGGGGCTGTTCAGCGAGACGCCCAGGAGGAGCACGGGCGTGAGGAATCCGCAGGCGAGGGCGACCGATTCGTAGTTCGCCTCGAGGGCGGGCACGAGGAAGCCGACCCCGCCGAGCGCGAGGGAGAAGCCGATCCCCATCTCCCACCTGCGTCCCCGGCGCGGATCGCGGCGGCGCCATGGGTGGAGGAGACCGAGCAGGAGGAGGGTGGCGAGGGGGAGCCCGAACATGATCTCGGAGGCGCCTCCCGACTTCAGCCAGGGCATCCAGAGGAACGGCGGAGAGGCGGTCCTCGAGGGGACCAGGACGACGATCCGCGCCGGGTCGCCGGGGGAAACCTCCTCGAACTCGCAGACGAGGCACTCTCCCTGCGAGTGCCACGGCTCCTTCACCCAGCGCCAGCTCGGGGCGCCCGCGCCGCCGGCGAGCTCGACGCGGACGTCGCGCTCGGCGGTCGGGACCTCGAAGGCGATCGACGCGCGGATGCGGTGGACGCCCGTCGGCTGCGCCGAGGCCCACGCCAGCCACACGAGCTCGGTGCCGCCATCGGCGCGGCGGTGCGACGCGCCGACGACGTCGTACACGAGGCGGTTCGTCTCGCCAGGGGGAACGTGGACCCAGCGAGCGGAGACCTCCGCGGGGGCGCCATGGACCTGGATCGACGCGATCCCCTGAAGCTCCAGGAACCGCTCGGGGCGACCGGCGTCCCAGCGCTCCTCGACGTGGAGGGTTCCGTCCGCGCGCAGCGTCGCCTCGAGGTCGACGGAGGTGGCGAGGATGAGGAGGGGAAGGAGGAGCATGAGGGAGAGGATGCCATTCCGAGCGAGACGAGCCAAGCAATCACGCATGGCTCCACGCGGGGTTACACAGCCCCCCGTCCTGTGTTCGCACTCCCAATCGTCATCGTAGTCGTAGTCGTAATCGTAGTCGTATTGACCTGAACGACTACGACTACGATTACGATTACGATGACGAGATGGCCCCATCGAGATGCGTGCGACCAGACATCCTCCATGCTCCTTGCAGGACCGGTCATGCACCAGGCACGGACAGAGTGGTCTAGCGCCGCCGCGCGCGATCGCTAGAAGGGGGGGACTCCCCGCTGGGAGACCCCGCCATGCCGAGCCGCGTCCTCGCCCTCCTCCTCGTCGCCTCGTCCGCCTTCGCGCAGGAAGCGGTCTCCGAGACCCTGCTCCTCCAGGACCCCAACGCTTCGCGCGACCGCGTCGTGTTCGCCTACGCCGAGGACCTCTGGACCGTCAGCCGCGAGGGGGGCACCGCGCAGAGGCTGACGAGCCACCCTGGAACCGAGGCGATCCCGCGCTTCTCGCCCGACGGGAAGTGGGTCGCCTTCACCGGCGAGTACGAAGGGAACCTCGACGTCTATGTCGTCGCCGCGACCGGTGGCGCGCCGAGGCGCCTCACGTGGCACCCCGGCACCGACCGCGTCCGTGGCTGGCACCCGGACGGAAAACGGATCCTCTTCACGAGCGGCCGCGCCGGGGGCGCCCCCGTGGAGCGGCTCTACCTCGTCTCCGGCGACGGCGGCCCCGAGGAGGAGCTGCCGATCCCGAAGGCGTGGCACGCCGCGTACAACGACGACGCCTCGCGGATCGCCTACACGCCCGTGCCGGACGCCTTCCGCACCTGGAAGCGGTACCGCGGCGGCCGCACGCCGCCCGTCTGGATCTTCGACCCCGCGACGAACGAAGTCGAGGAGGTGCCGCACGAGAACGCCTCCGACACCTTCCCGTGCTGGTGCGGAGGGGAGGTCTTCTTCGCCTCCGACCGCGACGGGCACATGAACGTGTGGAGGTACAAGCCCGGTTCGAACGCGCCGCAGCAGGTGACGCACTACGACGACTTCGACGTGAGGAACATGTCGGCGGGAGGAGGCGTCCTCGCGTTCGAGCGCGCGGGCGCGATCCACCTCCTCGACCCCGCGAGCGGCGAGGTCACTCGGCTCCACGTCGGCGTCGTCTGCGACGACCTCTCGCGCCAGCCGCGGTGGGAGGAGGCGAAGGGGTTCGTCCGCAGCGGCGCGATCGCGCCGAACGGGAAGCGCGCGGTGTTCGAGGCGCGCGGCGAGATCGTGACGATGCCCAGGGAACACGGCGACGCCCGCGACCTGAGCGACTCGCCGGGCGCGCACGACCGCTCCCCCGCGTGGTCGCCCGACGGGAAGCAGGTCGCGTGGCTCTCCGACGGCGACGGCGAGTACAAGCTCGTCGTCCGGGACCAGCTCGGCCGGGAGGCGCCGAAGTCGTACGACCTAGGAGGCGCCGCCTTCTACTACGAGCCGATGTGGAGCCCAGACGGCAAGCAGGTCCTCTTCCGCGACAAGGCGAACCGCCTCGCGTACGTCACGCTCGAGCCGGGGAAGGTGACCGAGGTCGCGAAGTCGCTCGGGACGCTGGGGACCTACGGCTTCGCGCCGAGCTGGTCGACCGACAGCCGGTGGATCGCCTTCATGAGGCGCGACACCGAGACGGCCTTCGATCGCGTTTGCCTCTACGAGCTGGCGACGGGCGGGACGACGGTCCTCTCCGCGGCGCTCTGCTCGGCGGGGGATCCCGCGTTCAGCCGCGACGGGAAGCACCTCTTCTTCACGGCGAGCCTCGCGAGCGGTCCGCAGCGATTCGGCCTCGACATGAGCTCGAGCGCCGCGCGGAACGCGAGCGAGCGGATCTTTGTCGTCGTGCTCAAGAAGGACGGGAAGAACCCCCTCGCGCCGACGAGCGACGAGGCCGTAGACGAGAAGAAGGAAGAGAAGAAGGAGGAGAAGAAGGACGACGACAAGAAGGACCCCAAGAAGCCCCCCGAGAAGAAGGTCGAGGTCCCGCTCGTCGACCTCGAGGGGATCGACCAGCGGATCCTCGCGCTGCCGATCGAGGCCGGCCACTACGACGGCCTCGAGTGCACCAAGGACGCGCTCCTCTACCTCGACACGGGCGAGGACGACTCGCACGAGCTGAAGAGCTTCGCCTTCGACGGCGACAAGAAGCCGAAGTCGGTCGCGAAGGAGGTGACGGAGTTCCACGTCTCCGCCGACGGGGGCTGGCTGCTGCTGCGCGCGAAGGACGAGTGGTCGATCACGACGGCCGACGGGAAGGACAAGAAGGTCCTCGGCATCGCGGGCGTCAAGCTGCGCGTCGACCCCGCGGCGGAGTGGCCGGAGATCCTGCGCGAGGTGTGGCGGATCCAGCGCGACTTCTTCTACGACCCCGGCATGCACGGGGTCGACTGGAACGCGATGTGGGGGCGGTGGAGCGCGTTCCTGCCTCACGTGCGGAACCGCGCCGACCTGAACGTCATCATCGGCGAGATGATGGGGGAGCTCTGCTGCGGCCACGAGTACGTCGACGGCGGGGAGATGCCCGACGCGCCGAAGGGGACGTCGATCGGGCTCCTCGGGGCCGACGTCGCCGTGGAGGCCGGGCGCTGGCGCCTGAAGCGGATCTTCCGCGGGCAGAACTGGAGCGCGGACCTGAGGTCTCCTCTCACCGAGCCGGGCGTCGACGCGCGGGAGGGGGACTGCGTCCTCGCGGTGAACGGGGAGGAGCTCGCGCCGACGACGAACTTCTACGCGGCGTTCGCGGACCTGGCGGACAAGCAGGTGGACCTCACGCTCGCGTCGAAGCCGGACGGATCGGACAAGCGCATCGTGCGGGTGGTGCCGCTCGCGAAGGACGGGGCACTCAGGCAGCAGGCGTGGGTGGAGGCGAACCGGCGGCGCGTCGACGAGCTGTCGGGAGGTCGCCTTGCGTACGTCTACATGCCCGACACGGGAGGGGAGGGGCTCGACTCGTTCACGCGCGACTACTTCAGCCAGGTCGACAAGCAGGGGGTGATCCTGGACGAGCGGTACAACCGCGGGGGGAAGGTCGCGGACTACGTGATCGACGTGCTGTCGCGCGACGTGATGTGCTACTGGTTCAACCGCGAGGGGTGGCTGGCGCGGACGCCGTTCGGGACGATGCGCGGGCCGAAGGTGATGGTCGTGAACGAGCGGGCGGGGTCGGGAGGCGACGCGATGCCGTGGATGTTCCAGCGGATGAAGCTGGGGCCGCTGGTGGGGACGCGGACGTGGGGAGGGCTGGTCGGCATCACGGGGTATCCGCCGCTGATGGACGGCGGGAGCGTGACCTCGGCGGCGTTCGGGATCATGGACCCCGAGGGGGAGTGGGTGGTGGAGAACACGGGGGTGACGCCGGAGCACGAGGTGATCGAGTGGCCCAAGGAGGTCCTCTCGGGGCACGACCCGCAGCTCGAGAAGGCGGTCGCGATCGCGCTGGAGATGCTCGAGAAGGACCCCGCGCCGAAGCGGCCGGAGTGGCACGCGCCGACGCCCCGGTGACGATCCACGAAGGCACACGAAGCGGGGGACGGCGCACCAGGTGTGCCGCCTTGGGAGTGGCGAACGGCCTTTGGGGTGCGTAGAATACCGGCATGTCCACTCTCACGGTCTTCGGCATCGAGATCCCCGAGGGGATCCACACGCTCGACACCTTCCGAGAGTGGGTAGCCACACTCGACGAGCACGCGCCACGGGTGCACTTCTACGAGGGGAGGGTCGATCTCGACATGAGTCCCCAACACTATCGAAGCCACGGCCCCGTGGTCAGCGGCATCGCCAAGAGGCTGGCGAGCCTCGCAGAGGAGATGGACCTCGGTCGCTATTTCATCCCGCCGAGTTGGGTTACCGTCGAGGCCGCTGGACTGTCCACTGAGCCCGACGGCTTCCTCCTGAAGTGGGCATCGCTCACTTCGGGGCAGGTCCGCGTGAATCCGATGCGGGAGACGGAGTTGCTCGGTCGACCGGACATGGTCCTCGAGGTCGTGAGCAAGTCGTCCGCGAAGAAAGACCTCGTGGAGCTGCCCGAGGCGTACGCGCGCGCGGGCGTACCCGAGTACTGGATCGCGGATGCGCGGGGAGAGACGCTCGACTTTCGCATCCTCGTCCTCGCGTCCGACGGCTCCTACCACGCGCAATCAGCGTCCGCGGACGGTTGGATCGAGTCGCCCGTCTGGGACCACGCATTCCGCCTCGAGCGCTTCCTCGACCGCGCCGGCCTGGTCGACTTCCGGCTGTTGGTGCGCGGAGTCTAAATCACCGCTCGCAATTCTCCGGCAGAAGCGCGGGCGCCAACCGAGGAGCGAGTCCTGCGGTCAGACCTTTCGCTCCTCGCTCCTCGCTCTTCGCTCTTCGGTCCATGCATCCGACTGTCGGAGAATCGCGCGCGGTCATTTAGGCCTGCCGCACTCGTCCGCCCGATGCGCAGGCGACATTGCGGCATGCCCGGCCGCGTGGTATCGTCCGAGGCGATGGACGGCAACGCGCTGAATGAGCTCCTGGAGGCCCTCGCGACCCTCGCGCCGCCGCTGCGCGCGACGCGCGGGTGGAAGGAGCGCGATGCGCTTGCCTCGCTCGTCGGCGCCATGCGATTCCGCGCGCGACTCGGCACCACCCGCCCCGCACTCGTAGGCCTCTTCGGCGGCTCAGGCGTCGGCAAGTCCGCCATCTTCAACGCCCTCGTCGGCCGGGCCGCATCCCGCTCCTTCTGGCAGAGGCCGACATCCCTCGGCGTCGTCGCCTCCCTCCCCGCAGGCTTCGAACGCGACCTCGCCCTGCGCGAAGGCACCGAGCCCCTGCTCCTGCCGTGGCTCACACGCGCCGCAGCGGGGCCCGAGCCCGCCATGGGCGACCCCGAGCGCCTCACCCTCCACCGGCACGACGACCCCAAGGTCGCCCTCCTCGATGTCCCCGACTTCGACTCCACCAACGAGACGAACCGCGCCCTCGCCGCGCAGCTCGCCGACTGGACCGACCTCGCCGTCTTCGTCGCCGATACCGAGCGCTTCTTCGAGGGCGCCTACCTCGAATACCACGAGGCATGCCAGCGCGCAGGCGTCCCCCGCCTCCTCGTCGTCAACAACCGCCAGGGCGTCGATCCCCTCACCCTCGACGAGCCCGACGCGAAGGAGGCCCTCCGCCGCTACGCCATGACCCCCGAGCGCTGCATCATCCTCCCGCGCGTCACCATCCCCGCGGAGGACCGCGACGGCGGGGCGGATCGCGTGATGCAAGCCGTCCTCGCCGGCCTCCGCCGCACCCCCGCATTTGCCCAGCTCGCGGCACGCATCGCCTCCGCCTCCCCGCGCCCGACCGCATCCGCGGGAGGCGAGCTCGAGCGCTTCCGCCAGCTCGTCCGAGCCCTCGTCGACCGCTGCGAGCGCCGCCGCGAGGGGCTCCGTCGCGCCGAAGGCGACCTCGCCCGCGTCCGCAAGGAGTGGCGCGAGCGCCTCCGCGATTCCTTCCGCCTCGCCCCCGACCTCGAGCAGCGAGGCGAGCGAAGCGGTCTCGGCGTTTTCGGCCTCCAGCGCGGCGCCCGCACCCTCGTATCCAAAGTCCGGGGCGCCGAGCCAAGCGAGGCCCTCCCGCCCGCGGAGCGCCTCTTCCGAGAGGACCTGAAGGCGGTCCTCGAGGGAGGCCTCCAGGACCTCGAGCGCCGCATCCGCGACGTCATCCTCGGATCCGACCTCGCCCGCGACCTCGGGCTCGACCCCGAGCGCGACCTCGCCCGCGCCGCCGCGGCGCTCGACGGCGTCGCAGGCGACCTCGAGCGCCTCTCCGGCGAGGTCCGCAAGACGATGGAGGAGTTCTTCTCGAAGAAGACCGCGGTCTCCGAGACCGCCGTCCGCGCCCTCTACGTCGTCACGCTCGGCTCGTGGATCGCAGGAGGCGTCTGGCTCGCGCCGTGGCTCCTCCTCGGCGCGGGCGCGCAGTCGGTGCTGATGGACTACCTCCCGCGGTGGGGCGTCTCGACGTTCCACTTCAAGCTGCGAAAGGCGCGCTCGTCGTGGGAAGGCCTCCTCGAGGCCCGCTCGAAGGGGCTCGTCGATGCGTACGGCGCGGCCGTGGAGGCGCTGCTCGTCGCGGAGCGCGACGCGGCGAGGATTGCGGGCCTTGTGAAGCGAGTCTAGGATCGGCGCCATGGCGGACAAGCCGCAATTCGACGACGAGGACGAGCCGACCTACATCCGCCCGGCCGGGGATGGGGCCGCCACGCTCAAGCTCGTCTCCACGCTCGACCGTCGCGGGATGCTCTGGGGCGTCCTCGGCGTGCTGCCGTCCCTCGCCTTCCTCGCCCTCGTCGCGGTCGCGAAGCAGATGCGGCTGGGGACCGCGGATGCCACGGTGCCGTCGTGGCTGATGACCATCCTCTGGGTCTTCGCCGGCCTCGGCCCCGTCGCTGGGATCGGAGGAGGCCTCGTCGCGCTTCGCTTCGGCTCCCGCTCCCGCCGCGCGATGGCGGAGGCGGGCGCGCCGCACCACGCCCCGCCCGGCATCTCCCTCGGCTGGGCGTCGCTCCTCTTCGGCACCACGAACCTCGGCATCGTCCTGTGGATCCTCGGCCAGACCGCGGTAAACCTCCGATGACTGAAGTCGCCCTGGAGCTGGACCGCCTCAACGAGGCGCACGCCGCGTGGTTCGGCAAGGCGCCGCTCGACGTGCGCTTCGACCCCGGCACCGAGGGCCTCGCCGACGCGCTCTTCGTCTACGGCGTCCTCGGCGCGAAGGACGTCGGGAAGTCGACCTTCCTCGAGGCCCTCGTCGCCGAGCCCGTGAACCGCGAGAAGCAGGGGCTCAACCGAGGGACCGACGAGGTCGTCGCCTTCCTCCACCAGAGCGCCGCGGAGGCCTTCCGCAAGCGGCTCCAGGCGGTCGGGCACGCCGCCTTTCGCTTCCTCGACGGATGGAACGCCGACCCCATTGGCGCGGGCGGCCCCGTCCCTGTTCGCCTCTTCGTCCACCGCCACGACGAGCTGGCGCGCGTCGTGTTCCTCGACCTCCCCGACTTCTCGTCCCTCTTCGAGGAGCACCGCCGCATCCTCGACACCGTCTCGCCGTGCCTCAACGGCTTCCTCTGGCTCACCTCGACGAACTACAACCTGCAGACGTTCGCCGACATGGTGCGGAGGCAGAACAAGTCGAGCGGAAACTACTTCTACGTCGTGAACAAGGTCGACCTCGTGGCCGACGACTACGGCCCCTCGCAGCTCGCGCCGTTCCGCGCCCGCGTGCAGGCGGACCTCGCGCAGATGGTGCCGAAGGACGCGAAGGTGGACGTCTGCCTCGTCAGCGCCAGGCGCCCCGCGGAGTTCGACCTCCCCGCGCTGCGGCAGCGCCTCGTGCGCGAGCACCGCGCGGAGGAGATCGAGCAGGCGAAGCGCCGCAACGTGCGCGACGGGTTCCGCAAGGTCGCGGGGGAGATCGAGTCGTACTACGGAGCGGACCGGCTGCGGAAGGGGCTCGACGCGATCGTCGAGGACCTGCCGCGCCGCGTGGAGGCGGAGGTCCCCGAGGAGTACCGCGAGCGGGTCGCGCGCCGGATCCTCGACGACGAGGAGGCGCTCGCCAGGCTCCGCTCCCGCTACCTCGCGCACTGCGTGAAGTCGTGGCCGATCCTGCGGACGCTCCACATGGTCCTCGCGCCGATCGTCGGGTGGGCGGGGAGGCGCCTCGCCGGCGCGCTCGTCGAGAGCGACCGCCCGCGCGGCGTGGAGGAGTCGGCGACGGTGGAGGGACGGGGCCTCGCGGAGAGGGTCGCCAGCGCGCAGTCGGCGGTCCGCGAGGCGCACTGGGAGGCCCACCGCGCGCTCCACGGCACGCACGCGGCGGTCGCGGAGGGGGACCCGATCGCGGTTGGCCGCGAGGTCCTCGCCCGCGTCTCCGCGCGGGATGGGGAGATCCGCGAGGAGTCGCTGGAGTCGGCGAAGGCGGCCTACCGGGGGCCTGGGCGACTCGCGCGCTTCTTCCTCTTCTTCCCGATCATCTGGTTCCCGTTCCTGCAGCCGGTCCTCGAGCTGGGCCTGACGATGTGGAACGACTCGGGCGCGGTGAAATGGGGGTGGGTGGCGCTCCTCGCGGTGCAGGTACTGGGCGCGACGCACGTGATCAAGAGCCTGGCGGTCCTCGCGATGGTCTACCTCCTCTTCCTCGCGGCGCTCGCCGCGCGGTGCCGGGCGCGGATCACGGAGGCGCGCTCGGCGCCCCTCCTCGAGCTGTGGCGGGAGGGGATCACGCCACTCGTCGTCGACCGGCTCTCGCGGCCGTACGCGGACGCGCGCGCGGCGCTGGACGGCCTCGTCGCCGGCGTCGCCGACCTCGGCAACCGCGTCGAGGGGAACGGGGCGACGCGGTAGCCGGCGCGTCTCTTACAGCCCCAGCGCCTGCGAAGGAACCGTCGACAGGATTTCATGTCCCTGACCGCCTCCTGGGGCGAGTCCCGCAGGAGCGTCTTCCCCGCAGTTCTGCCGCCTGCTACGCGGGCTCCTGGTAGCGCTCCATACGCCGGATCCTGCGGCTGACGCCGCAGGCTATTCCCTTTCGCGCGCTTCGCGCGCTGTCACCAAGCCCGCGAAGCGGGCGTCAGGAATTAGCTGCGGGCGCCAGCCCGCAGAGCAGAGCGAATCCCGAAAGACGTGGAGCCCGCGTAGCGGGCGACAGAGCTGAGGGGGAGCCGCTCCTGCGGATGCACCCGTCCTCCTCCGCCTTGATCACCCAGGCCCGTCAGCTAGCCACGCTCGGCATGGAGGACCACGCCCTTGGAGAGGATCTCTCCGAGGACCGGGTCGAAGCCGGCGAGCCTGCGGCGCACCTGCGCCGGCGTGACTACGACGAAGTCGATGGACATGGGGCGGTTCTCGATCGACCCGTGCAGCCGCTGCGCGATCACGGAGGCATGACCGCGGGAGCGGGTGATGACCAGGAAATCCAGGTCGGAATCGCGTTTCGGCCTGCCGTAAGCGTACGATCCGAAGAGGATGATCTTCTCGGGATGGAGGGACGCGGCGATGCGCGCGGCGATGCTGCGCGCAAACCTGCGCCCGGCTCGCACCCGCGCCGTCAGGCGGCTAACGGCGGGAGTCGTACTTGTTCTCGTGTTCGACCGCGTAGGACGTGGACTCCATGGAATGCAGGCCATCGTATCGCGCCTGGTCAAGCCCGTCAACGCCAGGGCAGAGGTTCCCCCACCCCGCGCCGCCGCTTCGCAGCGGCGCTGGGTGGGGGAACCTCTGGGGGCGAACGCCCCTGCTTGCGGATCCTCCCAGCGCGTCGTATCATCGTTCCGTCCTGGATCTCCTCAACCAAGTGCGTCCCGAATGGCCATCCGAAAAGCCCTCCCATGATACTCGACGCCGGACACTCCTCCGCGGGGGCGCCGCCGACGCAAGCGGACCTGCCGCCGTTGCGAGTGCTCGTCCTCGTCTCCGAGCCGCTCGTCGAGGAGACGGGGGACGCCATGACGCCGGTCCGCCCCGTGCGTGCCGCGGAGTTCCGCCGGCAGATCGAACGAGAACTGGCCAGGGCCGAGGCCCGGTTCGCCTGGAGGGTCGAGCCGGCAATCCTCTCTCGCGTCATGGACGCCGCGCTCCGGGGGTACAACTTCGTCGTGTTCTTCGGCCACGGAACGGAGGGCAGCCTGCTCTTCGAGGATGAGCGGGGCCGCGCCGTCCATGTCGAGCCAGAACGCCTCTCGGGGGTCCTGACGCTCCAAGGGAAACTCCCCGCGCTCCACGCCCTGGTCCTCTGCGCGTGCCACAGCGAGAGCGTGGTCCCACATGGCACGAACCAGCTCGCGAACAACATCGTCGTGGTCGACCACAGCAAGCCCCTTCTCGTCCCGGTCGGGCTCTCGATGGTCCGAGGTCTTATCCACGCGACTGCGCTGGGACTGGATTTCGGTACGGCCTTCTCTGCCGGAAAGGAGGCGGCCTACGCCTCCCTCGCCGAACAAGGCGTTCTCGAGAAGGAGGCCAAAGAACAGATTGAGCGGCTTGCGCTGCTGCAGAACCAGGCAGCCCTCGTCCAGGCGTTGGAACCAGCTCCGGGCATTCCTCTTCGAGATCAGCCGCGATTCCACAGCGGCGCAACGGCCCCGTCGCCGGTGTTCGTTGGGCGCGTCGAGGAGCGGGCCTGGGTCCTGGACTCCCTGAGGCGGAACCGATTGACGACGCTGACGGGCGTGGGGGGCCTCGGCAAGACCCAGATCGCGCTGGCGATCGCCGAACACGTCGCGGTTCGGCGATTCTATCGCGACGGCGTCGTCGAGGTGGGGATCGACACGCTGGCGGACCCGGACGACCTCCTGCTGCGCGTCGCCAGCTCCTTGGGCCTGGATGCGGCCCCGAACCGGGTCGTCGAGGCTCTGGAGGATCGAGAGGCCCTCGTCGTGCTCGACAACGCGGAGTCGTTCTTCTCGTACCCCGCGGGGGACGCCCCGCGCCGCGCGCGTGCGGCCCTGCGACAGGCGGTCGAGCGGTGCAGCGGTCTGCGCTGGCTGGCGACATCGCGCGAGGAGCTGGGACTTGCGCCGTGGGAGTCCTCGCGGCGGATCGGTCCTCTTGCGCTAGAGGAGGCCCGGACCCTGTTCGTTCAGACCGCTACGGCGTGTTCTCCGGTAGGCCTCGGAACGAGCGACGATCTCGCCAGCATCCTCCGATTCGCCGACGGCTACCCTCTTGCGCTTGTGCTCCTCGCGCGTCACCTCGCGGTGCGCTCATTGGCCGACCTGAAACAATCCATGGAGCGCGGCGGATCTCCCATGGCGGAGTTCATCGAGAGGGGGGAGCCAGCAGGACGCTCGAACAGCGTCACCGCCTGCCTTGACTTGACGTACGAGTACTTGCACTCCAGAGGCGACGCGGAGAGTCAGGCGGCGCTCAGGCTGCTTGCGGCAGTGGCCTCGTTCCCAACCGGCCTCGACTCGGAGGTTCTCCGGCTCATCGTGGGTTCCGAAACCGCGAGCAAGGGGTCGCGCGACGCGGCACTTCTCATGGAGTCCCGCGGACGGCGATTGCGCCTTCTCGAACCGGTGCGCGAGTACCTTCGTCCGAAGATCGCGAACGTCGATCGAGAAGGGGTGTTCCGAGCGGCGATTCCAGCGTACGCCGCGCTCCTCTCGGGTCTGACGAAGGCGGGCCTGTCCGCTGAAGCACTGGCCTCCTCGCGGCTTGAGGCGCCAAATGTACTCGCCCTGCTCGTCGCCGCCCGGATGGTTGCTGGCGCCGAGTCTGGCCCTCTCGTCAGGGAGATCCCCGGCTTCGCGCAGTTCGTACGAATCGCCGGGATCCCCCAGGAAGGGCGGAGCATCCTGACCCGCACAATCGAGTTGCCAGAGGTCTCGAACGGTCCTCTCCATGCCCAGTGCATGGAATGCCTCGGGCACGCGCATCGGGCCCTCTCCGAGCTGCCCCAGGCGCGGAGTCGCTACGAGGAGGCCCTCCCGATCTACAAGGCCATCGGCGCCCGACTCGGCGAGGCCAACTCCCTACAGAGCGTCGGGGACGTGCATCGGGACCTCTCCGAGCTGCCCGAGGCGCGGGGCCGCTACGAGGAGGCCCTCCCCATCTACAAGGCCATCGGGGACCGACTCGGCGAGGCCAACTGCATACAGGGCCTCGGGCACGTGCATCGGGCGTTCTCCGAGCTGCCCCAGGCGCGGCGCCACTACGAGGAAGCCATCCCCATCTACAAGGCCATCGGGGACCGACTCGGGGAGGGCAATTGCATATGGAGCCTCGGGGACGTGCATCGGGAGGTTTCCGAGCTGCCCCAGGCGCGGGGCCGCTACGAGCAGGCCCTCCCCATCTACAAGGCCATCGGGGACCGGCACGGCGAGGCCAACTGCATCAAGAGTCTCGGGGACGTGCATCTGGCCCTCTCCGAGCTGCCCCAGGCGCGGGGCCGCTACGAGGAGGCCCTCACAATCTACAAGGCCATCGGGAATCGACTCGGCGAGGCCAACTGCATACAGTGCCTCGGGGACGTGCATCGGGCCGTCTCCGAGCTCTCCCAGGTACGGGGCCGCTACGAGGAGGCCCTCCTCATCTACAAGGCCATCGGGGACCGACTTGGCGAGGCCAACTGCATCAAGAGTCTCGGGGACGTGCATCGGGCCCTCCCCGAACTGCCCCAGGCGCGGGGCCGCTACGAAGAGGCCCTCCCGATCTTCAAGGCCATCGGGGACCGACTGGGCGAGGCGGCATGTCTTGTCGGCGTTGGAACAATCCTGGCCGAGAGCGGAGATCTGGCGACTGCGCGATCGATGTACGGGCGGGCGGGCAGCATCTACGAGGAGATTGGCGTGCCTACGGAGATGGCGTCCGTTCATGACAACCTGGGACGACTCTGTCTCCGAGAGGGGAAGCTCGACGATGCAGCCAAGGCCTTCGCCAACGCGCTGGTCGTGGCGGTCAAGGGCCTTGCGATCCGCAATGCCAGGGTCGCCCTGGAGGATCTTCTTGATGTGCTCTACCGGGCGCCGTCTCTGTCCTCAACGCCAGCCTCCGTGGGGCTCGTCGTAGGAGAGGCATGCCTGCGCGACGACTTCCTGGCTGTCGTGCTCAGGGTCTCCACGGACACTCTCGTCCAAGGCGGTCACGACCGGACGGGTACGTTGTGGCGCGTTGCCGAACTGTTCCGAACGGAGCTGAACGGCGTGGAGGTCCCGCCGCAAGAACCCGTACGCCGGCGGCGCCATATCCTCCAGGTCTACTTCAAGACGTTGACGCACATCGTGTCGGGTAGCCTCGACGACGCGAAGCAGGCCGCGGAGGCCCTGTCCGGGCTCATCGGGTCCAATGAAGTCACCCAGGCCCTGCACAAGATCTGCGCAGGGACACCGCGATGAGCGATCCCAAGGACGAATTCCCGGACATCCTGCGCGAACCGGAAACCGTGAGGTTGTTCCTCTCCCTGGAAGGCAAGGCGCCCACGGAAGAGTGGCTTGGCGCCGTGACGTTGTTCCCCGCCGTGAACATGCGCATGGCGTCTCGCGTTTCGTCCCCGATGCAGACGCCGGATCCCCCGCAATACGCGGTTCCCGGGGTTGTGACTCCGCAGCGTCCCATACCGGTCGTCGTCCGTTCTCCCCTCGACGCCCCCGATTCCGGTCCCATGGCGCTCGTCCAGGTCGCCGCCGCCCTCCGGGGGGAGCTGGGCGCCTGGGAGGTGAGCGTCGTCACGGATCCCAAGACGGCCTGGGTCGACAAACTCCGCGTGGTCGAGGAACATCTCACCCGGTTCCGAGACGCGGTGTCCGTCATCCTGGTCGGGCCAGAACGCAGGCGACCCGGGGACTCGAGGCACCCGCGAGCGGCGGAGCGCGTGAACGAGGTCGTACGCCTCATTCGTCGCGCGGGAGGTCTGCCCACCGCCCTGGACCCTCTCTCCGGTGAGCGAGAACCGGAGGGGGTCCATGTTCCGCCCGATGCGTCAGGGGCCCTATCAACCCGCCTCCAGAGGACCTTGGAGCGGCTCGTCGCAAGAGCGGGAGGCCCTGGCGGAACGGAGGCGACGGACCCCTGGGATTCCCTGGCCCTCGCCCTGGAGCAAAGCGAACCGCTCCGCCGGTTCCTCGCCCCCCTTTCGTACGTCCGTGGAGGGTTCGACTCGCCGCTCCTCCGTCACCTGGGGCTCGAACGCATGGAGGCATCGATCGCGGAGACGGCATGGGCGTGTCTCGTGGCCGCCGACAACGGCCTCTACGAGTTCGACTCGACGGTCGCGCGAGTCGTCCGACGCTCCCTGGGCGACGAAGAAAAACGGGAAGCACACCGTGCCCTCGCGGGATACTACGCGGGCCCCGAGCGACCGTCCCTTCAGCCCGACCGCGTTCCGCCTGCGCATCCCTGGCTGGACGAGATGGAGGCATTCCACCATGCCTCCGTCGCATGCGACCCGACGTGGTGGGAGCGACACGGGTTCTTCTTCGTGGACCAGCTCGACGCCCTTGGGCGGGAGCTGATCGAGCAGGTACGGAGCTATCCGACCGCGGCAAAGGTGTTCGAGCGCGCCCTCGAGCTCGACCCCGACGACGCGTATGCGCACCACGGCCTGGCCCGCGCGCTCGACGCACAGGGGCTCGAAGCGGAACGCGTCGCGGTCCACTACGCCGAGGCGATCCGACTCGAACCGGGCATGCTCTCCTGGCACGCGGACCGGATCTGCTTCCGCATTGCGGAGGGCAGCATCCCGGAGGCGCTGCGGCTCTGGGAAGAGGCGCGGGACCTCTTCCTGGGGGACGAGACAGGCGACGATGTGGGGACGTATGAGCGCGTCCACGGACGCCTGGCCGCGCTCCTCATCCATCGGCAGAGGCTGAAATTCGCCCGGGAGGTCCTGGGAGACGTGCCGGAGCGGGCCAGGATGCGGAGCCCTACCCTCGCCGCGCTCTCGCGTCGGCTCGGTGCATTCCTGGAGGTGGAACGGGGCCGGGCGTTGGTTCCTGCTCCCCACCTGGAAGAAGGCTGGTGGCGCAATGGACCGTTCCTGCTCTCCGGCGAGCGCGCAAACGGCGCGCGCCTCCTCCGATGGCTTGCCGCCCGGGTGGAGGGCGTCGTGGGCGATCGCGTTGTCCTCCTCGTTGGCGTCGTCGGAGTCGACACAGCCAACGGGCAAGGCCAGCTTGCTGGGCCGGCGACCATGGAGGTCTCCGTAGCCGACCTGCAATCCTGGCTCGGGTCGGGCGTCGAATCGATCCCGAAGGACGGCGAGTTCCTCGAGATCGGGGTCTACGTCACGCCTGACGGGGCGGAGTCGCTGCACGCCGTACCGCATCCGTTGAAGACGTGGCGCGAGCCGGACCTTCCCGCGATCGACCTCGATCCCGAGCGGTACGTGCGAACACGGTTCGGGAGCCGATGATGTTGGACGGGTTCGGCGGCCCGCTCCGGCCCGATCTGCTGTACGTGGTCCTCTGCGGACCCGGCGTCGGCGAGAGCGTCGCAGTGCGCGTGCCTCCCGACGGATGGGTGATCGTCGACAGTCTCCGCGTGGGACCCGAACCAGGGGCGTTCCTCGCGGGACGCTCGGTGGTGTCGACCTTCGGTGGGCGGCTGGCCGGGCTCGTCTTGACGCACCCACACTCGGACCACGCGGATGGCTTCTCCGATCTCGTCGAAGCGCTGGCGGACGGGTTCGTCGGATGCGTTCGTGTGTATGTGGAACCTCCGCCGGGCTGGAAAGACGACGTGAACCTGGATCGGCTACGGAAACGACAGGGAGTGGCCGATGCGCTCTCGTCCATTGGAAGTCGCTGGAACCGCGTCACAGACAGCCGATGGGAGATGACTGCGAGGTCGCGTCAGACAGTGAACGACGCCGTTTTCGAGGCGCTGTACCCCAGCGAGGAGGCGCTGGCCAGATTCAAACGCGCCCCTCCGAGCGATGACAACCGCCTCTCCTCCCCGGTCCGTGTGACCTGGGGGGATCTCAGGGTGATCCTGGGTGGCGATCTCGTCCGCGTCGGATGGAATGAGATAGCGGACATGCCACTCGCTCCGTCGGTGGCCGACCATCACTGCTACAAGGTGGCTCACCACGGTTCACTGGGCGCGCAGCACGACGTTGTACTGGTCGGATCCTTGGACCGGACCTGGTGCATCGCCCCGTTCCGATCCAGCCTTCTGCCGAGATTCGAGGACGAAGAAGGCGTCGATCAGCTGCTGCGCAAGATCGAGCAGGTCCATCTGACATCCCTGCCGTACGACGCGCACCCGGAGCCCAACCCGCCGCGGCGGGTGACCCGGGACCAGGCGCGGCAGAGACAAGTCCCTGGTCCGCCGGCGATCGACATCGGCGCTGGGCGGACGGCGATCCCAGTCTCCGCACCGAAGCGGGCGCCGATGGCGTGGATCGCGGCCGGGTTCGCCCGATCCGGGCGCCTCGACGACATTCGTCACGGACCTCTTGCGGCGGTCGTGCGGGAGGGATAGGGACCAGGCAGCGGCGTTCCCGCGAATACGTTTTTCATCACTCTGTCTGCGATGCGCGGCCCTGCGGTCCTGCGTCATGGGGACGGGCCGCCGCTTCGCGACGGCGCGGGGTTGGGGAACCTCTGACGCCAGGGACGACGCCGTGGCGGGCACGCCTGCACGAGCCCGCCCCCGCGCGCTGCCGCGCGACTCTCCCAGTCGACGCGAATTCGCCGCTGGACAGCCCCACGGGGCGGCCATACAATTCCGCCGCCCCACGGCCTGCGAGACCCCCGATGCCCGTCCGAGGTTACATCGCGCTCGTCCTCCATGCGCACCTGCCCTACGTGCGCCACCCGGAGCACCCGGAGTTCCTCGAGGAGGACTGGCTCTTCGAGGCGATCACCGAGACCTACATCCCGCTGCTCGACGTCTTCGAGCGGCTGGTCCGCGAGCGGATCGACTTCCGCATCGCGATGACGCTCTCGCCGACGCTCTGCGAGATGCTCTGCGACCCGCTGCTGCAGGGGCGCTACCTGCGGCACCTGGGGAAGCTCCTCGACCTCGCCGACCGCGAGGTCCACCGCACGAAGGAGATGGGCGACTTCAACGACACCGCCCTCATGTACCAGCGGCGGCTGCGGCGCGCGATGGAGATCTTCGAGGGGCACTACCAGCGAAACCTCGTCCGCGGGTTCAAGAACCTCCAGGACCTCGGGAAGCTGGAGGTCCTCACCTGCGGCGCCACGCACGGCTTCCTCCCGATGATGAACCGTCGCGAGTCGGTCCGCGCGCAGGTCGAGGTCGGCTGCCAGAACTACATGAAGCACTTCGGCCGCCGGCCCCGCGGCATCTGGCTGCCCGAGTGCGGCTACAATCCCGGCGACGACCGCATCCTCCACCGCGCGGGGCTCGAGCACTTCATCGTCGACACGCACGGCCTCCTCTTCGGCTCGCCGCGCCCGCGCTACGGAGTCCACGCGCCGATCCGCTGCCACAGCGGGGTGGCGGCCTTCGCGCGCGACATGGAATCCTCCAAGCAGGTCTGGAGCGCCAAGGAGGGGTACCCCGGCGACGGCGTATACCGCGAGTTCTACCGCGACCTCGGGTACGACGGCGAGTACGCCTACATCCGCCCCTTCCTGCACTCGGACGGCATCCGCCGGAACACCGGCATCAAGTACTACAAGGTGACCGGCGAGGTGAAGCTCCACGAGAAGCAGCCGTACCGCCAGGCCGACGCGATCGAGAAGGTCGCCTCGCACGCGGGGAACTTCCTCCACAACCGCCAGGCCCAGGTGCGGCACCTGGAGGGGGCCCTCGGGCGCCGCCCGATCATCGTCTCTCCGTACGATGCTGAGCTGTTCGGCCACTGGTGGTTCGAGGGGCCCGAGTTCCTCGACTTCTTCCTGCGAAAGACGGCGTGCGACCAGGACGAGCTGGCGCTCACGACCCCCGCGGAGTACCTGCGGCAGTCCCCGCGCCTGCAGACGGCGACGCCGTCGATGAGCACCTGGGGCAGCGCGGGCTACGCGGAGATGTGGCTGAACGCCTCCAACGACTGGGTCTATCCCCACCTGCACGAAGCGGAGGACCGGATGGTCGGGCTCGCGCAGCGGTTCCCCTCGCCGCCGTCGCGCATCCATGAGCGCGCGCTCAAGCAGGCCGCGCGCGAGTTCCTCCTCGCGCAGTCGTCCGACTGGCCGTTCATCATGTCGACGGGGACGATGGTGCCGTACGCGCAGAACCGCTTCCGCACGCACATGACGCGGTTCCTGGCCCTCGACGACATGCTGAAGCGCGATGCGATCGACATCGGCGCGCTGGCCGAAATGGAAACCAAGGACGCGGTCTTCCAGGAAATCGACTACCGCGTCTATCTCCCCTAAGAGGATTCGTTGCAGGATGCGCTCCACGGAGTGACAATTCCGCAGACATACCGATGAAGATCATCATCCTCTCACGCCGTGGCTCCTTCTACTCCACGCGCCGCTTGCGCGACGCCGCGAAGGTGCTCGGCTACGACGTGAAGGTCCTCGACCCGCTCCGGTGCGTGCTCCTGCTGGAACGCGGACGCCAAAGGGTCCTCTACGGCGGCCGCGAGGTCAAGGGCGTCGACGTCGTCCTCCCGCGCATCGGGACCTACGGCACCGAGTACGCCATCTCCGTCGTCCACCAGTTCGAGCTGATGGGCGTCCCCGTCGCCAACAACCACATCGCCATCGCGCGGGCGAAGGACAAGCTCGGCGCGCTCCAGACCCTCTCGAGCCGCGGCTTCCCCGTGCCCCCGACCATCCTCACGCGCTACCCACGCAAGCTCGAGGACGCCCTCAAGCACCTCGGGGGCACCCCCGTCGTCCTCAAGCTCCTCCGCGGCACGCAGGGAACCGGCGTCGTCCTCGCCGAGAGCGCGACGTCCGCGGAGTCGGTCCTCGACGCGATCTGGAGCCTCGGCGAGGACATCATGATCCAGAAATTCATCTCCGAGTCGCGGGGCCGCGACATCCGCATCCTCGTCATCGGCGGAGAGGTCGTCGGCGCGATGAGGCGGACCGCGCGCGAGGGGGAGTTCCGCTCGAACATCCATCGCGGCGGGACGGGGACGCGCGTCGAGCCTGCGCCCGCGCTTGCGAAGCTCGCGATCGACGCGGCGCGCATCCTCGACCTCGACATCGCGGGAGTCGACCTCCTCGAATCCGTCGACGGCCCGCTCCTACTCGAGGTGAACGCCTCGCCCGGGTTCCAGGGGATGGAGGAGGCGACGGAGATCGACGTCGCCTCGCGGATGATCGAGTACGCCGCGCGGATCGCCGCGGAGCGGGGACGTCCCGCCACGGCGCCCACGCAGGCGTAGGGAGGCCGCATGTCGGGGCTGGAGATTCCCCTCTACGCCGCGGCCGGGCGGCTCGCCGGTGCGCTCGGGCTCGGGGCCGCGATCGGGATCGAGCGGGAGCGCCGCGGCCAGCCCGCAGGCATCCGCACGCACGCCGTCGTCTGCATCGGCTCGGCCCTCATGATGATCGTCTCGATCAAGATGGCGCAGCTCTCGCCGGGCGTCGACCCCGGGCGGATCGCCGCGCAGGTCGTGAGCGGCATCGGGTTCCTCGGCGCGGGCGCCATCCTGAAGCACGGGACGTCGATCCGCGGCCTCACGACGGCCGCCTGCCTGTGGGGCGTGGCCGGCGTGGGCCTCGCGGTCGGCGCGGGGTTCTGGTGGGAGTCCGTGCTCGGCACGGCCTTCATCACCTCCGCCGTCTTCTTCCTCGACAAGCTGAACCGCGTGCTGACGCTCGGCGAGTCGCTCAGGACCTGCGTCGTGTACGCGCGGGACGTGCCGGGGGTGCTCGGCCGCGTGGAAGACGTCCTCGGGCGGTACGAGTGCACGATCCGCTCCCTCGGCATCACGAAGCTCGTCAAGGAGCAGAGGGTGCAGATCCACGCGCTCGTCCAGATCCCCGACGACACGGACCTGGAGACCCTCGGGCGGGCGATGGGCGCCGTCGAGGGAATCGAGCAGTATGAGATTGATTGATCCCCCCTGTAGGGGCGGCCCGCCGGACCGCCCCTCGCCTTGCGCCCGGAATCACCGATGACCACGCCGAAGGAACCCGGCAAAACCCGCATCTACCACGACTTCCTCGTGTCGTCGAAGCTCCTCGTCCGCATCGCCGAGAGCGCGTGGCAGCCTCCGACGGACGTCTTCGAGACCGACCAGGAGGTCGTCGTGCGCGTGGAGGTCGCCGGCATTTCCGCCGACCAGGTCTCACTCGTCCTCGAGGGCGACCGGCTCCTCGTGCGCGGGCGCCGCGACGAGCTCCCCTGCGCGAAGCGGCGGGCCTTCCGCCAGATGGAGATCCACTACGGCCTCTTCGAGCGGGAGATCTACGTCGAGGGCCCGGTCGACGCCTCGCGCGCCCGCGCGGCGTACGCGAACGGATTCCTCGAGGTCGTCATCCCGAAAACGAAGCGCCCCCGCGCGGGCCGGATCCAGGTGACCATCGCGATCTAGCCAATCGTTGAAGGGGACGTGCGACCGATGGGGAGCGAGAGGAGAAGGGCGAAGAGCGAAGGGCGAGGGGCGACGGCCGCGAGCCGGAAGTCGCCCCTCGCCCTTCCCCCTTCGCCCCTCGCCGGCCTCCCCGTCATCGCCCTCCGCGACGGGATCCTCTTCCCGCACATGGTCATGCCGATCGTCCTCAACGAGGAGCCCGACAAGAAGGCCGTCGACGACGCCCTCGCCAGCAACAAGCGCCTCCTCGTCGTCCCCTCGCTCGGCGCCGAGGACGAGGAGACGCCGCCCAGGCTCGCCGACTTCGGCACGCTCTGCGAGGTCCTCAAGATGCTCCGCCTCCCCGAAGGGGGCGTCCGCATCCTCCTCCAGGGGCACCAGCGCGTGAAGCTCTGCAGGATCGTCTCGCGCACGCCGTACCTCCGCGTGGAGTCCGCGCCGCTCGAGGACACGGAGGCGGCCGGCGCGCAGGCCGAGGCCCTCTTCCGCACCCTCATCACCACCTACGTGCAACTCCTCAAGCGGATGCCGCACGTCCCCGAGGAGGTCCAGGTCACCGTCCTCAACATCGACGAGCCCGTGCGCCTCGTCAGCTTCGTCCTCTCCAACCTCAACGTCCCCGTCGCGGAGAAGCTCGGGTTCCTCGAGGAGAACTCGCTCCACAAGCGCCTGGAGCGCCTGCTCGGGCTCGTGAACCGCGAGCTTGCGATCCTCGAGATCGGAAACAAGATCCAGTCGAAGATGCAGTCGGAGTTCGGCAAGGAGCAGCAGGAGCACTACCTCCGCGCCCAGATGCGCGCGATCCAGCGCGAGCTGGGGGAGGGGGAGGACCGCGCCGCGGAGGCCGAGGAGCTGCGCGCGAAGGCGAAAGAGGTGGGCCTCTCCGAGGAGGCGGGCAAGGCCACCGAGGAGGAGATCCGCCGCCTTTCGCGGATGTCGCCCGCGTCGGCGGAGTTCACGACGTCGAAGACGTACATCGACTGGCTCCTCGCGCTGCCCTGGTCGCGGATGACGAAGGACGCGCTCGACATCGCGCGCGCGAAGGGGGTCCTCGACGCGGACCACTACGACCTCGAGAAGGTGAAGGAGCGGATCCTCGAGTACCTCGCGGTGCTGAAGCTGAAGTCGACGGGCGAGGAGGCGGCGCCGATGCGGGGGCCGATCTTCTGCTTCCTCGGGCCGCCGGGGGTCGGGAAGACGTCGCTCGGGAGGTCGATCGCGCGGGCGCTGGGGCGGAAGTTCGTGCGGATCTCGCTCGGAGGCGTGCGGGACGAGGCGGAGATCCGCGGCCACAGGCGCACCTACGTCGGCGCGCTGCCGGGGCGGATCCTCGCGGGGATCCGCAAGGCCGAGGCGCGGAACCCCGTCTTCATGCTCGACGAGATCGACAAGCTCGGGGCGGACTTCCGCGGCGACCCCTCCGCCGCGCTTCTCGAGGTCCTCGACCCGGAGCAGAACTACGCCTTCAGCGACCACTACCTCGAGGTCGCCTTCGACCTGTCGCGCGTGATGTTCATCACGACGGCAAACGCGCTCGACACGATCCCGGGGCCGCTCATCGACCGGATGGAGGTGATCGAGCTCTCGGGGTACACGGAGGAGCAGAAGGTCGAGATCGCGCGGCGGCACCTCATCCCGAAGCAGCGCGAGGAGCACGGGATCTCGCCCGAGACGTGCGACTTCCCCGACGCGACGCTCGCGCGGATCGTCCGGGAGTACACGCGCGAGGCGGGGCTGCGGAACCTGGAGCGCGAGATCGCGAACGTCTGCCGCAAGGTGGCGAGGAGGATCGCGGAGGGGAAGCGGCCCTGGAAGCGGATCGGGCCGGAGCTTCTCCCCGAGCTGCTCGGGCCGCCGCAGTACGAGCCGGAGGTCGCCTCGCGGGCGGGGGAGGTCGGCGTCGCGACGGGGCTCGTCTGGACGCGGGTCGGCGGGGAGATCCTCTTCATCGAGGCGACGCGGATGAAGGGGAAGGGGAACCTGACGCTGACGGGGCAGCTCGGCGACGTGATGCGGGAGTCGGCGCAGGCGGCGATGTCGTACGTGCGCGCGAACGCGAAGGCGCTTGGTGTCGAGGAGGACATCTTCGAAGGGCACGACGTGCACATCCACGTGCCCGCCGGGGCGATCCCGAAGGACGGGCCGTCGGCGGGCGTCACCCTCGCGACGGCGATCCTGTCGCTCGTCTCGGGGAGGCCGGTGCGGCCCGACCTCGCGATGACGGGGGAGGTGACGCTGCGCGGCAAGGTGCTGCCGATCGGCGGGGTGCAGGAGAAGGTGCTCGCGGCGCACCGCGCGGGGATCAAGCACCTCGTCCTGCCGAGGCGGAACGAGAAGGACCTCGTCGACCTGCCGCCGCGCGTGCGGAAGGAGCTGACCTTCCATTTCGTGGACACGCTCGCGGATGTGTTCGCCGCAGCGTTCTCGATCCACGAATGAACACGAATCGGCACGAATGCGGCGACGGGCGGGCGTAGCTACCGCACGAGGTCATTCCACCGCGCATCGTCGCGCAGAGGGGCGAAGTCGGGGTCGAGCGGGAGCTTCTCGACCACGGGCAGCCCGAGCCCCTTCGCGCGGACGAGGTGCTCGAAGGCGGAGTCGCGCAGCTTCGCCGCCTCGTCCCCCGCCGCGGCCGCGGACCGCTTCACCTCCGAGCGAGCCACCTCACGAAGCGCGATCGACAGCCCCTTCCTCGTCATCGGGTCCGTGGGGCAGATTGCGATCGCCTTCTCGAACGCGCCCGCGGCATCCTCCCACTCCGAGAGCATCAGGCGGACGCCCCCGATCTCGCTCTGCGCCTGCCAGAGCGCGGGGTTCCTCCGCGCCGCCTCGCCGTAGTCCTCGATGGCGCGTTCCAATTCCGGGCGCGGGTCGACGCCGTGCGCCGCATCGACGCGCGCAAGCTGCTTCCTCCCCATCCCGCGGTAGGTGTAGAAGTCGGCGAACTCCGGCTGCGCCTTGATCCCCTCCTCCGCGTCGGCGATCGCCGCGCGGAACAGCTCCCGCGGGTCGTCGCCAAGCTGCTCCTTCGCCTTGCCGAGCTGACGCCGCGCGTTCGAGCGGGTCGCCCACCCGCTCGCAAGCGACGGCTTCCGCGTGACTGCGACCCCCGCATCGTCGATCGCCTTCGTGAAGGCCTCCCGCGGGTCGAGCCCGTGCCCCGCCTGCCACTCCGCGAGGCCGAGCCACGTCCCGCCGCGGCTGGCGTATGCCTCCACCAGGTCCGGCATGCAGCGGATCGCCGCATCGAAGTCTGCGATCGACTGGGCGAACGCCTCGCGCGGGTCGCCTCCCATGCGCGACACGGCGAAGGCGAGGGTCGACCGGAGGCCCCCTCGGTTCACGTAGAGCAGGCCGTTCGATGGGGCGAGCGCGAGCGCCGCGTCGAGGTCCGCGAACCCCTCCGCGGCCGCGGCGCGAGGGTCCCTGCCGGCGTTTCCCTGCCACTCCGCGCGGCCGATGGCGATGCTCGCGCGCGCGGAAAGGCCGAGCATCGATCGCGGGACGAGCGCGAGGGCGCGGTCCGCCGCCTCCCGCGCCTGGTCGAAGAGCGGGGTCGGGTCGTGCCCAGCGGAGGCCGCCTCCTCCCCCTGCATCCGACGAATCGACGACACGAGGAGGTGCGCCTCCACCTGCGAAGGGTGCGCCGCGACGAGCGCGTCCGCGTCTGCGAGCGCGCCCTCCCAGTCGCCGCGCAGGTAGCGGACGTGGCTGCGGGCATAGCGAAGCCCCCCCTCGAACGCCGCGAGGTCGGGGGCGCCCAGGGCGCGGCCCAGCGCGTCCTCCGCGTGCGCAAGGTCGAGCCCGCGAGCGCTGCGGTATCCTGCCATCGCGTCGGAGAGGTCCTTCGAGCCCTCCTCGCCCCAGACGCGCGCCGAGGCCGCCTTCGCGAGGAGGGCCTCGAACTGTTCGCGCGTCGCAGCCGCCGCGGGGGTCTCGGGCGGGGCGGCGATCGCCTCGCGCCCCGATCGGCCCGAGGCGAGGTTCGGGAGCTCGAGGGTCTCGAGGTAGCGCGAGAAGTGGAGGAGGGCCTCCATGAGCAGGCCGTACGGGACCTCGGGGTCGAGCGAGGCGGCCTCCCGCATGCGAGCGAGGGCCTCGTCGTCGAATCCCGCGAGGTGGCGTGCCCAGCCCGCGAGGGCGAGCGCGGTCGCGCGGGAGGTCGGGTCGTCGGGCGTCTCGCGCTCAAATGCGGCGACGCGCTCCCAGGCATCGCCGGCCCGCGCGCGGACGTCGTCGTCGCAGAGGGAGGAGTCGTAGCGACGCGCCTCCAGCTCGCGCAAGGGGTCGCGCAGGCGGGCCCAGCGGGCGAAGACGGCGGCGACCAGGCGCGACTTCGCCATCGCCCGCTCGGCGGCCTCGGCGCGCTCCGCGGTCGCGCGCGCCTCCCTGATGCGAATTTCTTCCTGGAACATCAGCCCGACGTTTGCGTCGTTCAGGAGGGCGCGCGCCTCGTCGTCCATGGGATCGAGTGCGAGGAGGCCCTGCATTCGGTCCCGCGCCGCCGCGAAATCGCCCTGCGCCGCAAGCGCAGACGCCGTGTCGATTGTCTCGCGGCGATCGCGGTGGCGAATCCCGCTCTGCACGGCGACCCAGGCCACGACACCGAGGACCACGACGGCCGAGACGACGAGGGCGAGACCACCGCCCCGTCGGGCGAGTCTGCGAAGAACCCTCTCGACGGAGGAGATCGGCCTCGCCTCGATCGCCTCCCCCGCGAGGCATCGGCGCAGGTCGTCGGCCATGTCGGCGGCGGTGGCGTATCGGCGCGCGGGGTCCTTCTCGATCGCCTTCAGGCAGACCGCCTCGACGTCGCGCGGGACAGATGCGTTCCAGCGGCTCGGCGGGTCGGGCTCGCGCCGGAGGAGGTCGGAGAGAATGGCGTAGGCGGTATCGCCGACGAACGGCGGGCGGCCGGCGATCGCGGTGTAGAGCGTGGCGCCGAGGGAGTAGACGTCGCTCCGCGCGCCGATCGCCGCGAGGTTCCCGTCGGCCTGCTCGGGAGAGCAGTAGGTCGGGGTGCCGAGGACGGCGCCGGGCGCGGTCAGGCCCGGCGTGGAGAGGTCGCGCACGAGACCGAAGTCGGCGAGGTGCGGCTCGCCCGCGCGGTCGACGAGGATGTTGGAGGGCTTGACGTCGCGATGGATGATGCCAAGGCCGTGGGCGTAGTGGAGGGCGTCCGCGACCTTCGCGAGGAGGCCGATGGCGCGGGGGAGGGTAACCTCGGCCCGATCCAGCAGGCGGGAGAGGGGGTCGCCGTCGATCAGCTCCATCGCGATGAAGTGGCGCGGGCCCTCCTGGCCGACCTCGAAGACGCGGACGACGTTCGGATGATCGAGTCGCGCGGCGGCGCTCGCCTCGCGATGGAGGCGCTCGATCGACTCCAGCGCGGCGTGCTCGCCGGCGAGGAGGACCTTGAGCGCGACGAGGCGGCCGAGGTCGACGTGGCGGGCGCGGTAGACGACGCCCATGCCGCCGCGGGCGATCTCGCCGAGGACCTCGTAGGGGCCGAGGCGGCCGTGCGGGGGCGAGGGGGCCGACTCCTGCGCGGGGAGCGTGCGGGGGTCGGAGGGCGTCGGCAGCGTGTCGTCGACCAGCGGGGCCTCCGTGGGTGCGATGGGGCGAGTATACGAAATGGCGCGGGCGACGGGGAGGGCCGGGGCGGTAGGATGCGCCAAGCTGACGGATCCACGAAGACACACCAAGACACACGGAGGCGGGAGAGCCATGCGCAGCGTTGCAGTCATCCTCATCTGCGCATCCTGGGCATGCGCAGGGGAAGGGATAGTCGTCGATGACTTCGAGGCGAAGACGCTCTCCGAGAAGTGGACCTCCGTCGAGGCCGACATCGCACGCGATGCGGAGGCCAAGGAGGGGAGCGGCGCGCTGAGATGCGATGCCGCAGGAGAGGGCGCTTGGTTCGGGGTGAGCGGCGTGCCCGCGGACTGGAACAGCGTCGGCGCGGTCGAATTCTGGGCGCGCACCGACAAGGACAGTGCGATCGACATCGAGGTGCGCGAGCGCGCCTCCTCCGCACGGTTCCGTCGCAGAGTCGACCTCGTTGCCGGCGATTGGCAGCGCGTCGAAGTGCCCCTGTGGCAGTTCCGGTCCGAGGGGACCCCCGCGTGGAGCTCGGTCTCGCTGCTCGGCTTCGACGTCCGCGGCGGCGCGGGGACCGTGTGGATCGATGACCTGCAGCTGGCGAGCTACGCGGGCCAGATATCGCCCTTCCTCGAGCCACGCGAGTCGATCGCCGCGCGCGCCTTCGGGGGCGCCGAGCGCGAGGCGCGCGCCGCCCGCGGTTTCGGTGGGGTCGAGGTCGAGGCGCGGGAGGACAGGAGCTTTCGCATCTTCGCAGACGCGGGAGCCCACCCGAAGCTCGATGAGGTCGGCACCCGACTCGGGGAGTTCCTCGGGTTGTTCCAGAAGACGATGGGCATGCCGAATGAAGACCTCCCGTACCCCGCCACCCTCGTCATCTGCAAGACGCGCGAGGCGTACGTCGACTTCGTCGTGCGTACCGCGAAGGAGGTCTACAACGCCGCCGTCGACCCGAAGGGGATCACCTCGGACGGGTTCACCTTCGAGCAGTATTCATGCACGTACTTCGATCCGAAGCAGGGGGCCGCGCGACCCGTCTTCTACCACGAGGCCTGCCACCAGCTCGTCGTGCGCTGCCTCGGTCTTCGCGGTCCCCGCGGCGCGACGTGGGCGGAGGAGGGGGTCTGTTACCTCATGCAGAACGAGTACCTGCCGCAGGCGAACCTCGCCGACGAGGTGAAGACGCTCCTCGCCAATGCGAAGCGGCCGCCGCTCGACTCGCTCGACGACACGACGAAGACGACGGGCGCCGTGAACCTCACGGGAATGCTCGTCATGGGGTTCGTCGCGAAGGGCACTCATCGCGAGGAGCTCGGGGAATTCATCGCGGCGCTACGCCACGGCGCGAGCCTGAAGCGGGGCGTCGAGGATGGCCTCGGCATGAAACTCGCCGACTTCGAGACGGAGTGGCTCGCCTGGTGCCGCGAGACCTACCCGTAGCGCCACCCCCGCTTGACCCCTGCCGCGAGTTGGCGTAGGCTCGTACACATGGTGAAGGCGCCGTTCCCGGGCATGGACCCCTGGCTCGAACATCCCGGCCTGTGGATGGACGTGCACAACGCGCTCATGTCCACGCTGCGAGAGGAACTGATCGAAGCGCTACCAGAGTCCTATTTCGTCGGGCTCGAAGAGCGAATCTACGTCGCCGAGCGCATCGAGGATGACTTTGTCGGGCGTGGCGACGTCTCCATCAGCGTGCTCGGCCGGAGGCGTGAGAATGGCGGCCTCTTCGAAGGGACAATCGATGCGGGCGCGATCGTCGTGGACCTGCCGACGCTCGACCGGGTGCGCCACACCTTCCTGGAGGTCCGCAAGCCGAGGGAGCGTCGGCTCGTGACGATCGTCGAGATCCTCTCGCCGACGAACAAGAGGCCGGGCGAGGACCGGCAGGACTATCTCAGGAAGCGCCGCAGCATCCTCCGAAGCGACGCGAATCTCGTCGAGATCGATCTGCTGCGGGCATGGGAGCGGATGCCGGTGCGGCGCTTGCCGCGGCCCTCCGACTACTCCATCCTCGTCAGCCGCAGCATCCGCCGCCCCCGCGCGGAGCTGCTCCCCTTCGGCGTGCGCGACGAGGTCCCCGCGTTCCATCTGCCGCTCGACCCAGGCGAGGAGGAGCCCGTGCTCCACGTGGGGGAGACGCTCCACCGGTTGTACGAGAGGGCGCGCTACCACCGCGTCATCGACTACGCGCGCCCACCGGTGCCGCCGCTCACCGCGAAGGACCGCACCTGGGCGAACCGCAGGCTGCGCGAGGCGAAGCTGCGGTAGCGCAGACCCCGCGTCATTTCCGAAGAGACACCTTCCACCGCGCCGCAGCCGCGAGCCCGCCCTCGGGGGAGAAGTCCCAGTAGAGCGGGTGCCCCGCGTCAGCCTCCGTCGCCGCGAAGAGCCACCAGGGCCCCTCTGCGCAGGCACGCAGGCGCGCGTCGAGCCCCTCTCCGTATCCCGCCTCGCGGAGCGCCGCGTCGAGGAGGTCCTTCCGCGACGCGCCCTCGTGCGCATCGATCCACGGCGTCCAGGCCGCGGCCGCCTCGCACGGAATGAAAAGGTCGTTCTTGATCGTCTCGGGCACGTGCGCCGAGATCACCTCGAGGACACCCCACGCGCCGCTTCGGATCTCGGGGAAGGTGCAGGTCAGGAGTGGCACCACAAGTCGCATGTCGCGCACAGAGCCATACTGCGCCACGACGCCAAGGGCGTATCGCAGGACGTGCCAGTCCGGGCAGCGGAGCGCCTCGAGCGCCGCCTCGGAGGCCCCCTCCCCAAGCTGCCGCTCGATCCAGAGGGCTGCGACGCGACGCCAGGCGTGACGCGAGTTGCGTCTCGACTCGGCCGCGGCGCGGGCCCTCGCAGGGTCGCAGAGGACGAGTGCATGCGCGGCGTGGCGAACCGTCTCCGGGTCCGGCGAGTCGAGGAGGCCCTCCAGCCACGGCGCGGCATCGGGGCCGGGGACCTTGGTGAGCGCGACGACCCACAACGACTGGGGCTGCGTCGCCATCCCCGACCGCATCAGCCGCAGGGCGAGGGGGCGCGCGGACGGGTCGCGCAGCAGCGCCTCGACGGCCTGGCGGGGGTCCAGCTCGGAGGCCTCGCGGCAGAGCAGGGCATCCGCCACGCGACGGATCGCCTCGGGCGCGCCGGTGCGCACGAGAGCGGCGAACCAGAAGCCGGCCTCCTCGGCGGGCGGGGTC
>ORJL010534474.1_pt1 | contig 29787 bp, 23 predicted proteins | sample 1779941 | NCBI WGS metagenome assembly ORJL01 (sample SAMEA104232317, study PRJEB22302) | groundwater metagenome | biome: forest; feature: aquifer; material: groundwater | place: USA | collected 2011-08-07 | depth 5.8 m
CCGGGTCATAATGAACAAAGAGGCCCTCTTCCGCCGCGCCCCCTTTTGCGGCCGCATGAGCCCGCAGAAAGGCGGGTTTTAGCTGCGCGACCTGCGGGACCATTGGTTCGGCAACGCCGATCTTCTGAAGATAGAACTCGCGCATGAGTTCCAGGACGTGATCCGTATAGACGCTAGCGTCTTTGAGACGCCTGAAGAGGGGGCGGACCAGGCGCGTCTCAAGCCCGTGCGTTCTTATATGTTCTTCGTTATAATTATCCCCGTAATTGCCGACGCCAAACCTGGTTATATAAACGAACGCCTCTCGCCAGCGAAGCGATAGGTCGCGCCGTTCTCTTTCATTGAGTTCACTCACCAACTCGACGCGGCCTTCCATGATATCGCCGAAAAACCCCCTATATGCGGCAAGGAGCGCTTCGCCTATCTGTCCACCAAGGTCTTGTTCATCTACGATCGCCCTTGCAAGGACCGGGCGATGGACGGCCTCGCCGGCTGCAGATGTTTCAGGCGCAACTAATCTGTCGCGCCAGGCCTCTTTGCTGACGATATAATCCACCATCCCCTTGGCCAAGACATCGAATCCCGCCGGAGGTTCGGCATCTTTTAGCCCGCGCCTGGTCTTGACAATGGCGTCAAGGACGGCCTCGCCCGAGATGGTGAGTCTTGTCGGCGACCTTCCCTCCATCTCGCTCAACCAGAAGCCGACGTAATTTTCTATGAATCTTCTGAAGAGAGGTTCCGTCGCCCTCAACTCAACCGGCAATTCACCCACCCACTCCGCTATATCTGAATTGATAAATCCTAAAAATCTCTCGATCCCTTCGCGATCAAGGACGACGCTTGAGTCATGGAACATTCCCCTAAGTTGGACCCTTACATCTTCCAGCCTTTGGACCTCCTCTAAGGCGCGAGCGCGAGCCTCTTGGTCAGCTAACTTCGCGTCAATTGCCCCCTCATCTGCGCCCAATGCTTTCAGGCGAGCCGCAGCCGCATTTGCCGATCGGACGAGGTCTTCGGGGGCCTGCTCTCCCTTTGCCTGTAATTGTGCAATATATTGGTCGGGAATATCTCCTGCGAATCTTTGTATCTCGGCAAGCAAGGAGACTGCCGTGAGAATCCGTTTTGCGATGGGCGCATCTACTATCCCTGTCGGTTTCGGCGTTCTTGCCGTTCTGCCGGGGACCGGCTCCCCCCCTTTTTTCGGCTTCTCCATCGTGCCGGTTAATCTTAATCTGTCTGATAGCCCCTGATCATCTTTTAGATGGGTATGAATACTACCCGCCAGTTCTTCAAGCTCACGTCTTTCGTAAGTTGCAAGAGCCTCTCCGGTGTATTCTTTATATTCTCTCCTCAACGTCCCAAAGACCTCCGCCCGCGTCGGTATCTTCCCTTCCGACCTATCTTTGGCGGTCTGTTGTAATGCCATGATGGCGCGCCTTATGACCTCTTGTTGCTTAGGATTTTTCCCCAGGGTTCGAATATCAAATGGTCTTGCGCTTGTTCCGTCCCCGCCAGTTGAACCGCCGCTTGAACCGCCAACAGGTGCGCTGCCTCCGAACGACGCCCCTCCGGTCGCGTTGCCGGCTGCCAAGAGCCCACCCGTTGCAATTAGATCCCCGGATGCAAAGATAGGCCGGCCCAGCATCAGCCCGGCGGCTGCGGCCCCGTGCATGGCCGATTGCAACAGCTCCGGCGGAACGAGATGCGCATCTTTTTTGGCGGCATCTATTAAAGTTCGCCATAAGGGCTGGGGCCGCCAGGAAGATAAATTCTGCCCCTGCAATGCCAGTTCCAACCCGGCTGCCGTATCCGCTATCCCCTCTCCGGTTTCGCCCTGAGACTCGGATGACATGTCTTGGTATTGCCAGCCGGTCAAGCCCACCGCTCCGGCAGCACCCCCAAAGTCAAAAGCAGCCCCACCACCCGGCAGAAGAAATTTATATGTTGGTGTCACACCCATGCCAGTATCCTTTATTTACGCGCTAACCCGCATTTTTCACACGATAACCTCTTATCGGCAACTCGCGAAAAAAGTTGCTAACTATTTTCGCCACCGCTTGCACACTCCGGAGGTGTGCAAGCGGTTAATATTATTGGGATTATTGATGGAATTGCGATTTTCTAGGCGCTCGTCCTGCTAAACTGGCCCCTTAAAACGTCGCGCAACCGAAGGTCTTTGTTCATCATCCACTGCTGGGCAACGCCCATGATGGTATTGACGAAGATGTAAAGGACAAGCCCGGCCGGCAGGAATAGCATGAACGCCGTGAACATGATGGGCATGATCTGCATCATCTTGGCCTGCGTTGGGTCGGCCGTGACACTAGGCGTCATCTTCTGCTGCAGCCACATGGCCACACCCATCAGGACCGGCATGATGAACGTCGGGTCGGGGGCGGAGAGGTCCTTATAGAACCAGAAGAACGGCGCCCGGTAGAGTTCGATCGAATTCCAAAGGACCTTGTAGAGGGCAATATATATCGGCATCTGCAATAGCATTGGCAGACAGCCCCCCATGGGGTTGACCTTGTTCGCCTTAAAGAGCTGCATCGTCTCCACGTTCAGGCGTTCTTTGTCGCCCTTATATTTTTCCTTCAGCTCCTTCAGCCTCGGCTGCAGCTGCTGCATCGCCTTCATCGATTTCATCGAATGTTTTGACAACGGATTCAATAGAAGTTTTACAAAAATGGTCAGCAGGATTATCGCCACGCCGTAGTTATGTATAACGCTATACAAGAATTTAAGGATATATAATATCGGGATGGCGATGACCGAGAACCATCCATAGTCGATCGCCTTGTCCAATGAAACAGCCGCCATCTTCAGGTTTTCCATCTCTTTCGGCCCGCCATAGATGTTCAGATTCATCACGCTCTCGGTCCTGGGGAGGAAACTCATTTCCGGCGTCTTGATAGACGCCTTAAGGACCCTTGTCCCGTCGGGATTCAAGGTCTGCTCCGTTTCGAGCCACGGGACACTGCCGCCAAGGCCCTTTGGAATAAGAGCGTTTATGAAATATCTGTCCTCGATACCGGCCCAAAGCAGGTTTCCGTCGTTTATCTTTTCGAACGCCCGGTTCACCTTGCCGTTCACATAATAGACCGGCTGAAAGATATTTTCCGGGCCTTTTAAAAAACCAAGCATTCCCCTCTTCTCTTCCTTTGGGACCATCTGCTGTTCAAACACCACCAGCGAACCCATGACGGGCGAGGCCCCCTTGTTCGTGATGCCGATGGTGAGGTCGACCAAATAGTTCTCTTTGTTGAGTTTGTAGATCTTTCTGATGTCCCAATCCTTCGATGACCAGAGATAGACGATCTTGCCAGCGTCCAGCTCCGCCAGTTTATACCTTGGCCTGTCCGGGATGCCAACGAACGGCACTTTTTCGCCGTAGGCGGCAAGTGTTGAAGATACTATATTTACCGGCGTCTCCTTCTTTTCCTTTGTCCCGTTCGCCACGAACTTCTTCATCTCCCACGAGGCCGGAATTCCGCCGTCGTTGGTGAATGTTATCTTGTAAAGATCCGTCTCAAGGACATTGGTCTGGATGGGGATGTTGGCTTGAACATCACTTGTTTCTTGGCCTTGGTCTATGGTCTTTGGGCTATCGCCTGTGGTCTTCTCTCCTGCGGCCTGCTGTGTCGCAGCCTGCGTGGTCGTGCCGACCGCCGCAGGTTGTTGCTGTCCCTTCTCGACCGGCTTCGGCGAGAAGAAACTATACCAGATGATGAAGACCGCGACGCTTAGGGCAACTGCTATAAGTGATCTTGATTCTTGTTTCATATTTTATCTATTCCCCCTTCATGCCACGGGCCGCATTTTAAAAGTCTTTTGCCTGTCATAAAAAAAGCCTTCCACCACGGCAAGGTTTCGAACGCCTCTGCCGCATACTCCGAGCAGCTTGGATAGAACCTGCACTGCGCGCCAAATAGCGCCGCCGACGGCGATAAGAACCGCTGATAAGCACGAATAATGCATATTAAAAACTTACTCATGAATACATTGACCGTGTAGCGCAGGACTTTAGTCCTGCCAATATTGGCAGACCTGAAGGTCTGCGCTACAATTTCCCCAATAGTTTTTCTATCTCCCCTCGTATTTCCTCATTCTCCAGCCCGGCCGCACCCGCCCTTGCCGTTATAATAACATCCCCTAAGGGAAAGGTCTCCTTGTTCAGCCTGAAATATTCCCTCAGGACACGTTTCAGCCTGTTCCTCAAGACAGCCTTTCCAACCTTTGAAGAAACCGTGAGCCCCAGCCTTTTTTTATCGCCGCTTTTAAAGACGATAAAAAAGTTGCGGCCAAAGAACTTTCTGCCGGCCCTATACATCTCGTCGAACCGGCTGCTTTTTAGAATTCTTTCCTCTTTGATGAATTTGGGCATTATCGACCGAGTCCGACGGACAATTTCCTTCTACCCTTCCTTCTGCGGGCAGAGATAATCTTTCTGCCACCTTTTGTCTTCATTTTTTTTCTGAATCCGTGGGTCTTCTTTCTGTGTTTGCGGCTCGGTTGAAATGTTCTTTTTGTCGACATATGATTTTTCCTCTAACATGTAGCGCAGGACTTCAGTCCTGCCAGTTCAATTGGCAGGTCTAAAGACCTGCGCTACATATACAATATTTTAGAGGCTAGTTGATAGATTATAAAAAAAATAAGGTCAACCTCAAAGTTTTCGCTTGCATAATATTTCGACTTGGGCTTAGAACGCTAGAGTTATCCACAGCTGTGGATAAGGATGTGAATAACATGTCTCAAACCAACTGGCATATAATCCAAGATAAAATTCGCAATAAAATCGGCGAGTTGAACTATCTAAAATGGTTCACATTTACACGTCTCATAAGTGAGGTTCCGCCCGAGGTTATCGTTGCAGTGCCTGACAATTTTTTTCAAGACTGGCTGGAAGAACATTATATTAAATTGATCGAACAGGAATACACCGCCCTATTGGGTAGCTCTATCTCGGTCCGCGTTAAGATAGACGAGCGCCTTGCCGACGAGATGGACAAAAAGATATCTGAAGAGTCGCCGCAGGCCGGAGCACAGGTCCAAGGGATCAGGACGAACAGCAGCGGTCTCAACCCAAAATATACGTTTGACCGGTTCGTCGTCGGAAACTCCAGTCAATTGGCGCATGCCGCGGCAAAAGCAGTCGCCGACCTTCCCGGCGGGCATTATAATCCCCTCTTCATCTACGGCGGCGTTGGCCTTGGCAAGACGCACCTTGCCTCAGCCATTGGCCTTGAGATATTAAAGAACCATCCGGCCACGCGCGTCCTCTATGTTACGTCTGAAAGCTTCATGAACGAGGTCGTCTTTGGCATCAGATATGACAAGATGGTTGACCTTCGCAAAAAATATCGTTCCAACTGCGATGTCCTCTTGATGGACGACATTCAGTTCCTTGGCGGCAAGGAACGTACCCAGGAAGAGTTCTTCCACACATTCAATACGCTCGTGGAGATCCAGAAACAGATAGTGGTCACAAGCGATCGGTATCCAAAAGATATCATGGATATGGATGACCGCATCAGGAACCGTCTGGAATGGGGGCTTATTGCGGATATCCAGCCGCCCGATCTTGAGACGCGCATCGCAATACTTAAAAAGAAGGCGGAGGGGACCAAGATATTCCTTCCCGACGATGTGGCTATCTATCTTGCCACAATGATCCGTTCGAACATCAGGGAATTGGAAGGTGCGCTGATCAGGCTATCTGCATATTCTTCGTTATTTACATCAAAGATCACCGTCCCTTTCGCCGAAAAGATATTATCCAATCTCGTCAACAAACATACCGCGATCTGTTCCATCGACTCCATCCAAAAACTTGTTTCGGACTACTATAAAATAAAGATATCTGAAATGAAATCTCATCGACGGATGAAATCTCTTGTGGTCCCGCGCCAGATAGCCATGTTCTTGTGTAAAAAACATGCCGGTTCAAGCTTTCCGGAGATAGGTGAAAAATTCGGCGGCAAAGATCATACGACCGCGATCCACGCCGTTAGAAAGATCGAAGCCGAGATAATGAAAAATCCGAAGATGAAAGACGATGTCGAGTTCCTTGAAAAAAGGCTTACATTACCGTAAGAGCAAGGTGTTGATAAGGTATGTTGATATCGTTGTGGATTAAGCTGTGGATGATATCATCCACACTGATCAACAACAACCCTAGGGTGATTATCAACAGCATATGAACATTTTGACGGGTGATAACTAATGAATATTGTAGGATAAAATAAGGTTATCCACATATCCACAGGCATCTACTAATTCTACTACTAGTTTAATATAACTATATATAATAAAAGAAAGGAAACAATATGGAGATTAAAATTCAAAGAGAGTCGTTGCAGAGAGGGTTGTATTTAACCCAGAGCGTGGTCGAACACAAATCGACCATGCCGCTCTTATCGAATGCCCACCTTGAGGCGAAGAGTAAGAGCCTCACATTCACATCGACCGACCTGCAGATAGGTATGGTCTGCCGTGAGCCGGCCGATGTGATCACGGCAGGGAAGATACTTGTCCCGGTCAAGAACCTCTACGAGATCGTTAAAGAACTTCAAAATGATATCGTCCACCTGAAGACGACATCGAATAACTGGATAGAGGTAGTGAGTGGCAAGTCCAAGTTCAAAATCATGGGGGCGGCGGCCGATGATTTTCCGAACATCCCGGCATCGGACGGGCAAGAGATGAGCCTTGAGGTTAAGGGCTTTATCGAGATGGTGAATAAGGTTTCATATGCCATGTCGAACGATGAGACGAGATATGCGCTGAATGGGATATTTATCGAGAGCGTGGGGACAGCGGGCAAAACGGCTTTGAGACTTGCGGCAACCGATGGCCACAGGCTTTCGTATTGTCAAAGGCCACTAAAAGAGGAAGTGAAACTGGCAAAAGGGATCATTCTTCCAAAGAAGGGAGTATGGGAGATAGGTAAGATATTAAATGGGATCGAGGGGGAATTTAAGGCAATGATAGGTGAAAAGACGTTCTCTGTCAGCACAAAGACGGCGACCCTCATTTGCCGGCTGATAGATGGGCAGTTCCCGCCATATGAACAGGTCATTCCAAAGGAACAGACCAAGATAGTTACCATTGATAAAAATATTCTGGTTCAGGCTCTGCGACGCGTGGTACTCGTTGCCAACGAAAAATCAAAAGGAGTTAAGTTTTCATTTTCGCCGGGAAATTTGGATATTTCGTCATCCAATCCCGACATTGGCGAGGCAAAAGATGAACTCTCATGCGTCTATAAGGGCGAAACCTTTGACGTTGGCTTCAACGCGGTCTATTTCCTTGATATCCTTAGTGTTTTGGAAGATGAGAAGGTCGTCTTGGAGCTTAAAAATGACACCTCTCCGTGTGTTATCAGGTCGGAGTTTGATAAGGGCTTCTTGTCTGTCGTCATGCCTATGAGGATATAGCTTTGCAACTACGCTTTACTTTTTAAATAATCTTTGCTAGGTGGTGACGCCTCATGGCAAAAAAAGAACCCAATCCTACAGAAAAAACGGCTAAAACAGAGGCCCCCGGAGAATCACCGGTCAAAACGGGACACACATACGATGCATCGAGCATCAAGGTTCTGGAAGGCCTTGAAGCGGTCAGAAAACGCCCGGCGATGTATATTGGGACGACCGGGCTTGCCGGATTGCATCACCTTGTCTATGAACTCGTTGACAACTCAATAGACGAGGCGCTCGGCGGATTTTGTGACAAGATCGGCGTTCAGATCCACATCGATGAATCAATAACCGTTGAAGATAACGGCCGCGGGATACCCGTTGATATGCACGAGTCCGAGAAGGTCTCTGCCGCCGAGGTCGTCATGACCAAGTTGCACGCAGGCGGCAAGTTCGAGCACGATGCCTATAAGGTCTCCGGCGGGCTTCACGGGGTCGGGGCCTCTGTCGTCAACGCCCTTTCGGAGTGGATGCGGCTTGAAATCAGGCGCGACGGAAAGCTCTACGAGCAGTCATACAAGCGCGGCACGCCGAATGCGCCGCTGAAGGCGGTCGGCAAATCCGACAAAACCGGGACCAAGGTGACGTTCAAGGCGGATAGTCAGATATTTGAGGCGGGCGAGTATAGTTTCGACACGCTTTCACAGAGGCTTCGCGAACTCGCCTTTTTGAACAAGGGCATAAAAATAGAGATAACAGATGAGAGAAATGATAAGAAACACGAGTTTTGCTATAAAGGCGGGATAAAGAGCTTTGTCGAGCACCTGAACCAGAAGAAGACGCCTCTGCATAACGACGTCATCTACTTCGAATCAGAAAAGGACGGCGTGACCGTTGAGATCGCCATGCAGTGGAACGACGGTTATAACGAGAACACATTTTCTTTTGCCAACAACATCAACACGCGCGAAGGAGGGACGCATCTTATCGGGTTCAAGTCCGCCCTGACCCGCGCGGCGAACCAGTTCGCCAACTCATCCGATCTTTTAAAGAAGGTTTCCGAGCCGCCGCAGGGGGACGACATCCGCGAAGGCTTGACCGCAGTCGTATCGGTAAAGCTGCCCAACCCGCAGTTCGAAGGCCAGACGAAGGGAAAGCTCGGCAACTCCGAGATAGAAGGCATCGTTAAGCAGGTCGTTTATGAAAAACTGCTGGATCATTTTGAACGCAACGGCGTGACGGCCAAGCGCATCCTCTCCAAGGCAATAGACGCCGCGCGCGCGAGAGAGGCGAGCAGAAAGGCTCGTGATCTCGTGCGCCGCAAATCGGCCCTTGAGGTCGGCTCGCTCCCCGGAAAACTCGCCGACTGTCAGGAAAAGGACGCCTCGCTGTGCGAGCTGTACTTGGTGGAAGGCGATTCCGCCGGAGGATGTTGGGGAGGAGAAACGAAAGTTGCATTAACTGACGGGCGTAATATTTCATTCAAAGAATTAGTGGAAGAAGACAAACAAGGGAAAAAGAATTTTTGTTATACCATACTTGACAATGGACATATTGGCATTGCCCCTATATTAAATCCAAGGATAACGATACAAGACGCAATTGTTATTAAAGTTATTTTAGATAATGGAGAAGAACTGATTTGTACGCCGGACCACTTATTCAGATTAGTTGATGGTACGTATATCCCCGCTAATCAACTGACCCCTCAATATAGCTTGGCCCCTCTCTATAGAAAGTTGTCTAAATTAGAGGGCCGCATCACGATCAAAGGCTATGAGATGGTGTTCGATCATGCAAAACACAAGTGGATATTTACCCACCTCTTGGCGGACGAATTCAATTTAACAAGGGGCGTTTATAAAAAAGAGGATGGTGAACACAAGCATCACAGGGATTTTAATAAGCTAAATAATAATCCCGAAAATATCATTAGAATGGCCAAAGAAGTCCATTTAAAGCTTCATTCGGAGATGGCCGAGAAGACCATTACATTTGCAAAAAAGGTACTCGAGGAATGTGGAACGCTTGATAGTTACGAAACGTTAAGAAAGAAAAAAAGAAATACCAACCTGTTGAAGCTATCAACCTTTACCAATCGTTTCTTTGAAGGTGATACAACTGCAATGATGGATAGTATCAGGAACTACAATCATAAGGTTATTAGTGTTAAAAGATTGGAAAAAAGAGTGGATGCCTATGACCTTGAGGTCCCAGGGACACACAACTTTGCCTTGGCGAGTGGGGTCTTTGTCCATAATTCGGCCAAGCAAGGCCGCGACCGCAGGAACCAGGCCATTTTGCCGTTGAAGGGAAAGATTTTGAACGTCGAGAAGGCGCGGTTCGATAAGATGCTTACTAATGAAGAAATTCGAACGATGATCACCGCGCTCGGCGTTGGCGTCGGCGAACAGGTCGAAGGAAAAGAACGCGATATCTCAAAGCTCCGCTATCACAGCATAATAATTATGAGCGTTGATGCGGAGGAACATGTTTTTGTGCGCGATGAAGATGGCGTAAGGATGACCAAAATCGGGGAATTCATCGACGACGCAATAGACAATAAAAAAGAGACAACTCTGTGTGCAGAGGTGTTATGTTTCGATCCAAAGAGTTGTAATGTCAGGTTCAAGCCGATCAAAAAGGTGATACGCCATCCTCTTCATGAAACGCTATTTAAAATAGGCGCCGCCTATGGCCGTTCTGTCAAGGTCACGGCCAGCCATAGTGTTTTCGTTTACGAGAACGGCAAGATATGTCTCAAACGAGGGGATGGAATAAAGGTCGGAGATCAGCTTGTTGCGCCCAAGAAAATAAATTTTCCTCGCAGTGCTATAAAAAGTATCGATGTATTGAAAGAACTTCATGCAATAGGAGACGCAGCAGAACAGGTCTGGGTGCGCGGGCCGGCGGTTGAAGAATGGTTCAAAGCTTGCGTCCGGGAGGAATACGCGGATAGACCGGAGTGGTCGGCGTCGCGGATTGAAGTGCCACTGGACGTAAGGAGCGAGCTGGCGGAGTTACGCCGGGCCAGGGGGATATCAAATAAAGAACTTTGCAAAATAATTGGAATAAAACAGCCGGTAACTTTCTACGGATGGGAAAACGGCTCATCGCGGCCGACGATCGACAATTGGAAGGCCTATCTTGTGGCCATTGGCGCCGATACAGAATCTGTTATGAAACGCGTGGTCGTTGGGCCAAACAGGCTTGATCGCATATGGGATGAGCAATACAAAGGCGCGCCGAGGAACGCGGTTCGGTCGTATGTGCGTCTTTCAGACCTTGAGATCGAAGATGTTGAATGGTTCGGAGGCCGTAGCGACCTTGAACTGACGCCGGAGCATTATGGGAAAAAAGGGATACGGCGTTTTATAGATATTTCACCAGAGCTTTCGACATTGCTCGGTTTTTATCTTGCCGAAGGTTCGTGTTCAAACCGCGGTGGGGTTCGTTTTTCCATCGGAAAGGGGAATGAACGTTTTCTATCCGAGATCGGTGCTGCGGTTGAAAAAGTTTTTGGCCTATCCCCACGCTCATACGAAAGTGAGACAAGATGTGGCGAACTTAAAATAGTCAACTGCGTAGCTGCCCTTGCGTGGCAGCACATATTTGGATTTTGCAAGGCCACCTCGGAAACGAAGCGGATCCCAAACATAGTATTTACGATGAGTGATGAACACCGCATGGCCTTTTTAAGGGGATATCTTTTGGGCGACGGGACGGCTTCCGACGGAAAGATCGCGTTTTCAACATCCTCACGTGATATCGCCAGCGGGATACAATACCTCATCTCCTCTTTTGGAATTGTTTCGTCATCTTCGGTTATCGAGCCCGATGGCATTGTCCGCCAGATAAGGGGAAGGCCTTGCGAGACAAAACATCGCCACTGGACGATCAGCATAACGGCGAAAGAAGATCTTATCTTACTGAAAAAAACGTGGAAGGATCATGCCGGAGCGCCGAGCATGGAGAAAAAAATCAACAGCAAATATTCCAGCGTCAACCGCAAGTTCAAGGAGCTCGGGGGGGACCTTATCGCCATACCCGTGGAATCTATTACGCCGGTTGAGGCCACAAATGGCCAGGTTTATGATTTTTCGGTCGATGGCGACGAGAATTTTATAGCAGGAATGGGAGGGATCTGCTGTCATAATACAGACGCTGACGTCGACGGTTCGCACATACGCACGTTACTTCTGACCTTCTTCTATCGCCAGATGCCCGAGGTGATCGCGAACGGGCATCTCTTCATTGCCCAGCCGCCGCTCTATCGTGTGAAGAAGGGAAAAGAAGAAAAATATCTAAAGGACGAGGCGTCTCTTGAGGATTATTTGATAGAACTCGGCGTTGACGGCGTGAAATTCAAGTCAAAGACGAAGGAGTTCAGCGGTAAAACTTTGGGGAAGCTCGTCAAACAGCTGATAAAATACGACAAGCTCTTGGGCGTTGTGAAACGCAAGGCCGATCCGCGCATTATAGACGTCCTTGTGACGGTCAGCGAAATAACCCCCGAGCTCCTGGAAAAAACAAAGAAGATAGACGAGGAGCTTGATAAGATAGCCGAACACCTGAACAAGGTGTTTCCTGATATCGGAGATTTCACCGTCGATGTCGTTGAGGATAAAGAGCACGAGAGCCATAAGATCGTCTATAAGACCCTGATGCAGGGTTTTCAACGCGAGACGGTCGTTGACAGAGACTTTTTGGAATCGGCAGAATATTCGGAGCTCAAAAAACTACGTGAGGCCTTTAAAGATGTTGGCAAGGGCCCGTTCGTCGTTGAATGTGAAGGGGAAAAACATGACGAGCCGTTCCTCCGTCCCGTCAGGGAATTCGTCCTGAAGAAGGGGCGCGAGGGCCACATGGTCCAGCGTTACAAGGGCCTTGGTGAGATGAATCCCGAGCAGCTTTGGCAAACGACGATGAATCCGGAGAAACGGACGCTTTTGAAAGTTGTGGTCGAGGACGCGGTCGAGGCCGACAGTATATTCACCATCCTCATGGGCGATCAGGTCGAACCGCGGCGCGAATTCATTGAACAGAACGCACTGAACGTGAAGAATTTGGATATATAGTAGTTGCCCGATTTATCGGGCTATATTTGGAGTAGCACTCTTTAGGGTGCGCCTATTGAATTCAACTAACGCAGCCTGAAGGCTGCTACTCCCACACCGCCTGATGAATCAGGCAACTACAAGGAGATCGCTTATGCTCACACCCGAACAACGCATTCGCCAGTTGAAGGCGTATCTGGTCAATCAGAAATATGTGCAGGTGGTATATCTCTTTGGCTCAGTTGCCAAAGGAACCCCCGGGCCCTTGTCGGACGTTGATATCGCGGTCATCTTCAATTCCGACCAGTCGCAGTGGTATGAACAGAAGATGAAGCTGATGGAGGGACTGACGTGGATATTCGGCGGCCCGAAAGTTGACATCGTTGTATTGAACAACGCGGAGCCGGTCATTGCGCATCGCGTATTGATAGAAGGACAGCCGATATTCATCAGGGACGAAGTGGCGCGGGTCAGACACGAAAAACGCATTTTAGGTGACTATCTTGATACGGCATTCTTAAGGACGGTGCAGCGTGCCGCGATCAAGGAGCACATTAACGAAGGAGAATACTTTGGTTGACGCCGACATTATTGCCCAAAGACTGGAGCGGATGAAGATCTATGTTAAACAGCTTCGCACCATCCAAAAGGGCGGAAAAAAGAAGGTGTGCAAGAGCCCCATCCTTTTTGCCGCGATGGAGCGCTATTTGCAACTGGCGGTCGAAACGGTCCTGCATGTTGGGAACCACATCATCGCTGGCATGAACCTGCGCAAACCCTCGACCTATGAACAGATAATGCAGATACTCTCCGAAGAGAAGGTCATCACAAAGAAGACGCTCTCCTCTGCAAGGCCGATAGCCTCTGTCAGGAACCTGCTGGTTCACGATTACAGCGAGGTGAATCGCGAAAAGCTGTTCGATGTGGCAAGGAAAACCCTCCCATCAATGGAAGAAGTCGCGCGGGCGTATCGGAAATTCTTGTAGGCTTGTCATTCCGAACGAAGTGAGGAATCTAGCGAAGCGAATAGTGCGGCTTCGCCTAGATCCTTCGGCTATGCCTCAGGATGACATTTAGGATATTTTCAATCCCTTCAAGAACTGCTGGAACGGCCTGTAATAGATGTCGAACTTGTCTGAGGGGAAGCTTGCCGTCATGTTGATCGCAAGGTTATCTTTTAAAAGCGTTACCTGTATCTGTTTCACCTGCTGGCCGGGCTTTATGTGATCGAGCTTTTGGGCCTTGTCCTTGCCCAGCATGGCGGCCATGGCAGAGACGTCCCATGAACAGACCATGATCTTTCCGCGAACGCCGGAGATGACCAGGTCCTTTTCGTCAGAGATCTTCAGGTCCTTTATACCGCGTTTTTCGATGGACTCTTTGATGCGGCCGAAGTATTCCGCCAGCTCCATCGGGCGCGGCAGGAATTCCTTGGTCAAGATGACGTTCGGACGGACGTTCTTGTCAGGGCTGGGCAGGGTCAGAGTCAACATCCCCTGCACCTGCCAGTTTTCGGGTATTTCGGCCTCAAGGCCAATTAAATTGATATTTGGCATAGGCTGTGTTATTTAGCACATACTTGAAAAAACGCAAAAGGAAAAATTTGTAGTTGCCCGATTTATCGGGCTGTAATATTCATGGCCTCATAAATGAGGCAACTACAATATCAAAGAATATGGGCAGACGCTTTATAGACATGATCTACGAGGACAAGGATATCATCGCGGTCAATAAACCGCGCGGCATCATAGTCGCGGCCGAAAAAGGGGCCAGCCAGCAGGCAAAGGCAAAGACGCTCACAAATGATGTTAGAAGATACCTGATGCATAAGTTCGAGGGGGCGCGCGGGTCATATGCCATGCCGCTTCACAGACTCGACAAAGAGACGACCGGCGTCACTCTGTTCGCTAAGTCAAAGGCCGGTTTAAAGCTTGCGGCCGATATCAAGTCGCACAAGGTCGAACGCATCTACGTCGCGATAGTTGAAGGACAGGTCCCCGACGAATATGGGACCATTAAACTTCCGCTTGAAAAGGGCGACTTTGGATTCGGCAAAAGGGTCGAGGTCGCAGATAGCGGCGAGGGAAAGATGGCCGTTACCAGATATCGCGTTATTGAAAGATATGAGAACGCTACAATGTTAGAGGCCAGTCTCGAAACGGGCTTCACGCATCAGATCAGGGTCCACTTTGCATCTATAGGATTTCCCCTGATCGGCGATAAGATATATAATGCACATGGAAAGATCAGATTCCCGCGTCAGGCCCTGCACGCGCGCGAGGTTAAGTTCAGACATCCTGTCACAGGGCGCAAGATGGACCTTAAGGCGCCGGTGCCGAGGGATATGGATGCGCTCATAGATATGTTAAGGGGATAGTAAGGTTTGTCATTCCGAAGATGCTTCGCTTACGCTCAGCATGACAACGGTAGCCCGTCAATTATTCCGCCTGTTGATGAATTTTTCGATCGCCTGATGGCCGAGCGAATAGAGATTCGTGAATTGAACGCCGAGCATTTTATCGCCACCTTCCGTGACTCGCACGATCTGGCCGCGAACGCTGATGTCCAACTCAGCGGCCGAGAGGTCAATTATTACCTCAACGTTATTCGCGTCGTTCACCTCAGGGTTGTCGGTTGAAAGGCACATGCCACCGCAACTGACGTTCAACGCCGTTGCCGGGATGAGGCTGCCTTTGTAACGAAGCGTCACCGGCAGGTCAACGAGGAGTCTTTTATATCTTCTTCTCTCTTGCATATTCACCTTCCATATAATACTTCGGCAGGAGATAAAAAAAGTTGCTAAAAAAATGATATAGCACTATATTATTTTTTAATCTATTAAAATCTTTAATGATTCTGGGGGGATATATGACTGAACAAGAACGTTTAACCGGCGACCCGCTGATACAAGGCCTGATGGAGGCCAAGGGGAAGCGTGTCGAGGTCTTTGCCTTCGGCATGGCATATGTCGGCAGCTTAAGCTCGGTTGACATCGATCACGGTTTCATCACGGTGACCGATGGCGAGGATACTGCCATGCTCGAGTTCGAACGCATTGAATATTTCAATGTCATGGAGGATTAGAGATGAGAAAGATATTTTTCGTTTTCACGCTGCTCGTTTTGGTCCCGTTTTTGGCGAGGGCGGAGGATGTTGCGACAACGTCAAAGAATTTAAGGATCGTTATCGGCGGGGTCTCTCTACATAAGGACTATGAAGAGTTGTTTAACGGCCTCAAAAGGATCGTCGGCGTTTCAGAGCTCTTCGTTGCCTCGGAATCCAAGGATCGCATCGTCATGACGGGGCGATTTGTCGGGGAGGTGAATATGCTGGTGAACGACGCGTCCGCCCTTGTCCTGGACCGCTACAAGTTCGATAAGAAGGAACGCAAGGACCTGATAGAAATATCTCTCAAGAAACTCTGATTCTCTGACATTGCGGACAATCCTGTCTTTTACACGGTTCAATGTGCGCCATGACGCTTGCGTTGACAAGGCTTGCCGCCACTTTTGCCTCAACTGCGGTTGCGATGGCGTGCGCGTGTTCAATGGAGAGATGCTTCGGCAGGATGAGGTGAAAATCGACAAAGTGTGTGTTGCCGCTGATGCGGTGGCGAAGCTTGTGGTATGCGCATATCTCACTGAAGGAAGGATCTTCAATGATACCCTTTATCATTTTATCGTCTTCCGGAGATGTGGCATCCATCATCCCGCCGGCAGCGAGCTTTAACAATTTCCATCCGGCGTAAATGATGTTCAACGCGACGAAGATGGCGATCAAAGAATCCAGTATGAGCCAGTGCGTGACGACGACGATGACAAGGCCCAACACTACGCCGGCGCTTGTAAAGACATCGGTCATAACATGCCTGCCGTCTGCCACAAGGATGAGGGAGCCTTCGCGCCTGCCAGTCTTGATGAGATACCAGCCAAGGATGGCATTGATCAGCGCGGCAACGGCGACCAGCCAGACGCCGACATCGAGTTGATGCAGAACGGAGCCGGTGGCCAGTTCATGCACGGCCTTATAGATGATCCAGAACGCCGCCACGATGATGGCCCCACCCTCAAGGGCGGCCGAGAAGAACTCTATCTTGCCGTGGCCATATGGATGGCATTCGTCGGCCGGCATGGCCGCCACACGGACGCTGTACAGGGCGAACGAGGCGGTGACGACGTTGACAATAGATTCGGCGGCGTCGGAGAGGATGGCAGCGGAACCGGTTATCGTGTAGGCGATGAATTTAATGATAAGGATCACCACGCCCACGATGAGGGAGCAGAGCGCCGCCCTTTTCAAGATCGCCACCGGCCTATTTGAAAAATGCATGACCATAGTATCCTGTCATTGCGAGCCCCGCTTTGCGGGGCGAAGCAATCTCCAGTAAGCAATTGATGCCAGGGGATTGCCACGTCGGCCTTTGGCCTCCTCGCAATGACATTATTATCACACCATCACCTCAAATACACCATCAAAATAGATATCGCCGCAGGGGTGACGCCGGAAATCTCCCCCGCCTGCGCGAGCGTTCGCGGGCGGACGTCTTTTAGCTTTGCGCGGACCTCGTTCGAGAGTCCGGCGACGCGGTCATAATCAAAATTGTCGGGGAGTTTCAGTTGTTCCATCTGTTTCAGCTTTTGCACGTGGTCGTTCTGCAGCTCAATGTAACCCTCATATTTAAGTTCTATCTCCGCAGCCTCGCGGACATCATCCGGATAAATGCCAAGGTCGAACTCCTTCTTTCTTCTGCTGGCTTCGCGTGACTTTGAAACAGCATCTTCTATGAGGCGCTTTTTTCCCGCGAAGCGCTTGTATTGCTCATCATCCAAGAGGCCAATTTCGTGTCCTATCTCGGAGAGCCGCATGTCGGCATTGTCTTCGCGTAATATTAGTCTGAACTCCGCGCGCGAGGTGAACATTCTGTAGGGTTCGCTCGTCCCCTTTGTCACAAGGTCGTCGACCATAACACCGATATATGCGTCTGAGCGGGAGAGGACGACCGCCTCCTCGTTCAAGATGCTTCTTGCCGCGTTGATGCCCGCCATCAGCCCCTGCGCGGCCGCCTCTTCATAGCCGGATGTCCCGTTTATCTGCCCGGCGGTATAGAGGCCGCTGATTCTCTTGGTTTCTAGTGTTGCAAAGAGCTGGGTCGGCGGGATGAAGTCATATTCGACCGCGTAGCCGGGGCGGGCGATCTCTGCTTTTTCTAATCCCTCGATCGTCCGGACGAGCTCTCTCTGTGTTTCAATGGGGAGCGAGGTTGAGAGGCCGTTCACATAGACCTCTTCGATATCGAGCCCCTCGGGCTCCAAAAACAGTTGATGACGGGTTCTTTCTGCAAAGCGGACGACCTTGTCTTCGATGGACGGGCAATATCTGGGCCCTGTCCCCTTGATCTTGCCCGAATAGAGCGGTGACTTGTCCAGCGACGCCCGTATCAGGTCGTGCGTCCGTTGATTTGTGTAGGTTATATAGCAAGGAAGTTGCGGCAGAGGGTGGCTCGTCTCGCGGAACGAGAATCTTGGCGCAGGTTCGTCGCCGTCCTGACGAGCAAGGCCATTAAAATCTATCGTCTCTTTTTTAAGCCGCGGGCAGGTGCCGGTCTTGAGGCGGCCCAGTTCGAACCCCAGCTCCCTTAGACTCTTAGATAATCCATGTGCGGCAAAGTCGCCTGCCCTGCCCCCCTCTTTGTGCTCCATGCCGTAGTGCAGAAGGCCGTTCAGAAAGGTGCCGGTGGTGACGATGACCTTTTTGGCCGCGATCGTTTCGCCGGTATTGGTTTTGACGCCGCAGATTTTCCCATCTTTGACGATGAGCTCTTCAACAACGGCCTCTTTTAAATATGTAGGGGAGCCCCTCTGTGGGCTCCCTGAATCAGGGAGGGGGCAGAGCCCCTCCCCTACAAGTCCCTGCATATGCCCCATGTAACCATTCCTATCTGTCTGACATCGTGTCGCCCTAACCGCCGGGCCCTTGCTCATATTGAGCCTGCGAAATTGAATGCCGGTAACATCCGCCGCGACGCCCATCTCGCCGCCAAGGGCATCGAGCTCGCGCACAAGGTGGCCCTTGGCAAGGCCGCCGATGGACGGGTTGCAGCTCATGTGGCCGATGGTCGAGGCGCGGCCTGTCACCAGCAGGACCTTCCCCTTATATCTGCGGGATAAAAAAATGCGGGAGGCTGCAAGGATTGCTTCCATCCCTGCATGCCCCCCGCCTATGACGACGAGGTCGAACATAAAAGGCAATGGTCAAGGAGTAGCAGCCTTTAGGCTGCGCAAGGTGAATTCAATTGGCGCAGCCTAAAGGCTGCTACTCCTTGATCTGTCTATCAACTAAAACGTCTCAAATATCAGATACTCAAGCACCCTCTCCTGCGGCCAGAAGTGTATCGTCGGACAGGAGTGTGCCGTGTGATATGAAGAGTAGGCTATCTTGCCGCCGTTGGTGCCGAAAGCAACAGAGGCGGTCAGGGGCCTATTGGCCAGACCGGTCGTTCCGGCGGCCGCATCTAGTATCCATAATGTTGGGTCCAATGCCCCGCTCCCCGTATGCTTCCCCTCGATCTCTGCCCAGCCGCCCAAGAAATCATCAATCGGAATATAACCACTTGAATCTAGCGCGCTTGTCCTGGTGGTGTATGTCCCAGCAGAGCAGTCATCTTCTGGATTACCAGGCCCGCCGGAGCCGTTGGCGATGACCGTCACCTCGGCAAGCCACTCTGCCATCACGGCATTATTTACAGTTGCGCTGACTATAAGACCAGCGGTTCCAAGATCCGCAGCACCCACACTCCCTGGTGTCAATGGATCAGATGGGTCGTCTTCGAACATCAGGAACTCTGGAAATACCTGTTCAATGAAATCATAGGACAGATCGGTGACATAGAGCTTTCCACCCGCAGTGACAAAATCTCGGAGAACCGTCTTCTGCGCGGTTGTTAGTGTGTCTCCCCCGTCCGCACCGCAGTTGATAAAGACGATGTCATATGTGCCTATGGCGATGGTCCCGTCCAAGACCTCGGAAAAATCATGATACGGCGAGTCAAGGGAGTCATTACCATCGAACAATGTGAATTGTTCGGTCCCTAGTGTAAGCTGTCCGTTACCATCGGGCGTCCCGTATCCAAGCTTGGCAAGGACGTCCTGTATGTCATCGTAAGAACCGGTCACCACCGCCATCTGCGGGATATCTGCACCGGATGACGGAAATTTGGTATCTGCCGCTGGGATTGCGCAGTCTGCTGTCGTGCAGGCGATTGTCATGGTTAGCGTCAAGGAACCCTTTTTGGCCTTCAATGATGTATCGGAGCTCGCGCAACTTGAAACATTGAGCGTAAAGGTTCCGTCGGAACCAGAGCAGCCCTCAGCACATGATGTCTCTGGCGCCGCATCACAGGTAGTGGCAGTTTTTCCAATAGCGGACTTGCCGCTCGGCGCCTTTACACTGATAGAGGCGCTGCCGGATGGGACATAGACGGTGGCCCCGGCAATGGGATCGCTCCCGTTCGGCGCATAGACCGTTCCGGTCAGTTGCGTTGTCCCGCTGATGCCGCCCCCGCTGCTACTTCCCCCGCCGCAGGAAGATAAGGCAAAAGGTAAAAGTAAAAAGGCAAAAACAAGAAATCTTACGTTTTTCATAGAGCCCCCTTTTTTGTAGTTGCCCGATTTATCGGGCCTTGATTTGTTGAACGGTGGTGACTATCACAATCTTTAAAAAAAGCAAGTGTGTAAACGGGATCCTTTCGCCGTCCCGCCATCCTTCGACAAGCTCAGGATGGACGGGTTCAGGATGACCGACTTCGGCGTTCACTTACCAACGCAAAATTTGGAAAATATTTCGTTCAAGACGTCCTCAACTCCGACCTCGCCTGTCACCCGCCCAAGGGCATCCATCGCCACTTGCAGGTGATGAGCGATAAACTCCGCAGATTCTCTGTTGCCAAGGGAAATTAAGGCCCCATCAAGCGCCGACGCCGCCGAATCGATCTCCTTCTTGTGCCGCAGGTTCGTGATAATGACACCCTCACCCTCAAGATCTTGTCCCCCAGTCACGAACAAAACAAGCTGTTCCTTTAGTTCGGGAATACCCTCTAATGTCTTGGCGCTCACAAGGAGCTTCTTTGTCGAGTCATCAAAATCGATCGTCTCTTCGTCCCTATCACCCACAAGGTCTTTCTTGTTCACGACGATGATGCGTTTGATATCCACGGTCTCTTTCAATATTGTCTCGTCATCTTTATCGAACGGACGCGTCGGGTCCATTACGACAAGGGCAACGTCGGCCTCGGAGAGTTTCATCTTTGCCCTGTCGATCCCCATCCGCTCTATCTCGCAGATCGAATCACGGATGCCGGCGGTATCGACCAGCCTAAACATGAGCCCGTCAAGAGAGACCCCCTCTTCAATGACGTCGCGTGTTGTGCCGGGGCTCGCGTGGACAATGGCGCGGTCGCTCCCCAGCAGAGCGTTGAGGATGCTCGATTTGCCGACATTAGGTTTTCCAACGATAGCCACGCGGACGCCGTCGTGGATGAGGCGGCCTTCATTATATGTAGAAGATAGGTGTTCGAGTCTTTTGTTTATGCCGGCGATCTTTTTGCCGACCTGCTCGTGCTCTAGGAATTCGATGTCCTCTTCCGGAAAATCGATCGACGCCTCAACGAATGCCTTGAGCTCTTTGAGAGCGCCCATCTCTGCCTTGAGCTCGGTCGAAAAACGGCCCTCAAGCTGTTCATTTGCCAGACGCAACGCCCGTTCGCTCGTTGCATTGATGACATCGGCGACCGCCTCGGCTTGTGCCAGATCGAGCCTGCCATTTAAGAACGCCCGCCTTGTGAATTCCCCCGGCTCGGCCAGCCTTGCCCCATTTGATAAAATGGCATCCAAGACGGCCTTGGTCGTAAATGCCCCGCCGTGGCAGTTGAGCTCAACGACGTCCTCGCCGGTATAGGAATGAGGCCCCTTCATCCAGACGGCCAGGACGTTGTCGATGACGGCAAATCCCCCCCCTCCCCCCTTTTTCAAAGGGGGGCTTTCATCCCCTCCCCCCTTTTTCAAAGGGGGGCGTAAAACCCCGTTGGGGCCACACCCCTTTACGGGGAGAGGGGGAATTTCCCCTGTGGACAAGCCTGTCAACTTTCCATAATACATTCGATGGGTTACAAACGTATCCACAGGTTGTTCTCTATTTATCCACACCCTTTTAAGGACATCTTTGGCGGCGGGGCCGCTGATGCGGACGATCCCCACGGCGCCGATTCCGGGCGGGGTTGAAATGGCGGCGATCGTATCGGTGATATTCTGGATCACAATTTGTAGCGCAGGTCTTTAGACCTGCCAAATTTAGCAGGACTAAAGTCCTGCGCTACGATCCTTTTCTCCCAAAATTTAGATGAAGGCAATATAAAAAAAGAGGGATGTTACGGTTGTCCCAGTTGTTCCTTTTTTTGTTTGTTTGTGGCGTAGGCTTGAAAGAGTATCTCGCTAACAAATATGCCATATTTTGACTCCGCCGCCTTCTTGCCTAAAAAATAAGATGTGGCGCTTCGGATGTTTGGAAAGAAGCTGCTTGTATCCACTCCTTGTCCCAAAAAGATGAGGAATAGATTTAAGTTGTTAGTATAATGATAGGCATTTAACTGTTCCGACGTTTCCTTCCAGTCCGGTGCCATTCTAGCTGTCACACCCCTGCTGTAAATTTGAGAAGGATCCATAACGCTCGACATAAACAGCTTTTTTAGTTCTTTCACATCTTTTGAGTTCAGGCCATATTTGCCGAATTTGATCTTGCTGAATGCCCTTTCGATCGGCCCTTTTGATTCTTCATAATATGCTTTTAAGGGCCCTGCAGCAAGGGCGCTTAGGCCGTTCTCTTCATCGGAGAGATATTGAACGAACAGGTCTTTCTTGTCTCCAAGGACATACCACATCAATAGACGGCCGTATTTATCCACGGCCTCAAGGCGGCCGTCATGCTTTTCTGTCTCTTCCCATGCGTTTTTTACGGCATATGACGGTTCCCAGCCCCAATTTCCAGTATTTTTCTTAACATATTCGACTAAATTTTCATGGATCATAGTGGCAAGCTTTCCGCGATATTTTGTTGCCAATTGTCCGACAGGACGCATTTCTTCGATAAATCGGCTATTTTTAAGTTTTTCAGACAATTTTGGGTTTTTTACTTCAACAAGGCGGACAAGGGCGTCCCATACCTCATTGACCTGTCTGTCAACCTTTGTGTTGGGGATTACGACGTGATAAATGCAATATCTGGCATTCGGGATCGCCCGCTGGTAACAGAAAGGTTCTTCAACCTGTTTCCAATTTACTGGAATGACTAAGCCTTCAGGTTCCTCCGTTATCACATCATTATCAACCGACTCTTGTGTATCGGGACCGGGGAGCCGCACTTCATGAAATTCCGGCGGGACTCCGGCAGCCTCTTCCATTGCAGAGGCGGATGTGTCCCCATCCTGAACAATTATGTCCGGTGTTAACGGTAGAATTGTTTTAGATGAGAGACTATTGCTTGTCGTTGGAAAAACATTTTGCCATTTATCTTTAAAATATGAGCAGAATAGTTGCGTCTCCGGCCGGGCTAACGATATTGGTTCTTTATCTTTTTTAGGAGGCTGGCAATAGAGCTGAAAGAATCGAAACTGTTCTTCCAACCCAATCGTTTCAGAAGCATATTTTTTGGCCATCTCTAATGACCAGTTTGGATGATTTGCACGGACAACAGCAGAGTCTGTTAACTGAATTGAATCGCGATCGGGAAGAGGCTCGTTTATTACGACATCGATAAAATCCTTGACTCCGGCATCTTGAATTCCTTTCGTCGCATCAGATAAAGATTCTTCATGTTGCTTATAATAGTTAAAGACATCCTGCGCCATCGATTGAATTGTCATCCTGTCGCTCATTGGAACCCTCCTTTATTATTAATGAGGTCGGATAACTAGCCATTTGATTGTAAAAAATCAAGTGTTTTTTAAAAAAAATCCAGTTGCTATTTATCCGCCATTTTACTAAGCTTCTTCATTGTTCTTGGGGGAACAAACTCTAAAGGAGCCTAAGTATGGCAACTACCGTGTCGTTCCCCGTCTTTCAGGAAATTATCTTCAGAGAGCTCGCCCGCGAGGCGTGCGTGAATGATAGAGGCCTGGCGTGCTTTGCCGATGCCGAAGAGTTCATCACAAAAAATGTCGATCAGCCGCGCAAGCTGAACCTATTTGCGTTTCCACATACAGAGATGGTCGAGCTGGACGACTTTGACCCCGACGGTTTTGACAAGGACATGAATTTTACCGGTAGACAGGGGGTCGTTGATCTCTATGAGGCCAACAAGTTCGTGAAAAAATCGGGTTATGGCCATAGCATTACGGGAGGCAAGACGGCAGAAAATGTCTTTGGCGCGATCCAAAGGATGTTCTATGGCGGCTCGGAATTCGACGGGGCGCATGCAAAGTTCGGGCCGCTCGTCTTTTCGATCAATTATTTTACCGACGGTGACACGGCGGTCGCCGTGATAGACATTAGCGTGAATGGCGAAAAAAAGACATTTCGTATGCGATTCAGGCTGGATGGCGTTGACACGCCGGAATCCTTCCGCGGGATGATGATGGGAAATAAGTGGAGCCCCAACCCAAAATTAGAGGTCTTTAAAAATTATATCTGGCTCTTATGGAAGAAAGAGTTCGGCTTTGGCGATAACTTAGGACCGATGGGCAGGCTTTATGAAGAGCTTATGGTGGCAGAAGGAGATATGAATAAGATTGAAGATATCTGGAAGAGGATCGAGAGGACACAGAACAACGAAGACCGCATGATAACCAGGCTTCTTGAGGACAGGATCGTCTATAGTGGCCTCATTGCCGGTGCGGTGACAAAGGGATTTGATGAGTATAGAAAGGGGGCCTCCTATTCGCTCTTTCCGTCTTTCAATCGGGCGGTTGCGACCGCAATTGAATGTAACGAAGTAGAATTCATAGATTCCTATGACCGTTTCCTTGGGGCGCTCTATGCGGGCGGGCCAGCGGAGGAGAGAAATATCCCCGCCGATTTCATAGAGAATGAGCTTTGGAAAATTATGGCGGAGCAGAATTCAGCGGGGCGCGACTACTATGATTTCTTCCGCGAAGGGAAGAAGCCCTCCGATTCGCCGGGCGTCCCGCCGGATGAGAACGCAAAGAGGAACGATGACTGGACGAAATTCTATCCGGTGGCACTGAAACCGGAAGGCCAATACTATCTAAACGAACTAAAGAACGAGCCGAACGGACAAGAAGTTTGGAAGGCCCTTTCACCCGAAACGCTCCCGAAACCGTGGGAGATGTTTTCAAAGGAGCGGTGTAAGGAACTCGCGGCCGAATGGCGGGAGTTTTCAAGAGTTCATCCGGAATTAAAGAACGACATGCAGGCAATGCTCACATTTCTTGGCGTTGCCTATGCCTATCAAAAATACAGGAACCAGCTGATGGACTTCTATGTCGAGACGGAGAAGGGGGCGATGAGCTGTCCCCATGGAGAAAAAGGGGAACTCCACGGCTTGAACGGACGGGACAATGTATTCATGCTGATGCGGCCCGATCCGAAGGTGAGCAAACTATTCAAGGAATTTGGAAAGGCGATCGGCCGCGGCAGGCCCCTTACCCCGGAAGACTGTTGCGGTATTTTAATCAAGAACGGTGGCGACATATACGGTCATTGCAAGTGACCCTGTTTGGAGTAGCAGCCTTCAGGCTGCGCGAATTGAATATGCTTGGCGCACCCTGAAGGGTGCTACTCCTTACCAAAATCTAACTCTCCCCGTATCTATATGGACGAAATTGCCGGGATAATAACCTACCCCTCCGGCGTGGAGCGACCTTGCAAAATTTCGCAGTTCCAAGAGCGGAACGCCCGGAATCCTGATATCCGTTGCCATCCCCTCCATGTGAAGACTGTTCTGTGCGACGCGACGACCAGCTCTTCTCAGTGCGGCGTTAAGCGGCGGGCTTCTATAGCCGGAGACGATCTCTATCCGCGAGGCCTTGAAATGGTCCTCAATGTGGTCCAAGAGCTCGATCAGCTGGAGCGACATTGTTGCCTGTGCGCCTGTCAACCTGCAGCGGAGAACGGTATTTATCTTTTCAATTCCGCTAGTTAGATAATGGCCGCCGTGTTCTTTATACCTGATCGTCTCAAATTCGTTGCTGTGCGTGTTGAATAGTGTAATAACACCGTCACCGGCCTGTGAAAAGACATCCTCGGGTGTGAAATCCGCATAGGAAGGAAAAAAGGGACCCATAAAAAGGGCCAAGATCAGTATTGCTTCAAGTCTTTTCATATCATATATATTATCGGTGCGCGGGGAAAAAAGTTGCTAATTATTTTTCGGAGGACTTTTTGACCTGGGTCAAAGATTGGGTTTTGGATTAGGGATAGGGTAGCTGTGTTTTGGAGTAGCAGCCTTCAGGCTGCGCCGAGTGCATTCAGTTAGCGCACCCTAAAGGGTGCTACTCCTAACTAACAAGAAAGGAACCAATATGGAAATGTTTTGCTATCAGTGTGAACAGACGGGAAAAGGGACGGGTTGCACAAGTTTTGGGGTCTGCGGCAAGGACCCAAAGGTGGCCTTACTTCAGGACCAGCTAGTCCATGAGGTGAAAAGAATCGCCAAGTTCGGCGCCAACGACCAAAGGACGAACCGGTTCATCATTGAGGCCCTCTTTTCCACGGTGACGAACGTTAATTTCGACACCACCCGGCTGGAGAAACTTCTTGGCGAGGCAAAAGGACTCTACAAAGGCGCGGTGACCGCACTTGACGCCCCATCCATTGAAAATAGAAAAGAGCTGGAGGGCGACGATATCGTCGGCCTGCAGGAACTCTTGACCTATGGCCTCAAGGGGACTGCGGCTTACGCGCATCACGCGACGGTCCTGGGCAAAGAGGACGACGGCGTTTATCGATTCTTCCGCGAGGCCCTTTCATTTCTGGCCGACGACCCTAAGGATATCGGCAGATTAGTTGAGATGAACCTTAAATGCGGCGAGGTGAATCTGAAGGTGATGGAACTCCTGGATTCCGTTCACACCGACACATACGGTCATCCCACACCCACAAAGGTGCGAGTGACGCCAGTCAAGGGCAAGGCTATCCTCATCTCCGGTCACGACCTGAAGGATCTGGAAGAACTCTTGAAACAGACCGAGGGAAAAGGCGTCAACGTCTATACCCACGGCGAGATGCTTCCGGCCCACGGATATCCGAAGCTCAAAAGATATAAACACCTCGTCGGCAACTACGGCGGCGCGTGGCAGGACCAGCAGAAGGAGTTCACGGCGTTCCCGGGCTCGATACTCATGACCACGAATTGCATTCAGCGCCCATCCGAAAGCTATAAAGGCCGCATCTTCACGTCCGGCCTTGTTGCGTGGCCGCAAGTTACGCACGTCAAAGGCCACGACTTTGCCCTCGTGATAAAGGCGGCGCTTGAGGCAGATGGTTTTAAAAATGACGAGCCAGAGCAATATGTAACGGTTGGTTTTGGCCATCACGCCGTTTTAGGCGTTGCGGACAAGGTGATAGGCGCGGTCAAGGCCGGGCAGATAAAGCGCTTTTTCCTCATCGGCGGCTGTGACGGGGCAAAGGGCGGGCGCAATTACTATACCGAGTTCGCCGAAAAGGTTCCCAAGGATTGCGTTATCATGACGCTCGCCTGCGGGAAATATCGCTTCAATAAGCTAGACTTTGGCGATATCGGCGGAATTCCAAGGCTCCTTGATATCGGCCAGTGCAACGACGCCTATTCGGCGGTCAAGATCGCAAGCGCGCTTGCGGGGGCGTTCGACTGCTCTGTCAACGAACTGCCCCTATCGTTCATCCTCTCATGGTATGAACAGAAGGCGGTCTGCATACTCCTGTCGCTTTTGCACCTTGGCATCAAAAATATCCGTATCGGCCCGAGTTTGCCGGCGTTCATCTCGCCGAACGTACTGAAGGTGCTGGTCGACAAATATAACATCATGCCGATCACAACCGCCGAGGCCGACTTGAAGGCGATATTTGGATAACGTAGCGCAGGTCTTTAGACCTGCCAATATTAGCAGGACTAAAGTCCTGCGCTACATAACGTACAAAATATCCTTTCGATATCGCCCGATCTGTGCTAATATTGTCATCAGATCATGGCGAAAAAGAAAGTTTCAGGCGGTTTGAAATTGCAGTTCTTGGGCGCGACGGGGACTGTGACCGGCTCGAAATTCTACCTCCACAACGCATCCGGCAAATTCATGATAGATTGCGGCCTCTTTCAGGGCTTTAAAGAGCTGCGCCTGCGCAACTGGGCCCCTCTTCCGGTCGCGGTCGTGGATATAAACGCCGTGGTCCTGACGCACGCCCACATCGATCACAGCGGATATTTTCCCGTCCTTGTGAAACAGGGCTTTCGCGGAAGGGGTTATGCGAGCGCTCCCACAGTTGAGCTCTGCAAGATACTTTTGCCAGATTCCGGTTTTCTGCAGGAAGAAGACGCGGCCTTCGCCATGAAGAAGGGATTTTCAAAGCATCTCCCCGCCCTGCCGCTCTATACCTACTCCGACGCCATAGCCGCCCTTCCCTATCTCGCAACGATCCCCAACGGCAAACCTTTTGACCTCGGGCACGGGCTGACCGTGAAGATGATACAGGCCGGACACATCCTTGGGGCAAGGTTCGTCCACGTCACGTCAAAGCTGCCGCACCAGAGGACCGTCCTTTTCGCCGGCGATATTGGCCGATACGACGCTATTATCAGCAAAGGCCCCTCGCGCATCAAAGAGGTAGATTATCTCGTGATGGAATCTACCTATGGCAACAAGCTCCACCCCGAAGAGGATGTCTTTACAAGGTTCGAACGCATCATTAATAGCACGGTGGCTAGGGGTGGCAAGGTTCTGGTCCCCGCCTTTGCCGTTGGCAGGACGCAGGAGATAATCTATATAATCAAGAAGCTTCAGCAAAAAAAGCGCATTCCTATGGACGTCCCTGTCTATTTGAACACGCCGATGGGGATAGACGCGACCGAGCTCTATAGAAAATATGCCGATGAAGAGGGATTCTTCAAGGACGGCATTGACGAGGACTCGTTCAGGCTACCGAACCTGCACCTTGTCCACACGCAGGAGGAATCAAAGAGACTGAATTTCCTGGACAGCCCGGCGATCATCCTCTCCGCCAGCGGGATGATGACCGGCGGCAGAATTTTGCATCATCTAAAGGCCTATGCGGGAGATCCAAATACAACGCTCGTCCTGGTCGGCTTTCAGGCGGCGGGGACAAGGGGGCGGTCCATCCTTGATGGAACCAAGAGCATCAAGATCCACGGCCAGCCGGTCCCTCTTAATTGTCACGTTGAATCTATCGACTCGATCTCGGCGCATGGAGACTACGACGATATCCTGAAGTGGCTTTCACAGTTCACCCGCCCGCCAAAGATGACCTTTCTTGTCCACGGCGAGCCCGAGTCAACCCTTGCAATGGCAAAGCGCATCAAAGAGAGACTAGGCTGGAAGACGACCATTCCGCAATATCTGGATGAGTTTGATCTGAGTTAGAAGATTTTTTCAATGTGTAGCGCAGACCTTTAGGTCTGCCATTATTGGCAGGACTAAAGTCCTGCGCTACCTATAAAAAGCGTCTTATCCTCTACAACATCGCCTCCGGTTTCGATGATCCTGATACGGATCTTGGGCGGCTGCAGTTCAATAATGGCAAAAGAGGGCTTGTTTCCGCGCTTGTCGTCCGGTTTCATGTGGCCGGGGTTGATGTATATCGCCCCGTTCTTCTCGGCTATCATGGGCTGGTGGGTGTGTCCGTATAGAACGACCTTTACGTCGCCATTTTTTGCCGCCTCGGTTGGGTCGATGTCGCCATTGATGTCGTGCGAATCCCTTGTCGGCGTGTGGGTCATTAAAAATGGCACCCCCTCGAATTCCTGAATGATACGGTTCAGAAATTTGGGGTCTTTGTATCGGTCCTCAAATACGCCGGGGATAGAGATGATATCGGGGACGAACGCCCGAAGCTCATCCGCGTCGGTCGAATCGTCACCTAGGTGGATGATGAGCTCGGCGTTATAGTTCTTCAGCATCTTTAACGCCGCCTCCCGCATCTCTGTCAGGAAGCCGTGTGTATCGCTCATGACGCCTATTATCATAAAATCACCTTTTCCTTGTCCGGTCGACTATGCTATAAAATTGGGTGATAATCAAGGATTGTAGTTGCCCCCCGCCTCAGCCTGAGGCTGATGCGCCTCTGGCGCAAGAGGCGGGCAGGCATTTATGGGGC
>ORJL011201395.1_pt1 | contig 29762 bp, 21 predicted proteins | sample 1779941 | NCBI WGS metagenome assembly ORJL01 (sample SAMEA104232317, study PRJEB22302) | groundwater metagenome | biome: forest; feature: aquifer; material: groundwater | place: USA | collected 2011-08-07 | depth 5.8 m
GCACCGAAGCCCGCTGAAGGCCGCTTTCTCTAGCGTTGCCTTTCAACGACGATCGCCATCTCGAAAACCCGTCAAGAAAAAAATCCCGCGCCATCATTATTTTTCAAATTTTTACACGATCTTTCCCCGACAGACTCTAAGTAATGTCAAAAAAATAGGTGCAGGCTCTTTTTACATCTGCGCAATAACAGATACTAAAGATACTTATTGTTGGGGCAATTTCGGTTATCTGTCGCCGGGTGGTTATTATGACTTTATAATAGACACACCCAAGGACGTACAAACATTCAAGGATTATTACGGAGAACCTCAATTCGCAGGTTATTTTAACCAAATAAAGGAAATTTCTATATCGAGCAACCATGGATGTTATAGATCAGAGAATGATCATGTATTTTGTTGGGGAGGCAATGGCTATGGACAACTTGGAAATGGAAATAATAGTGGTGAACTTGGATATATAATATATCCAGTAGAGGTCCAAAATTTGGATAATGTAAAGAAGCTTGATGTTACCGCCATCAATTCATGTGCCCTTAAGAAGGATAATACGCTCTGGTGTTGGGGATCTCTCTATCCGATGAATTTTAAAGGTCAGTTGATAGCGATAGATAATGACCAATATTTATTCCCCACTCTTATATCCAGTGATGTTAAAGATTTTGTAAACGATGGAGACAACATCTGTATGGATAGTGATGCTATCGGAGCAGATTTAATTCAGACTATTCTTTGTAGTGGTTACTCAAAAATTCTCTATGGCTCTTCGGATTATGGAAACTCTGCGTTACCTTATTACACCGATGTTATATCAATGGATGGTATAAATGAACATTATTGCATGATCATGATAAATGGTTCGGTCTGGTGTTGGGGAGATAATTCGTCGGGCCAACTCGGCAACGGAACCAAAGATAGTTCCCCAACGTTGGTTGAGGTGAAATTCTAAAAGGGAATTATAGGAAGAGATAAACCATGAACACACGCATTATTTCAATTGTCGCCGCTATCATTCTCCTTCCAAGCATCTCGATCGCCCAATTTGGGAAGAAAGAAGGCGCGGCGCAGATGGAGCAGAAAAAGATCTCTGGCTCAGGGCAGGCCGTAGGATCAAAGCTTGATGAAAAAAAGATAACACCAGATAGCAAGCGAGCACCTGAAAAGGTTCCGCAAGGGATGCCGGAGATGGGCCGCGCCGAGAAGGCCATACCGTTTATGGGTGGCTTTACCTGTACAGGCGCCCATTCTATCAAACAATGCACCTCATTCGGTGCATGTAAGACATCGGACTGTCCAAGCGGTCAATATTGCATCGGCCCGCAGGCGGTGGCGCCTGCCGCTCCAAAGGCGGTGAAAGAGGCGCAATGCGTAAAGCCGGATGCGATAGGTGAAGCGACTTGTGCCGAATCAGGAGCGGTAAAAGAATCTGGCACCTTTCCAGGCCTGAAAAAAGTGGAATTAGTGGTGAAGGGCGTAACAGTTCCGGTGCTTGAAAAGTGCCCTCAAGACAAGCCCTTGTGCGTCCTTGGACAGTGTGTCGCGCAAAACGAGGCTGTTTGCGATGACAGCGATAAAACAGATTATGCAAAACTTCATGAATGGGAACTGGCTGGTAACGACAAAACCGACCTACAAGTGGATAATTCAATAATAGAGAGTGGAAGTGTACAGGTAGTAGCTGGCGGCTCCGCAGCCGGCGACAAGACATATAAAGACAAGTGCAAGGGCGATGCACTTTTATTGGAGCAGGTTTGCAATAATGGCGTTGCAAAAGAGGTTGCTATAAATTGCGCCTATTTTAAGCAATTTGAGATGACGGCGTCTGAAAGAAAGAAGCTCTGCGGATCGGTGGATTCCAATCCGTTTTTTTGTGAGGTCTCGGGGCTCATAGATTGGAATGCATATAAGTGTAAATATAATAGTAAAAACGAAGCGTATTGTAATATAGACCCGGCTAAATTAGTTGATTCCGACAAAGACACAGTGCCGGATGTTTTTGACAATTGCGTCAATGTGCTGAATCCAAATCAGGAGGATTCAGATGGGGATGGTAAAGGCGATGCGTGCGAGCCGGTGAATTGCGTGGATTACAATGGGTCAACGAAGATCGCCACAGTATTTCCAAGTGAATGTGATACGGAAAAATGGGATAAACAGTGGGTCACTGGAAATGATGTCATCGATGGTTTAGATGTTGGTTATGATGGAATACCGGATAGTATTGAAAGGTGCAAAATTGGCACCGATCCTAAAAAAGATGATAGTGATGGTGATGGCATTACTGACGGAGCAGAACTCCACTGGCAGAAGGATGAAGTTGGCGCCTTTGATGGGACGTTTCATCCCGAACATGGCGAAACCAATCCGATGAAAGCCGATACTGATAATGATGGCGTGCCAGATGGGATGGAGATGGATGTGGGTGGGTGTCCAACAAACCCCACATATTGTTCCAACGATACGTGTATAAAAATGGCATATCCATGGAAGTGCATGTCAAAGAATGTTTTTAGTGAAAAAATTGTAGGCGATGATAAGGCCTGGCTTAAAAGGGTCGCCTGGGCGGCAGGGGCGGGAAAGGTTGTGGCGGTGGATAATGCCGGTGGTATCTTTGTATCGAATGATCATGGTGAAACATGGGCCAAAGAAGTATCCACAGCCCAGGCCTTAAATTTATATCATTATAGCCATGTTTCTGTCACCGCAGACGGCAAAAAGATCCGGGCTAGGTCCGGGATTAATTTTTATGCCTGGAATGGAGGAGAATGGGAAGTCAGCAATGGCAAGGAGATGGGAACCTATCAGCCACAGTTTGGCGACGAGGAGATCCCTTGGTGGGTAAGACATATCAGTCCCGATGGTTCAGTTGAATATGCAGTTGGCTTTTCAAATGCCATCGCCATGAAACAGGCAAATGGGTCATGGAAATGGCCAAATAAGCCATTGTCGGGCGCGCCCACAATAGCGTGGTTGTTTCAGGGAAACGCTTCAGATATCACATCGGATTCGTCGGGCCAGCACGTAATTGTCAGTTACTTGCCTAATTTTTCAGGTCTTCCTGACCTTCCATTTGGGCCCCTTAAAACCTTTTATGCGCTTGGCACATATGATGGAGATTTTCGCACTCAGCTCTCTTCTGACGGTGGCGTTGCAGTGTCCATATTCCGTGAGTCGACCACGATCTGGACTCCGAAGAATGTTGGTTATTCGAACGATTTTGGCAAAACATGGTCAAAATCATATCCAGCTGGTCATCCAGAGGCGATCACGATGAAACCAGATGGTAGTATTGCAGCTCTGCTTATGCTTGATGCTAAAATATGGGCCTCCGTTGCGAAAGGCGGCGAAAAATATGCGGGCAAAGATTGGTATCCTATGACCATTGACCCGCCATTGCCGATCTCGCAAGCCGGGCAGGACTATATTCTTCCTGATATCGCCTCAAGCCCGGACGGAAAGTCGTTTATAGTTATTGGCGTCGATTATGGCAAAAAACAAAATATTATTTATAAAATAATGTGCGCGCCATGAGTTAATGTAGCGGCGGCCTTTAGGCCGTCAATAGGCAAGGAGAAAACGATATGAAATATTTGAACTGGATGCTTTTTATATGCATTTTTTTTGCCAGCCAGAACGTCCTGGCAGACTGTTCCGAAATGGACGGGGGGGAGGCGGCAGACAAGCCGGGCTATGTGATCGTAAACGGCAAATATATCTTTGACGGTTGCGGAACACTGGGTACGCCGTCGCAAAACACCCTTACAGAGCGGTATTGCGATGGAAACGTTGCGAAATATAAAGAGCTCGATTGCAAAGCCTTGTATAATCAGGATTGCTTTAAGTCTGGCCAGTCGGCCTCCTGCGGTGACAAGTATTTTGCCGATTGGGATGGCGATGGGGTGATGAATAAAGTTGATAACTGCCCAAATATTCCAAATCCTGACCAAAAGGATTCAGATAAGGACAAGGATATAGATAAATTAGGCGATGCCTGTGATGATGCCATAAAGGCAAATTTCTGTGACGATGGCGATTACGACGGCGATAAGTTCAGCGATAAGTGCGACAATTGCCCGACTGTGGCTAACCCAGACCAGGCGGACAATAATAAAAATGGCGTTGGTGATGTTTGCGAGGTTGAATGTAGCTCCAACGATTACGATGAGAGCCCGTATGATGCCGGTTTAAAAGATACATGTGCCACCGCCGCTACTATGTTGCAGGAGGTCGTATGTAAAAACGGGAAATTGGAGGTCATATCAATTGACTGCAATACGCTTGGCGGAATGATCTGCAAGGGCGGCAAGTGCGTAAAACCGGAAGGGACAGAACCTCCGCCGGATGAAAATCCGGAAGATAAGCCAGAATACGAAGCAAACCATGTGCCGCCGGGTTATGATGGTGACGGCGATGGCGTCCCATTCGAAGAGGATAATTGCAATGGCACGGCAAATCCAGATCAGGCGGATAGCGATGGCGATGGCATTGGCGACGAATGCACGCAGGCAAATCCCGGCAATGACCCCGAAGGCGGCTCCGGTGGCGGAGGCGGCGGAGATTGCGACAGCGAAACTACAACGGTTCACTTGGATTCCATAAGCACGCTCGATCTATATGCGGTTGCAGGAAGCGCAAGTTGGCAGTGGGTTGGCGGCGAGGGCGGAAATGTCGTTAAAAGGTTCGGCAACAAGGCCTGGGAAAATATGCCAAATCCGTGGGACAGCGTGAACATCAAACCATCGCCGGACTTAGGACGCACAATAACTTCCATGTGGAGCCCGGATGGCACAAATCTCTATGCGGTAACGCTTTCCGGCCACCTCTTTCACTGGAATGGCTCCAAATGGGTTCAGTGGGGGCCAACGGGTCTGAATGATGGCAAGTCATTTGGCGGCGCGATCTATTCGGTGCATGGAACGAACAACTCCGATCTTTGGCTTGCCGGAGCGAATGGAATGATCTGGCACTATTATCGCGGCGCGTGGATGGATGACAAGATCATTACGTCCACCGTTTTTGGTGCGGCAAGAGGGTCTGACAAAAAGCAGTATGATAAAACCACCTGGCGGGCTATCTTTGCCGTGCCGACAGGTCCGGTTTGGTTTGTTGGCGACGGCGGAATGGTTGCAAAGAGGCCGGTTCCTAAGGCCGGTCAGGGTTTTACGCCGGGCATTGGCTGGCAGACGGCAAAGCTCCCATTTATAGCTGACCTTCGCGCGGTCTGGGCAGATAAGAATAAGGCTTACACTGGCGGCATAAATAGCGGCATTTTGTGTGCGGCTAGTTCGGGTTTTCAGTTTAAAAACTGTGCAGGCGAGCTTGGTGGTATCACCATTCTTGGGATTTCTGGCACAAGCGAGGCAGATATTGTGGCCGTCGGCCCAAAGAGCAGGTTCTCAAAAAAGGATGGTGCAAATTGGCTGAATCCTGTTGCGCCGGTGCCAAATACTATAACTTCTGTTTGGTCAAATGGGACAACAACAATTGCTGCGGGCATAAATGGGGCGGTTTATACATTTGAGGATGGGCTGATCAAGACAACATATCTGACGCGGAAGCAGATATCACATCCGGAATGGACAGATACCCGCTGGACGGCGTTGCAGGGAAATTTGCATAAAAAAGATATTGAATATCTCTGGGTGGCCGGCGACGACCTTTCTGTGGCCTTATATAATGATGGCGTCTGGCAACTTGTCTATAGCGATGACGATATTATACCGTTCGTTGTTCCAAAGGGAATGGCTGTCCTTTCCGGTGGGCAGACCAATCGGGTGTTGCATGACCTTTATGAGGCGAAAGACGGTTCGCTATATGCTGTGGGGAATATAGACTATGTTTTGCAAAGGAGTGCCGGCGGAACGTGGTCAAATATCCAATTGCCATCGAGCGGACAGACACCTGACATGAGAAGCGCAGGCGAAGGGCTGGAGGATAATAGTGTTATTGTCGCCGGTAATCTAGGGTTATTCAAGATCAGTGGCGGCATAGTAGAGCCGCTCTTTGAAAAATCCGATCCAAATGTCGCCGTTGCAAACCGTCATAAAGATGCGATCTGGATGGCAAAGGATCTGGGGGCGTATATCTTGGATGACAAAGACAAATGGAGCGATATCTCTTATGGAGCCATCAAGCTTTCTCCGGTCGATATTAATGATGTTGGATCACAGGTCGTTGTGGCCGGAGATGAGATAGTTGAAGCAGGTTCCGGTTCCGGAACAACATCGTGGCTTGGCAAGTTAAAAAACCTTGTCTTTGGCAGCAGCGGAGTGATTGGTGTGTCTGCTCCCAAATCGCACTATCTGGTTTCAAATGGCGGGGCATGGAAGGATGTTGAACTGCCTCCCGGGACAGGGCGGATATTAGGGCTCCATCCGTTCAGTGAAACAATTGAAATACCGTATAAGGATGATATAAAGATGAAGGGGATGGTTGTCATGGGCGAAAAGGGATTTTTGGCTGGGCGCTTGGACGGGATGTGGGTGCCGATCGATACCGAAAGCACAGAGGATTGGTATGACGGTACTTATTACTTTTTGCCGGGTTATGATGTGGATTATGACGACATAGAGTCTTGGTGGGATCTATATGTGGTTGGCGTTGGCGGGCATAATGATGTGACCCACACGCATGTGTATGAATTTTGTGATTAGGGGCGTGGCAATCTCCCGTAATCCCCCCCTTTAGAAAAGGGGGGTGAGGGGGGATTTGGATGAGCTCGCCACGTCGTCCGCCTTCGGCGGACTTCTCGCGATGACAAACAAAGCAAGGAGTAAATTATGAACACACGTATTATTTCAATTGTCACCGCTATCATTCTCCTGCCAAGCGTCTCGATCGCCCAATTTGGGAAGGAAAAGATGGAACAGAAGAAGCTTCCTGGCGCTGGACAGACGGCAAAGTCGCCGGCTTTCCAATATGGGCAGGAAAAGGGCGCGGCACAGATGGAGCAGAAGAACCTCCCCGGCACAGGCGAGACCGTAAAGTCCAAAGAAGGGCAAATTGGAAAACCAGCCACAAAGTGTGCAGATTCACATTTTATTAAATTGTGCCTTTCAAATGGATCGTGTGGCAAGGCGGTTGAATGCGAAGCTGGCCAATATTGCATCGGCCCGCAGGCAGTGGCTCCAGCCACTGCCACGAAGATCAAAGAGGCGCAGTGCGTAAAGCCGGATGCGATCGGTGAGGCGACATGCGCAGATTCCGGTTCGCAGAAACTGGAACTGGTCGTGAAAGGCATAACAGTGCCGGTGCTTGACAAGTGTCCGACACTTAAGCCGATATGCGTTCTTGGAAAGTGCGTCACGCAAAATGAGGCGGTTTGCATGGATAGTGACTACACAAATTATGGAACGTTGAATATGTGGGCAGGGATGGGAAAAGATAAGGCCGGCCAGCAATCGGATATTTCAATAACAGAGCCCGGCATGGTTATAGCAACAAAAGCCGGGCCAAGCGGAGCCAGCCTGACATATCCCGACAAATGCAAAGGCGGGGCATTTCTATTAGAGCAGGCGTGTGACGGCGGAGTTGCAAAAGAGATCGGCGTTAATTGTGCGGATATAGAGAGCAGTGCAACTTGCAAATTAGACAACGCGCAGGTGGCATACTGCAAGGCCGATCTATCAAAACTCCCGGACAAAGACAAAGATGGTGTCCCGGATATATTTGATAACTGCATTAATGCGGCCAATACAGATCAACTTGATTCAGACAATGATGGCCTTGGAAATGCGTGCGACAACTGTGCCCAGATCAAAAATGTCGATCAACAGGACACGGATGGAGATGGAGTTGGCAACGCCTGTGATAACTGCCTGACCACAAAAAATCCCGATCAGCTCGATTCGGATGGTGATGGCATTGGCAATACTTGTGATAATTGCATCAATAAGAGCAATGCAGACCAACTTGATTCAGACAATGATGGGCTCGGAAATGCGTGCGACAACTGCGCACAAATTAAAAATATCGATCAACAGGACGCGGATGGTGATGGTGTTGGCAATGCCTGCGATAATTGTATTAACGTTCCAAATACAAACCAGGCGGATTCAGATGGAGATCTACTTGGTAATGCATGTGAAGTAATTGAAGTAATAGCCGTAACAGCGGGTGAAGCTCACACCTGCGCGATCTTGGAAGACGGGAAAGTGAAGTGTTGGGGAGGTAATTGGCGAGGCCAGCTTGGCGATGGAACTAAAGTTGATAAATTGACACCAACACCTGTGAAGGATCTGACCGGGGCAATAGCCGTAACGGCGGGTTTGATTCACACCTGCGCGATCTTGGAAGACGGGAAAGTGAAGTGTTGGGGAGGTAATGATGAATGGGGTCAGCTTGGCGACGAAGCTAAAGATGATAAGTTGATACCAACACCTGTGCAAGGCCTAACCGGGGCAATAGCCGTAACGGCGGGTGAGCGCTACACCTGTGCGCTCTTGGAAGGCGGGACGGTGAAGTGTTGGGGAGCTAATGGATACGGCCAACTTGGCGATGGAACTGTAGGTAATTTTAAGTCGACACCAACGTCTGTGAAGGATCTTACCGGGGCAATAGCCGTAACAGCGGGTAAAGCTTACACCTGCGCGCTCTTGGAAGGCGGGAAAGTGAAGTGTTGGGGAAGTAATTGGCATGGCCAGCTTGGTGATGGAACTAAAGTTGATAAATTGACACCAACACCTGTGAAGGATCTGACCGGGGCAATAGCCGTAACGGCGGACGGAGCTCACACCTGTGCGCTTTTGGAAGGTGGAAAAGTGAAGTGTTGGGGATATAAGTGGGAGGGCGAACTTGGCGACGAAGCTAAAGATGATAAGTTGACACCAACGTCTGTGCAGAATCTCACCGGGGCAATAGACGTAACGGGGGGTTACTGGCATACCTGTGCGCTCTTGGAAGACGGGACGGTGAAGTGTTGGGGAAGTAATTGGGAGGGCGAACTTGGCAATGGAACTACAGGTAATAAGTTGACACCAACTCCTGTGCAAGGCCTGACGGGGGCAATAGCCGTAACGGCGGGTGACTGGCATACCTGTGCGCTCTTGGAATACGGGACACTGAAGTGCTGGGGAGATAATTCGAGCGGCCAGCTCGGCAACGGCACCACAGGATATTCCCCGACGCCGGTTGAAGTAAAATTTTAGGGAAATTATGAACACACACATTATTTCAATTGTCGCCGCTATTATTCTCCTGCCAAGCATCTCGATCGCCCAATTTGGGAATCAAAAGGGCGCGGCAAAGATGGAACAGAAAAAGATCCCCGGCGTAGGCGAGACCGTAAAGTCAACGATTCCGGAGAGGGGAAAGGCTGGCAAAAAATGCAAGGGGGCTCATTTCCTCGAAGAATGCTTGTCGATAGGCGCATGCAAAACAAGCGAATGTCCAACCGGCCAATATTGCATCGGCCCGCAGGCAGTGGCGCCAGCCACTGCCACGAAGATCAAAGAAGCGCAGTGTGTGAAGCCGGATGCGATTGGTGAAGCGACATGCGCAGATCCTGGCTCAAAGAAGATTGAACTGGTCGTGAAAGGCATAACGGTGCCGGTAGTGGAGAAATGCCAGCAGGACAAACCGATCTGCCTAATGGGACAATGCGTTGCCGGAAATCAAACCGCCTGCATAGACAGCGATCTTACAAATTACACAGCCCTGCTTTCATGGAGTCAAAAAGGCAATAAGCAGGGGTTGCAAATAGATCCATCGCTTGCAAAGGCGGGGAGCGTTTCTGCGATAAACGCGGCAAATCCGAATGTTGTGAAAGAATATAAAGACCAGTGCAAAGGAGATAAATTTTTGCTTGAGCAAGCCTGCGATTGGGGGGTGGCAAAAGAGGTTGGTGTAAATTGCAACGATGCAGATATTGGGGCGATCTGCATTACAGAAGCGGGCGCCGCCGGCGGTGCAAAGTGTGGATTTAAAGACAGTGACAACGATGGCATCACCGATAAAAACGATAATTGTGTCAAAGTTGCCAATCCGGATCAAAAAGACGCTGACGGCGACGGGCAAGGCGATGCTTGTGATAAATGCCCAAACGATGCTTTTAACGACATTGATGGGGACACCATTTGCGCCGACAAAGATAATTGCAAATATCAGGGCAATATAGATCAGTCAGATGTTGACAAGGACGGTATGGGTGACGTGTGCGACGATTTTATGGCGCCCGAAGAATTTATACTTGGTAATGGCCTATCAGTCTTTCCTTCCGTCAGCGCCGATGGGAGGTTTGTGGTTTTTGATTCATACGCAACCAATTTAGTGCCTGGAGATAATAATGGGGTGATCGATATTTTCGTTCGTGATCGGAAGGAAGGAACCACCGAACGCGTAAGCGTATCAACTGCCGGAGTGTAAGGGAATAATGAATCATGGAATTATTCCATCAGCGCCGACGGGAGGTTTGTAGCTTTTAGTTCAGACGCAAGCAATTTAGTACCGGGAGATAATGGTAATGGGATTTCGGATATTTTCGTTCGTGATCGGAAGGAAGGAACCACCGAATTAGTAAGCGTATCAACTGCCGGAGTAGGATCGGATGTGGGTGCATATTTTCCTTCCATCAGCGCCGATGGGAGGTTTGTAGCTTTTGAATCACCCTGCAACAGTTTAGTGCCGGGAGATAATAATGGGACTTGGGATGTTTTCGTCCGTGATCGGAAGGAAGGAACCACCGAATATGTAAGCGTATCAACTGCCGGAGTGCAAGGGAATGTTGAGTCACATAATCCTTCCATCAGCGCCGATGGGAGGTTTGTAGCTTTTAGTTCAGACGCAAGCAATTTAGTACCGGGAGATAATAATGGGGAAGGTGATATTTTCGTTCGTGATCGAAAAGAAGGAACCACCGAACGCGTAAGCGTATCAACTGCCGGAGTAGGGAATGGTACTGACGCGTTATCCTCTTATTCTTTTTCTTCCATCAGCGCCGATGGGAGGTTTGTAGCTTTTAGTTCAAGCGCGACCAATTTAGTGCCGGGAGATGATAATAATGGGGTAATGGATATTTTCGTTCGCGGGCCGCTGGATGATCCTGCCAATATTACAACATCCATCGTCAGCATCGCAAACACAGTGCAGGGAAATTGATCAACCCGTATTTTGGTCTTGACTATTTTACGATGTGTCGTAAACTGGTCGGCATGATAAATAGAATATACGAGGCGCTTCTAAAAGATCATTTCGCGGTGGAATCAAATATGGCCATCTTGGTGGGACCAAGGCAGTCCGGCAAAACAACAACTGCAATAAATTTCAAAGCTAACGGAACATCTTATTGGAACTGGGACGATCAGGATGACAGGCTCTATTTACGCTCATCGCCACAGAAGTTTTTGGATGAAAAAAACAAACGAGACAGCTCTAAAGCAGTTCTTGTTTTGGACGAGATACATAAAAACAAAAAATGGAGAAACTGGCTGAAGGGCTTTTACGACAAACACAACCGAGAGTATCAGATCATTGTAACCGGAAGTGCGCGATTAAACGTCTTCAGAAAAGGAGGAGACAGCCTTCTGGGTAGATATTACCCATACAGGCATCATCCGCTTTCGCTTGGTGAAATTGAAAACGGCCCATTCGAAACAAATCTTTTTAGAAAACCGGGCAAACATCATCCCGAAACATATAAAAATCTTTTCCGATTCGGCGGTTTTCCGGCTCCTTTTGTTGTCGGAAGAGAAACGTCACATGCCAAGTGGATCAAAACAAGAAGGGAATTGCTCGTTCGTGAAGATCTGCGCGACCTATCCAAGCTGGAGGATGTTGCGGCGATGGAGCTTCTTGTTATGCTCCTCAAGGATCGGATCGGTGGTTTGCTCAACCTAAACAATCTAAAAGATGATGTTCATGTTAGTGTGGACACTTTAAGAAGATGGATGAAATATCTTGAGGCCCTATACTACGTGTATTTGGTTCCTCCATACACTAAGAATGTTAAGAGGTCGCTCATTAAGGCTCCAAAGCTGTATCTGTGGGATTGGTCGGAAACGACCGATGAGGCCGCAAGATTTGAGAATATGATCTCATCTCATTTGTTGAAATCAGTCCACTACTGGACTGATACCGGGCTTGGAGAATTTAACCTTCATTTCATTAGAGACAAGGAAAAGAGGGAAGTTGATTTCTTAGTGACCCAAAACAACTTGCCTTTCATGCTTGTGGAATGCAAGCTTAGTGAAAAAGACATACAGCCATCGCTAAAGCATTTCAATGATATTTTAAAACCCAAATATTCACTACAGGTGGTTCACAATATGGAATCTCGCGGGGGTATCAGTTTTGCAGAACTGACAGCGAATAGCGTTGTTTCCGCCGCCGATTTCTGTTCAGCTTTGATATAGGTTCGATAGTTAAGGGTGAAAATTATGAACACACGCACCATCTTTATCGCCGTATCATTGATCTCCGTTTTGCCGTTTTCCCTGTGGGGCGGAAATGATAAGGCCGGAAGGCCGGAAAATAGTTGCGTGGGATTGCACGTCGTTAAGAAGTGCCGGTCGGTTGATTCATGTAATATATCTGATTGTTCTAAGGGCGAATACTGCATAACGCCGGTCAGCCCAAAATCAGCCGCCAAGCAGGCTGTGCAGGGCGCGCAGTGTGTAAAACCTGATGCGATCGGAGAAACGACATGCGCAGATCCCGGCTCACAGAAAATTGAATTGGTTGTTAAAGGTATAACAGTTCCGGCGCTTGAAAAGTGTCCGGCACTTAAGCCGATATGTTTTTTGGGCAAGTGCTTGGCGAGCGGCGAGGCTGTTTGCGTGGACAGCGATGGCACAAATTATGCAAAACTCCTGAAATGGAATCAGGCTGGGAATAAGCAAAATCTATCCTCTGATATTTCGGTGCTAAAAAGCGGCAAGGTCACGATCTCCACGGCTGCCGATCCAGCCGGCGCAAAAGTATATCCGGACAAATGCAAGGGCCCTGCATATCTTCTGGAACAGGCATGTGACGGTGGTGTGGCAAAAGAGGTTGGGATAAACTGTGGTGAGGCGAAAGGTTGTTTGAACCCCGGCGCCGACGGTCTTTGCAACGGTTTTACATGGAGCGTCCCGGATGGAATTTGCAAGATGGACAAGATCGGAAACAGCAACGATCTTGCGGCACGTTGTGGTTTTAAGGACACAGATGATGATGGAATTTCAGACAGTAACGATAATTGCGTTGATATCGCAAATCAAGACCAGAAGGATTCCGATGGCGACAAGGTCGGAAACGTTTGTGATAATTGCCCATATACGTACAACGCTGCCCAATTCGATGTTAATGCTGATGAAATTGGAGATATTTGCCAGTCTAACACCATAACAGCTGGATCTGGTTTTACATGTGCTAGAACATTGAATGGAACTGTCAAATGTTGGGGCAGTAATGTCAGCGGTGAAATGGGAAATGGTTCCGAGCAGGGCTTTTTTTTAGTTCCAACACAAGTTGTTGAACTAGATAAAGTTATCTCCGTTAAAGCCGGATCTTCGCATGCTTGCGCGGTAGTTAATGATGGGACCGTTAAATGTTGGGGCAACAATTATTATGGCCAAATTGGCGATGGTATAACCGGTGATGAGAAACATACACCTGTAGAAGTTTCCGGCTTGAAAGGAGTTATTGCGATCGCCGCCGGGGTGTTTCATAGCTGTGCATTGATAAGTGACGGAAGTGTCAAATGTTGGGGCGTTAATTGGTCCGGCCAGTTGGGCGATGGAACAAAGATCGATAAGGCCATTCCTGCGCCAGTTCCTAATCTAACGGAAGTCACCTCAATCATCGCCGGTTACGCTCATACATGTGCGCTTATTTCCGGCGGAAATGTAAAATGTTGGGGAGGCAACTCGAGCCAACTTGGCAATGGAGTATTTGGCGGTAGTTTGGCGCCGGTTGATGTTAAAGATTTGAGTGAAGTGGAAAAATTGGCAAGTAGCGGTCATCATGTTTGTGCTTTGATCAAAGACGGGACGGTCAAATGTTGGGGAGAGAACGGGAGTGGCCAGCTTGGGAACGGAAAAACGGGAGATTCAAATATTCCGGTATCAGTTAAAGGCATTAGTAATGCCGTGGCAATATTCGCTGGAAGCGTTCAATCTTGCGCAATATTAGAAGGTGGAACTATAAAATGTTGGGGTAATAATAGTTTTGGCCAGCTGGATAATGATTTAGCCGGATTTTCTGTAATGAATTTGGGTGGTGGAGCCATTGATATGGCCTGTGGTATTATTCATACATGTGCTGTCTTGAAAGACGGATCTACTATGTGCTGGGGCTTTAATGGGAGCGGCGAACTCGGCAACGGCACAACAGAATATTCGCCAACTCCGGTTGAAGTAAAATTTTAAAATAAACACTTGACCTCGTTCCATGTATATGGCAATATATCCACATATATGGACAATGTAACTAGCTATAAACACAGGTTTTTTTCAACACCGATTCTTAAAGTGCTGGATTTTTTGCTACAAAATCCGGATGACGAATTTTCTGACTCTGATATCGGATCAGCGGGGTTAGGCATCAAAAAGTCTTCAATAAATTCTGCGCTGCGCTTCTTGTCTTCCATTGGCTGGGTTAAAAGGAAAAAAGTTGGCAAGACAGCCGTGAACCGGCTATGTCAGGGAGAGGCTATAATTGGCTATCTTAAAATAGCCAGCAATCTTCTTACGATCGGCCCCTTTGTAGAAGAATGTAAAAGATATTCTTATAAAATGATCTTATTTGGAAGCCGCGCGGACGGAAGCAACGTCAGCGACAGCGACTTTGATATTCTGGCTGTCACGCACAACGCAGATATGGTTCGCAAGATATGGAGCGGTGCGGATCTTTCACTGCAACTGATCGTTAAAACGCCGGAAGAGATGATCGGCCTCGACGAAAGAGAACCCGTGCTATCCATGTCCATTACTAAAGGAATCGTGCTATGGGAAAAGATATAAATCGTCAGTTTGAAGAATGTGTGAGGACCGGCAAACTTAAACCGTCTCAAGACGCCAAAGTCATGGTCGAAAAAGAATTAAGGGCGGCCGCTGGCGATCTTAATGATGCCCTGCAGGGCCTTGCCGGAGGCCGCTGGAAGTGGAGCACCATTCAGGCATATTATGTGATGTTTCATGCGGCTCGCGCGCTTATCTATAACCACGGATATCGCGAAAAAAGTCATTACTGCTTGAGAATAGCCGTTGAATATTTATATTCGGAAATTCCGAGTCAGATGATAGAGGATTTTCAGACAGCAAAGATCATGAGAGAGAACGCCGATTACGAAGAGAACTTTTCCGATATCGGCGCCCAAAAGATCGTCAGGAGCGCGGAGGGTTTTTTAAAATTCGCAAAGAATGTTTTAACGGAAAAATAAAGCTATGAACTACGTTGTCATTAAATTCGGCGGAACGAGCGTTGCCGAGCTCAAATGCTGGCGGACGATCAAGGCCATCGCTGAAAAGAGACTGAAAGAGGGTTTGAGGCCCGTCATTGTCTGCTCCGCCGTGACAAAGGTCAGCGATATGCTTGAGGAGTTGATAAGCCCGATGAATCGGGCAACTACAATTTCTCAGGACATCGTCGGCCAGATAAAGGACCGCCATCTGAAGCTCGCCAAAGAACTTGGCATCGATGCGAAGATGCTGGAACCGTATTTCAAGGAACTTGAAAAGGTCGGGAATGATCAAAAGGCGCGCGCACGGATCATGGCGATCGGCGAACTCTGTTCGACAAGGCTTGGCCACGCCTATCTCGCCGCGAACGGCCTTGACGCCGCATGGCTCGATGCAAGGGAACTCCTTGTCTCGGAAGATCAGGCCTCAACGAACGTCAATAAACACTATCTCTCCGCAACCTGTACCTATGATAAAGACGAAGCCCTCATCAAAAGGCTCGTGCGCGAAAAGGGGAGTGTCATCATCACGCAAGGTTTCATTGCAAGGGATGAGGCCGGCGACACCGTCCTTTTGGGGCGGGGCGGCTCCGACGTTTCTGCTGCATATTTTGCGGCAAAGCTCGCTGCGAAGAGGTGCGAAATCTGGACCGATGTCTGCGGCGTATTCACCGCCAACCCAAGGCATTTGCCGTCCGCCCGTCTTTTAAAGACGCTCGATTACGACGAGGCACAGGAGATAGTCTCGCTCGGCGCAAAGGTCCTCCACCCGCGCTGCATAGAACCCCTTAAAAGACATTCGATCCCCATCCACGTCTATGCCCTCACCCATCCCGATAGATACGGCACGATCGTCTCGGCGGAGGCCGAAGGGACATCTTCACAGGTAAAGGCGGTTTCATCGAAGATCGGCATCACGGTCGTCTCGATGGAGACAATGGAAATGTGGCATCAGGCCGGATTTCTGGCGGATATATTTGCCTGTTTTAAAAGACACGGCCTCTCGATCGACCTGGTCTCGACATCCGAGTCGAGCGTCACCGTGACGCTGGACAGGACCGCTAACGTGCTGGACAAGACCTCGCTCGAAAGGCTCTCCGCCGACCTTGAAAAGTTCTGCTCCGTCCGGATAATTCACCTGGCGGGCATTGTGAGCCTGGTCGGGCGCGGGATCCGTTCGATACTGCATAAACTTGGCAGCGCCCTCGAGGCGTTCGAGGAGCACAAGATATACCTCGTCTCGCAGGCCGCAAACGACCTGAACCTGACGTTCGTTGTAGATGAAGAATGCGTGGAAAAGCTCGTCAAGGACCTGCACGCGGAGCTATTTCAGATGCACCGCGAAGGGAAGCTCTTTGGCCCGACGTGGCACGAGATCGAATCCGATAAGGGCAAGGCCACAAAGAGGGCCTGCGAAAAATGGTGGGTCAAAAAGCGAAAAGGCCTGCTTAAACTTGCCGCCAAAGAAACGCCGCTCTTCGTATATGACCGCGAAACCGTCCAATCCCAGATCGAAAAACTCCGGCTGTTGAAGAGCGTTGACAGGATATTCTATTCGATAAAGGCCAACTGGCACCCTGAGATACTGAAGCTTCTTTATAAAGGCGGGCTCGGATTTGAATGTGTTTCAAAGGGCGAGCTCGCGCACGTCCTTAAACTTTTTCCAAAGATCGCCAGAGCTCGCATCCTCTTCACACCCAATTTCGTCGATGCGGATGAATATAAGTTCGGCTTCGACGCGGGCGTGCATGTCACGGTCGATAACGTTCACCCCCTCTCCGCGTGGCCGCAAGTCTTTAAGGGCAGAACGGTCTTTGTGCGGCTTGATCCCGGTGAAGGTCGGGGTCATCACAAGTTCGTCCACACCGCCGGTGCCAGGTCCAAGTTCGGCATCTATCCGTCCCAGATCGATCTACTTCTCAAGCACGCTGAGAAGCTGAAAATGAAGATAACCGGCCTTCACGCGCACGTTGGAAGCAACATCTTCAAGCCCGATACGTGGGCCCAGACCTCCGAGTTCCTGTTCGAAACGGCAAGGCGTTTCAAGGACGTGACCGTCCTTGACTTGGGAGGCGGACTTGGCGTGGCAGAGAAACCCTCACAAGAAGCCCTTGACATCGCCATCGTCGAAGAGAAGTTGAAAGAGATTAAAAAGCTCCGTTCGGAATATGAGCTCTGGATCGAACCGGGGAGGTTTCTGGTCGCCGAGGCTGGGGTCATCCTTGCAAAGGTGACACAGACAAAGCAGAAGGAAGATTACAACTTCATCGGCCTGAATGTCGGGATGAACTCGCTCCTCCGCCCTGCCCTTTACGGCGCGCACCATGAGATCGTGAATCTCTCACGGCTCGATGAAAAACCTTCTGTGTTGGCGAACATCGTCGGCCCCATCTGCGAATCGGGCGATGTCCTGGGCCTCTCGCGTTTTGTGGCGGCTCCGCGTGACGGGGACGTCTTTCTTATCGCAACGGCGGGGGCATATGGCAGGTCCATGAGTTCCAGCTACAACCTGCGCGAACCGGCCAAGGAATGTTTGTCACATGCTTAACCACTTCCATGCCGGAACGGCATTAATAGTAATTCCGTCCTCTTCAAATGATCCTTCTTGATTAAATGTGATGAGCAGATTTTCTTTTGAGCCAAAGTACTTTGCCGTAGTGACAAGTGGTTCGAGCTCCCTCTTTAACGTTTCTTTGTGGCTGATATCCATGCAAACCTGTGCCAGCAGTTCCGGCCGGCCTTTATTGTCTAGGGCTACAAAATCCACTTCCTGCCTCTTGGTTTTTGTCAGATAGAAGTGAACTCTGGCGTATTTTCTAACAAGGTGCAGAAAGATCATATTTTCAAAAGCTCTTGATAAAGAACCGTCCCACACTTGGCTATTTTGACAGGCGAGCCCCCAATCTATGCAATAAACCTTTTTATAATTGCGCTCTTGTTCTTTGTGAGCTCGAGAAAAAATATTTACCATGAAAAGAAACCACGAATCTGCGGTCCAGTTGATATAATCTCTCACAGCAGTGCGGCTGGTGGCGAATCCGCTTTCTTTTAGGTGTTTGTAAACGCTCTGGCTTGTAACCGGCCTTGAAATATTTGATGATAAGTAATTGCACAATTGAATGCAGGCCTTGGGTTTGCTCACATCGTATCTTTGTATGATATCCCTTAGTATCATCGTGTCAAAATATTCCCTTAGCAGAACCTCTTTTGAACCCTCTTCTGTATTGGCTATCGCCGGATATGCGCCCCACTTGAGGTATTCGTCAAATAACCGCTTTGCGTCGGCCTGCCCTTTTGTTGAAGAGACCGCTTTTTTATCAAAGCCTTTGAAGTTGAGAAATTCGCTGAAGCTTAAAGGATACACGATCGATGAAATAGATTTTCCCCTGAATTCTGTGGCTATGTCGTCTTTCAGCAATTTAGATGAAGATCCGGTAACGATCACCTTCCAGTTTCTGTTCCTCGAAAGATCCACAACTCCTGCTTCCCATCCCGCGAGCTTATGTATCTCATCAAAGATAAAGATCAGCGGGGTGTCCAATTCAAATTCGGGACTGATCTTTAAAAAAACTTCGGGTATGGTCTTTATATCCTTGGCGTTCATTTCCGAAAGTATTGGATTGTCAAAGTCGAGCGGACAGACGTGTCGTAATGATCCTATGACGCCCGATCTGATAAGCTCATCCGCAACTTGCAATGCACGGTAGCTTTTCCCCGCACGACGCGCCCCGATGATAGTAGAAACCGTGTTTTCTACAAGGTGGACTTTGTTTTCCCTTGGAACATAAGGGGGGATGCCCAGCGAACGAAAGTCCTCGATTTTCCTGCATATTTCTTGTTCGAACATATTATTAGTCATAAACATGCCTCTTTATGACTAAATTTTAGACATAAAGGGGTTTGATGTCAAGATAAAATTTATTTCCTGACCAGCATGGCGTGGATGAGGTGCTTCAGATGCGCCTTTCTCTTTGAAAGGGAATCCCTTGACATGATGTCGTAGCCGGCAATGGCGCTGATCGCCTTGTTGTCGGCAAAAAACGCAAGTATCGCAAGATACGCTGTGATCAAAAAGTTCTGCGCGTCGATCTTGTTGAGCCGCCCCTTGTTCGACTCGTTCTGAATGTGGTCGCAGGCGCGGTCAAATAGCGGCTTGAAAAAATTGCGCAGCATGTTCTCAAGGTACCTTGATTGCGCGCCGGCGCTCTCAACGGTCGTGAGCCTCGCAAAGTGGCGATGTTTGGCGGCATAGTCAAAGAAGGCGTCAAAGACGCCCTCGACCAGCGCGGTCTCTTTGAGCCCCTTTTTAAGGACGTTCTGCGCGATCTCGATCAGCTCATACAAAAGCCTGTCCATCACCGCGTGATAGAGCCCGTCCTTTGTAGAATAATAATAGTGAAGGAGCGCCTTGTTGACCTTGGCCCGCCTGGCTATCTCGGCGGTCCTGGCCCCGCCGAACCCGCAAAGGGCGAACTCCTCCTCCGCCGCGTTCAATATTTTATCCTTGGTATAAATATTTTCTCTCGCCATGATCGTAGATGACATAATACCCTATTGTTACTCTGTCGCTCCATGTTGCGAGGAGTTGAACGTCAGTGTTTCCTTGTAAATTCTAAGCATGGGACTCCATCATAATTTCATTCAATCTTGATTGCCATTCGTCTTCTGGCAAAACCTCAAATCCCATAACTTTATCTTTCATCTCGAGACCCAGTTCATTCCAATTTCGTTCCTTCGCCTTTCGGGTGCAGATATCAAATACCCTTCGCACGTAATCGGTTTTGGCGTTGGCTTTTAGATGAATCCCTTTTGTTTCAACGACAAAAACACGATTATAGTCTAAGTCTGTTTCCTTGTTTCGTGTTGTGAATATAAAATCGGGGTAAATTCGATGTTGCCGCCAGCCTTGAATAGCATAGTCATGCCGCGAGCGATTGCGAAACCAAAAGAACAGCTTATGTTGGGTTTCCATATACCACGCAACGGCCTTTTCTGTCTCGTTAAAGTCTTCCTCGGGGACCCAGTCGTAAAGACTAAGTTGCAATGGTTCACCCGTTCTTTTGTTGAGCCTCTTTGCCTCCGCATTGAAAGCAATTGATTTTGGGAATTTCCAGTTCAATTCTTTGCTGATGATTAGAAAACGCAACTTATCTTTTTCCAAAAATGTGCGGAAGACATGTTCAGCCAGCCGGTCTTTTTCAGCTTCAAGCTGCTTGCGTAACTCTTCAATGATGAAGACAAAATTGTTGGCAACAAGGCGCTTGGCTTCTGATGAGTTTTCTTTCGCATTGAGGAAATATTCCAACACATCTTTCGCAAATGCATGTGCCTGCCAAGGATTCGGAACAATATCCCCAATCTGGCGAGTCATAAAAACCGGATCTATCGGAAGGCCCCCTTCTTCTAAATGTCTGATTCCTCTGGCCTCAATGAAACGGTATCTGTCATCTGTAAGCGCAACTCCCATTTCCACATCTTTTTTCTCGTCAAAAGAGAGTGTCAACTCTTTTACCGGTTTGAGATTAACTTTGTCCCATTGGATTTGGGACTCAATATCCATTTCATAATTTACGGGACGCCATGAGTTACCGTCATTGACGACGAAAACCGGCAGTATCGTCCGATTCGCCGCTTGGCTGAATTTTTCTCGAACCATGGAAATAATCTCTGAACCGTCTCCTGGTGTGCCTTCTGTTGCGATGTGTCCTCTCAAATCTCCTAAACCTTCTTGGGCAAATCCATCCCGAATGCTTTCCAGCAATTTGTTTGCCTTTTGCTGGAAACAATAAACGTAACTTTCATCCAGTTCTCGGACATGCGTCTTGCGGGCATATGGCTGGCGCAAAATGCGCCCCACTAGTTGAGTCAATGCATTTTTTGATGCGGGGTTCGTCAAAATCGCTAGTACGTAGGCAAAGGCGCAATCCCATCCTTCTTGAAGGGCCTGTTTTGTGATGATGTAGCGAATCTTGCAGTCACGGGAGAATAGTCCACCTGTGTTATCAACCTCTTTGAGTTCGTCTTTTTCACTCGTTTTGACGGCAACCTCATCCGCCGCAATTCCAATGACCTTAATCAGATGCTCACGAATCTGTTCAGAATGAATCCATCGCCCGCCTCGTTGTTCCTTTCCTGTCCGTTCTACCTGAATCAGGCAAATTGGACGGATATAGATTCCCGTGTTGGCTTCATAATCCCTTGCCTTACTTTCCAAAATGTTGCGTTTGTTCACTGCATCCAAAAGTGTATCCTTCCAATCAAGACTTGCTTTATTCGTGACGCGCAAATCCAATTTGATCATTTCTTCGCGGAGCAGTTCCTGCCCTGTAATGTCCACAAGGACATTGCTCTGTGACGGAGTCGCCGAAAGTTCTGCGATGAGACACGGATTAAATCCACGCAAGGTTTCCTGCGCCCCTTCGCTATAGGCCTTATGTCCTTCATCGAGGATAATCACCGGCGAAAGGGTCCGAAGCGTATTACCCAGCGAGGTCTTGATCTGCCTTCCCCAAAAACAGCTCTCTTTTTCGTAGGTGTCTAAATTTGGAAATTGTTTCAAAACAGCTTCCTGCAACTTGATGTCATCCTCTGGAGGAAAGAAATTTTGAAAACCCCCGCTGTCCTTAAAGACCTTCAGGGTTTCCTTTGTTTTCCGATTTGCTGAAGGAAGCATCAACATCAGTACTACGAGATTTTCTTTAACATCCTCTGGCGAAAAGAGATCTGTTTTTTCGAGGATGACGGTGTGCCCCCCTGTTGCAATATCTAGGTGTTGACGATAGGGATGGTTTTTGTCCTTAAGGCTCTGAATAGTTTGCCGATAAATTTGCGTTGATGGAACAATCCACAAGACAAGTCCGGTCTTGCGTTTTCGATAGATCATGTTGACGAGGTCAAGAGTTTTGACGGCTAATAGGGTTTTGCCGCCGCCCGTCGGCACCTTCAAACAAAATGACGGCAGTGGGGATCCAAGGCCATTTTTTCGGGGCAGATAAGAACGATGGACACCGGCCTTATCCCAAGCCTTCGACGGAAAATCAATTTCGAGGTCGGGATTCTCCTCGGCCTTCTTTTTCCAGATGGCCAGTTGGTCGAGGTACCCCCTGATCTCCGTCAAGGCTTTTTGCTGGTATTCTTTTAACTGCATAACTCACCGTGTCGTTTCATAAATTTCAAAAGGCAATTGCGCAAAATCAATGCTGTTCTGCTCTAGGTGCTCCTGATCTAGATACTTGGTCGGTGCAAAAACGAGCCGCCTTTTGCCTTTTTTAAGCGCGGGCAATCCCTTCGCCATCTCCAGTGTGAACGCCATATTTTTCAGCTTCTCGATATCGGGAAGGTAGAACAAAAAAACCTGATAATTCTTGCTCTCGCCTATGAAGTTTTTCTTTTCGTCTACCACATCTTCATCAAATTCCTCGCCAGTTGCCGTGTAGAAGACGTATCGTGCAAGTTCTTTGTAGGTAGGCAGGTTTTTGCCGTCGAGGATGCTTTCCAGTTCGATTGATTTGCCAAGTTCGAAGAAGCTGAAAGATCCATCAAGACCTTTCTTTAAGGCTCCATCTTTTGCCGAAGGAACACCTTTAATCACGCGGCGAACACGTTCGGCGGTAATTTTGTCGGCATAGTCCTCGCATTCGATGAGGATGAAGCGGCGGTTGCCTCCGTCCTCCTCATTCAAAGCGAGAGAGGCATGAGCTGTAGTGCCAGACCCGGCACATGAGTCGAGCGCAATGAAATCTTTGCCTTCAATTGTTTGAAGTAGTTTTTTGATTAATCTGTATGTTTTTGGGTGCGGAAAACTATGACCTGGAAGAATTTCGTCAAGTTCGGATCCTCCAGAACTTTTTAAACTTATAATCGAACGAAAAAGGAAGTCTTTTACATTATCGAGGTATTGGATGAAGCTAGGTTGTGTTTTTTCATCTTCTGCAAACCACATTTGACCACAGACGTAACTGCCATCGTGTCGTTTTATAACATTTTCGTAATCTAAATATCCTATAAATGTTTCTTTTTTATACCTCCATCCATTTTCAGGAACTCTTGTTGGTTTTTTAGTTTTTGGATGGAGGACATCATATCGTGGACCATCTTTTGCGTTTGGCCAACTAATATTTATTTTACCCCAAATTCTATATTGCTCATCTAAGTTGCAGTAGAGGGTTACGCCCCTATCGTAACCTTTCTTGATATAAAATTTCTTTAGTTGTTCTTCCGCTTTGTCGATAGGAACTTTTTTCTTTTTGAGTTGCGCAACAAATTCGTAAACATCATCAGTGCCGTCTTTGGGCATTTTAAATTTGTGCCTAATGCTTGAATCTTTAACATAAATTAAAATATATTCGTGAATGTTGCCAATCCCCTTATCATTTTTTGGGATACGCTTATTCCAAATTACTTTTTCAATAAAATTTTCAGCTCCGAATATTTCATCACATAAAATTCTCAGATGATGTTCCTCATTTTCATCAATACTAATGAATATTACTCCCTCATTAGCTAAAAGTTCTCTTAGTAGCCTCAACCTTGGCATCATCATACAAAGCCACTTGTCATGTCGCGTCAAATCTTCTCGGTCCACAACCTTACCCAACCAATCCTGCATCATGGGAGAATTGACATTATCGTTGTAAGCCCAATTTTCATTTCCGATGTTGTAGGGCGGATCAATGTAAATGCATTTGATCTTTCCGGCATATAAGGGAAGCAAGGCCTTCAGCGCCTTCAAGTTGTCGCCGTGGATAATCAGATTGTCATGCAGACTGACCTTGTCCGTAAGGCTCTTGCTTTTGACAGGCACAAGCTCGTGATACTTCACCAGCAGGTGGTGGTTTTGGACGAAGGTTTTTCCCTTGAATTGTATTTGCGCCATTATTTAATTACCCCCAGTCGTGTAAGCCTGATTGTCATCGATTGAATGCTCACATTGTATAATTTTGCGAGATCTTCAATCGCCACTTCGGGGCTTTTGCCTTTCGATTTCCCAACATCTTTCAACAACATTTCCTCCGGCATTAAAATTTCCGCGGCGAATTGGTTTGCTTCAATTTCCTGATCATCGACGCCAAGACTGGAGTATTCATTTCTAAACTGCACGTTAGATCTCAATTCTTCATCCACGTGTAAATTTTTGTCATCATGCAGAACAAGATGGCCAATTTCATGGGCTATGGAAAAACGTTTGCGTACATCCGAATGGGAAGAATTGATGCCGATGACGGCGGTCTTGTCATCGATCCTTTGAATCATTCCCGAACAGTCATGGTCAAGCGGTTTATAGCGAATTGATGCCCCCGTACTGCCAGCGATTTTTTCTATTGGCACCGGAGCAGATTTTATATCTTCATTGATTAACAACTCATTGACTTTCTTTTTTATAAGACTCCACTTAATGGTCATATCCCCCCCCTTTTTTTATTTTTTATCAAGCGTTTTTGAAGTTGATTCAGCTTCAATAATATCGGTAGCCCATTCACGGACGGCGCGCTCGTATTTTTTTAGGTTTGACTTCTCATCTTTACCGCTTTGAGGTCGTTCTATGACTAAGAGAGTGGTCAAATTCACACTAAGGGTTTCTGCAATCTTAACTAGAACGTGTACCTGCACGGGTTGTCGTCCCTTTTCAATGTTCGTGATTGATGTCCTTGAAAGGCCAACCACACGAGCCATTGCACCCTGACTAATGTTGCGTTCATCACGGGCTTGTCGGATTTTCTTTCCAAGGGCTTCGTAAAATATGCCTTGAGGCAGGGCCATCTTGAGGTCAATATATCGTTATTCATTGAATGTCAACAAAAGAAACATGTTTCTCATAGAAACATCTAAATATGATTATTTAGTTGACACTTGTTTAAAAATGCGTCATTTGGAGGCTCGTGATGTAAAATGGGAAGCATAACAAAACAACGGAGGTCTTATGGCATCAAAGAGAGAAATTGTTCAGGCAATAATCAAGCGTGTTGGGGAGGCTGAAACCGTTAATTATGGTTTGTGGCGTATTGGTTTGACTCATGACCATACAGAACGCTGGGAGGGGTGGGAAAAACCCAAATTTTGGTTATATTGGCAGGCTGATTCCCTTGATGACGCTCAGGAAGTTGAGGCGTTTTTTATTCATGAGAAGGGGATGCAAGGGGGAACTGGTGGTGATTTGTCGCCTCATAAAACTGTTTTTGTCTATATCTTTTGATCAGGAAAAATTCGTGAGGAAAAATGAAGCAGGCGGGGGATATGTGGGTTCACGATTTGAGTTTTTATTACAGCCCAAGAAACGCCTTTATCTTCGAAAGTATCTGCCCCTGCTGTTCCGCCTGAAGTTTCGCCCTCTCGTCCATCTGGGCCTTCTGCTGCATAAGGGCCATCTGCCGCACCGCCAGGACCTCGCTGACTCTGTTCAATGCCTCGGCGTTATTTTTGAACAACAACTCCAGATCTTGCTTTTCAATTTCATAGCATATCGTCGGCCTTACCGCCCTGACGGTCGCCGTCCTTGGGGCGCCTGTCAAGACGCTCATCTCGCCAAAGAACTGCATACTATGGAACCGCGCCACCTCGGTCTGCATGCCACCCTCATGCGTCACAATGACCGCGCACTCACCCTCTTTCACTATGAACATCGGCCCGGGCTCGTCGCCCTGTTCCACTATCTTTTCACCAGCGGCGAACTGAAGGACCGCTATTCGTGAGGCAAGCCCCGCCCTCGCATCGGGTGAAAGGCTGGCGAACATATCTATCTTTCCCAGCATCTCTACGATCAAGGCCTCTTCCTTCTTCCTCTCCTCGTTCTCTTCATCTAGAAGGTCCTTGCGCTCGACCCCCATCTCTTCCTGGAACGGATATGGAATTTTTATTCCTGTGCGGCGGAATTTGTACCAGAGGTCGTTCAATATCTCGGTCTTTATTCCCTCTTCACCGGCAATGTCCTCGGTCGCAAAAATCGCCTTATAGTCAACGGAGAAATTGTTATATTTAACCACCCTTACAGAAGGGGGCGGGTCTGCGGCCACCCTTGGGTTGTTCAAGATGACCTTTGTCACGGCCTCGCGAACCTTGTGCGGCGGGTCGTCATAGCTCGTCCCGAACTCAATGGCCACCTGATGGATCGGTGTCGGCCTGGAATAGTTGATAAGGATCGACTTCGAGATGGTGTTGTTGGGGACATAGATCATCTCTTCCGATCGCGTGAGGATCTTTGTCGATTTCCACGTGATGCCGACGACCTTCCCCACCCTATTTTCGAACCCTATCCAATCGCCGATCTGATACGGATGTTCGAGTTGCAGCGCCAGGCCGGAAAAGAGGTTGCCAAGCGTATCCTGCATGGCAAAGCCTATGACGGCGGTTAAGATCGCCGATGTCGTGAGCAGCGAGCCCAGATTAACGCTCGTCTTCTGCTTCAAGACTATCATGGCAATGATGATATAGATAACCGCCAGCCCGAAATCGCGCGTGATGGAGGGTATAGTGACCTTGCTCTTCTGGCGGAGGATGTAATCGACTATAAAATAGACGATGATCCTGACGGCGGCCATCCAGACAAGGATGGAGGCCGCAACGCCAAGCGAGTTCGCGGCGCCCTGAAGTCCGAAGTGGTCAAAGACGGGGACGACCAGCCTGAGAATGAAGAAGGCTATCAGAAAGGCTAGCGGGATATTCGGCAGCCGGCTGTTCGGCCGCTTGGCAACGACCTTGTAGAATACCAGGATAACAATAATGCCCAGACACAAAAGCCCGTTGATATAGAATGTTTGCATTGCGTTCCTTTCTCTTTACGGCAACATCTTTTTTGCCCATTCGAAATAGCGTTCAACACCCTTCGCAAATTCTCTTGCCTTGGCCTCATCCATAATGATGGGCTGATATGAAACCCGCCCCTTAAAATTCAATATCTTTGATAATCTTGAGTGCTGGCCTGCCAATTCATCTTTCGGAATGTACTGTTTCAGCAATTCAACGGTGTCATCATGCCGCTGGCTTATGCTCCTTATGCCGGCCTTATTCACCAGAAGGGCATCGGTAATACTAATGGACGAATGAACACCATTAAGCACTGCGGCGTCCCATCGTTCGTCATCTAAACACGTATGCATTACATTAAAAAATTCTTCCGCCTTCCTTAGATAATCTTTATAATGATGCTTGGGTAGCTCAACCGTTTTGATATTTTGCGCGGCCATAGTCCATCACCTCATTAATAGTCAAGCCTGCGATCGCCTTGCCGTCTTTGACAACGTTTCTAAAAAACGGATCTTTTTCCTTAACACCTGAAACGAACATGGATAATGGAACAACAATGACAGAAAAAAAGTTTCCAAATTCGGTGGTGATATTGCTGCATTTTTCCAAAATGTCATCCGTCAACCCTTCTTTGAAGATGTTATCATCGAAGATAAAAAGCGTATCTATGTCACTATCCGGTCTTTCATCCCCACGAGCTATACTTCCATGCAGTATTATTGATAGCGGCTTCTGGTCAAGTAAAGAAAGTATTTTCTGGCCAAGTATTGCGAATATGTTGCTTTCCAATTCCAGTATCGGCCGGATATTTTCGATCAAAAAGTGCTCATTATTTATCTGATAGACATGCGACTTGCCTTGCACATGCATTTTTACAACACCTTGGGCAACAAGCTCCCTTAGAATAGTATTGACCTTCGAATGAGAAACGCCGATCAGCTTGCCCAACGCCCTCCCCGTGACGCCAAGCGGCTGTTTTAAAAGCACCTTGAGCGCCTTCAATCTCGCCGAATCACCTAAAATAATTGATAAAAAATTATGGAATATCATATATATATTACATATGTCCTTTTATATGGACATATGTAATTATACAATGACATGTGAGATTTTGTCAATCTTATTTTACGCCCTTCCGGTATGGAAGTGGCGAAGCCTGTTTTAAGTGTATAAAATTATCGAAGCACAGAATTATTGAAGCCCATCTGTATTCAGGTTTTTTTCCCTGCTCCGTGACCAGTGGTTCGTGACTGGCAGTTCGTCCTCTTTCTCTTCTATTTTTTTAAATGATCTAAAGCAGCACGTGCAGGCTGGTAGTTTGGATTGGCAATAAGCACCTTCTTATAAAAAATAGCTGCATCGTCATTTTTACCCTGTTTTTCATAACATCGTCCTTTGTTATAGAGCGCCTCAGGATATTTTGGATTAATGCTAATTGCAGCATCAAAATATTTTATGGCTTCCTCATATTTGCCTTGTTCTGTCATTATAACGCCTATGCCACTAAATGCGGTAGAATTGCTTGGGTCTATTTCTAAGGCTTGATAAAGGTCTTTCATGCTATTGTCAAATTGCCCCAGCATAATTTTAACCATTCCTCGATTACTGTATATCTCTGCAATTTCAAACGGTGGTTTGAGCTTTTCCACCATATCAAAATCCTCTAGGGCATATTTTAGCATGTATGGTTTAGTGGACATATCCATTCGGTTCGCGCCTCTATTTAAATAAAATAAAAACTCCGCATCGCTGAATTTGAATTTTCTTCCATCCACATCGCTTGTGCCATAAACTTCTCGGTAATAATTATCCTTTATTATTTCGCCATAATCTATATTAAATTTTACTGCTCCGTCATCCCATCTGCTAAATAAATGTTGTGGGACTTGTACTAAATAAACTGGCCAGTCGAGTTCGTGGGCAACCATAGCGAATAAAAATGAGGATGTATCACAATCCAATGAATAGTTACCTACATCCGTTATAAAGAGTCCTGCCACACATTCTTGTCTTACCGTATATCCCTGTTCTTGCATGACTTTATAAACTAATATTGCCTTTTCTTGAGGGGACATGCCAGGTTGCAGCCTATCTTTTACTGAGAGAAGAAACTTCTCTAAAAAAGAAGGTAAAAGTACTTTATTTATCAAGTCTAAAACTTTTTTACAGGCTTCGGGGTCAAACGCAGTTGTTTCTGATTCAATTTTGAACAGCTTCCGAATGGGATTGTTGTTCGAAATAACAGAACGCATCCCAAACAACTTCTGTGCAATTGTCTGAACACTTTTTGCGCCAGGCTCGCATAGGATTTGTAACACCTTATTATCAAAACCTACATTTTGCGGCGCCTGGCAATATTGTGATCTTGCAAGATTGATGTCCTCGACTGAAATACCTGACGCATCATTGTCGAGTATTGATACCAGATCAATGGTCGGCTGAATTTCTCTTGACCAGTCCTTTTTGTTTACTACAAGATTTTCTGTCATATTATTTATCCTCCATTTATTTTACCCGCCTCCGCAGAATGCCCCAGCCGTTAGGCTGGGGATGAATGCGCGGGGCGGGTATCACGCCGAAGTCCTTGAGGACGAAGGCGGATCAGCTTCGGCGTGGTTCCGCTCCACGCAAAGCGTGAAAAAGTGGATGC
>ORJL011196573.1_pt1 | contig 29760 bp, 24 predicted proteins | sample 1779941 | NCBI WGS metagenome assembly ORJL01 (sample SAMEA104232317, study PRJEB22302) | groundwater metagenome | biome: forest; feature: aquifer; material: groundwater | place: USA | collected 2011-08-07 | depth 5.8 m
AATTGATCGCCGAGGAGATAAGGGCGGTTTTAGAAAGGTAGTTGCCCCATTTATGGGGCCAATTTCTGCCCGATGAATCGGGCAACTACAATTTATTAAATATATGCCGACGAGGCCATCAAAAAAGCTAGCGACCTTTAAAAATCCCGAGCCGCGGCGTAACTATACCATCACCTGCGAATGCCCGGAGTTTACATGTCTATGTCCGGTGACAGGGCAACCCGATTTTGCGAATATTACCATCAACTATATCCCCAGCAAATTCTGCGTTGAGCTGAAATCGCTGAAACTCTATCTCTGGTCGTTCAGGAACGAGGGGGCCTTTCACGAGGCGGTTACAAATAAGATACTGGATGATCTCGTAATGACCTGCAAACCCCGCTGGATGGAGATAGTCGCTCGATTCAATATCCGCGGCGGCATTACAACAACGGTAACCGCCACCCATGGTCACAAGTAAGCAAACACATAAATACTTGATATAAAAGGGTTTTATTGAGAATTCCCGAATCCAGCCGCATAACATTTGGGGACGTTTCTGCGGTAGATGCACGTCTAATGCGGTTTTGCGGACTTTTTCTCGGCAAATCCGCGTCCGGCCTGCTTCTACCGCAGAAACGTCCCCAATAAAATAGTTAGCAACTTTTTTTGACCTTTGCCGAAGATAGGGATAAGAGGGAAAGAGGTAAGATATGACGCTCAAGATCACAGAACGGGATTCAACCATTATAAATGAACTACTGGCGAAAGTTTGCCAGAAGTATTCGGGTGGGCCTTTGTGTAATAAGATAGAGGAAACAGGGTCTAACGAAGGCTCCCTTTACATAGTCAACGGCGTTAGAGATCATTTTATAATCACAAAGAGAGATAATCCGGGGACCGGGACCGAAAGATATTCGATCCATAGGTATTTTAGTGATAAAAAAAATGACGTAAGAGAGCCGCTGTTTCGCATTGCCCCAGCAGCCACCTCGATTGGCATTTTAGGGGGTTGTGACGGGAGCGCCGCGCCGGCGATCACGATGGAGCCGTTATATATCGATGTAAAAATAGAAGCAAACACTGCGGACGGCAGCGCTAAAGTTGAAACACCCAATATCAATATTAATGATACGGAGGGAGAGGCCGGGAAAGAAGATGTGCATGGATCGGCAGAACCAAAGCCTGACGCTGCGGACGAAACTAGCGGGCCTACAGACGCCGAAGTAAGCGCGGTCGGCAAGGATGCTTATGAAACCCCTTTAGGTGCAGAAGAGACCTGGCAGAGCAAGTTCGAATCATTAGGCCTGTGTTATAACGAATTCTCCACATGTAAGATCGTGACAGCGTCGCCCTGCTGGTTCATTAATAAAATGAACGGCTCCAAGCCGGACACGCTGGCCTTTATTGATCCGGAGCTGACATCGATAGATTTGAAGCTTGAAGGCGGGCCGTTAGGCGAATCGGGAATGCATGAATTTATAAGGGTCGATGAAGGTGTTGTGATGGATAACGGTTTTTTCAATTCCGCCATATGGTTGGCTGATGACGTTCAAATTGTTGCTGACTTCGTCGGTATAACGGTAGATGTATTGTTCATCAAGACGGATATGGATGCCGACATTGGTTCTTGCGAATATGCTTATAACTATCCTTGCTCCGATGATGGTATATGCAATCCTTGAGAGGCGAGTGAACGATGAGGCATTTTAAGAAAATAACGATATCTTTGCTGGCTGCGGCGTGCCTTCTGCCAGCGACAGCCATGGCCGCTGAGTGCACAGTGATATCATCTGCCGACAGCGGTGAGGGCACGTTGCGCGAAAAACTTTTGCCCGCGAACAACTGCAAAACGATCAAGTTTTCCACGCCCGAATTTGTTATTACAGTTAAAACACCGCTTTATTTAATAGGCTCGAAGGTCACAATTACGGGGCCGGTTAACATCGCAGCCAGTAGCCAGCTTTTGGCGGCATTACCCCCTTTATATGTGACAGGCAAGAGCAATACGATAACATCAGTTGGCCTTTCGCACTCAGCAGGCGTATGTTTAATCGTCAAGGGTTATAATAACAAGATCATCAATAGTTCCTTTAATGATTGCATGACCGGCATTCAGGTTCATAGCGGAAAGTATAATTCGTTGTTGCAGAACACATTTGAAAAAATCGAAGGCGAAGGGGTTGAGTTGATAAATGGCGGTAACACCGGCATACCATCGGCCGCGAATATGGATGCGGTCATGAACGCCCCCGACAGCTTTGTCCTGATGGGCGAGGTTTTTGAGGGAACGGAGAGCGTTCAGATATATAAGAAAGAAGATGAAGAAGGTGGGTCCAAGAACTCGTTTCCGGTCTCTCTAACGACGGATATCTATTCAACGATGGAAGACCTTCCGGTCCCTTCGCAGTATTCGGGCGATAAGGCGGTCTTCGCGTGGACCTACGTTGCCCAGGATAATAGTATTTCACCTCTCTCCACTTTTGCCGTCCTTGCAACGGATAAGAGTGGCAACACATCGGCGTTTTCAGAGGCAGTGGTTCCTTTGGCGCTGAGTTCATTCTTTAACAATTATCCCGTATGTGGCGAGGCAGAGTGGTTTACCGATCCGGCGGAGGGCTATTGGTTCGGCGACTATGACGGCGACGGCATGGCCAATGGCGCAGAGGATATGGATAGAGATTGTGTCATTGAAGGTGAAGGAGAATCAGATCCCTCCAAGGCGGATTCCGATGCAGATGGTTATAACAACGATTCTGACAACTGTCCCTATGTCTCAAACCCCGACCAGACAGATACCGACGGAGAGGGCCTTGGCGATATCTGCGATGATGACGACGACGGCGACGGCGTTGCCGATGCGATAGATAATTGCCTGTTCATAGCGAACCCAGATCAGACGGATTCAGATAATAACGGTCTCGGTGCTGCCTGTGATGCCCCGGAGAATGTCTCCTCGACACCTCCAAGCGATGCCCCGCCGCCCGACTTTCTTGAGGGCGAAGAGGAGCCAGAGGACGAAGACGAAGGCAGCGGCGATTCCGGCGGATGCAGTTTGATAAGGTAGTTGCCCGATTCATCGGGCATATTGGAGGCTGTTGCACGAGTCATGTTTGTCATCGCGAGGAGGCCGAAGGCCGACGTGGCGATCTCCAGAAATCAAGTGGTTACGGGAGATTGCTTCGGAGCAAAGCTCCTCGCAATGACGCGAAATCGGACTTGTGCAACAGGCTCATTGGCCCCATAAATTGGGCAACTACATTTACATAGGCTCGAACCTTGCCTGAAAGAATCTCAGATCTTCGGGCTCAAATACCATCTTAAGCCCCTTGATCTCTTTGCGCTTCTCGTAGAGCCTTATCACCGCATCGGCCACCACATCCATATGCGAATTGGTATAGACCCGTCGCGGAATGGTAAGGCGTACGAGCTCCAGCTTTGGAAATTTATGGTCGCCCGTTTTTTTGTCGCGTCCGGCCGAGACAATGCCGCGCTCCATCGCGCGGACGCCCGATTCAACGTAGAGCGCCGCTGCCAAAGACTGCGACGGGAATTCCTTTTGAGGGATATGCGGCAGGAATCTCCTGGAGTCTAAAAACACGCCATGTCCGCCGATGGGGACGACAATTGGAATTCCGGCCCTTAGCAGGCGTTCGCCTAAGTATCGAACCTGCGTGACCCTCCATGTGATGTGATGGTCGTCAACCGATTCGTGAATGCCGCGCGAGACCGCCTCCATATCGCGCCCAGCCATGCCGCCGTATGTATGCAGGCCCTCATAGATGACGCACATGCCCATGGCCTTGGTATAAAAATCCTCGTCGTTCATGGCTAGAAATCCGCCGATATTGACGAGCGAATCCTTTTTTGCGCTCATTGTGCAGCAGTCGGTATATGAACAGAGCTCCTTTACGATCTCTTTGACAGATCTCTTCTGATAACCCGGCTCGCGCTCTTTGATAAAGAACGCGTTCTCCACGGTTCTGGTATTGTCCAACACGATCTTTATCCCGTGTTTGCGGCAGAAGTGGTGGACCTCCTTCAAATTCGCCATTGAGACCGGTTGGCCGCCGGCCATATTGACGCAGGTCTGAACATTTATATATGGGATGCGTTTGGCGCCGACCTCATGGACCAGTTTTTCCATCTTGCCCAAGTCAATGTTCCCCTTGAACGGGTGTTCAACGTCCGGTTCGTGCGCCTCGTCAATAATGACATCTACGAACGTCCCGCCGGCCAGTTCCTGATGAAGCCTTGTCGTTGTGAAATACATATTGCCGGGGATGTAGTCGCCCGGTTTGATGAGGCATTTGCTCAAGATATGCTCGGCGCCTCTGCCCTGATGCGTCGGAACGATATGTTTATAGCCATAGATATCGCGAACGGTCTTTTCCAGATTATAAAAGTTCTTGCTGCCGGCATAGGCCTCGTCTCCCAGCATCATCCCCGCCCACTGGTTGTCGCTCATGGCGGAGGTGCCGGAGTCGGTCAAAAGGTCTATCCAGACATCTTCGCTCTTTAAAAGGAAGGTGTTGTAGCCCGCCGCTTTGATATACCTTTGCCGTTCCTCGCGCGTTGTCACCTTGATCGGTTCTACCATCTTGATCTTGAACGGCTCCGCCTGCATCGTGAGTGTCATATCTTTTTCTCCCTTTTTATGTATTGGATGACCAGGTCCTTCATATATATTTTTGTGTTTTTGACAAGCCTTGCTTTTTTTAACGCCTCACAATCGTCGCCGCCATTAGAGAGGAATGAACTGGTGGCGACCGTGTATAGTCTGTCGTCGGTGAGGTCGTCAACTCCGGCTACCCCCGATAATTGTGCGGATTTGTTGGATTTTTCCAGCCTATTAAGAAGATGTTTAAAGTCCGCACCGCTGAGCTCCACTACCACGACATCGTTTGGAAAGGGGAGTATCTCTTCGATCTCGCCGCGTGTTATCTTTCCCTTTTTCAAACTCTGTCTTATACCGCCGGCGTTCAAGAAGCCGATGTCCGCACCTGTTTCATTTTTCATGATGGATGTGATTAATGCGCCGAGCGGGGAAGTTTTGGCGCCACGCCCATGCGCATAGCTCCTTGTCGCGACGCCGATCACCTCGCTCATCTCCTTGTTCACCGCATCCATTAATGGCGCTAGCTGTCGTTGCAATTCTTTGTCAGGCTCGATCTTTTTATCTATGTGAAGCAGCGTCTTTTCAGAGCCGACTATCTTTCCATCTTCAAATGTCAGATCGATCCTTCCCAGATATGTCCCGTTGGGCGGGGTTTGGCAGACCGGAATGTTGCCAATATCGCGGCAGTATTCGTTCGGCCTCACATGGTCGTGGCCGCCCACAACGGCATCTATTCCCCTTACTTGTTCCGCGAGCTTGATGTCGTTCTTAACGCCTTCGTGCGTCAGGGCGATCTGGATATCGGACGTCTTTTCGAGTTCACCCATCGCCTTTTTTGCGGCGGTGATAGGGTTTGTGAATCTCAGCGAAGCGACGTTATTTGGATCGGTGAGCGTTGGCGTGTGCGGATGCGCAATCCCGAATATGCCGACTTTTAATGGTGTGTCATTGCGCCTGTCCGCCGGCATTTTGGCGGAAGCGTCAGCGAAGCAATCTCCCGAACATTTAGTGTTAATTGGCAGGGTGAAGGTGTTAATCCCCTCTCCCCTTGGGGGAGAGGGAAGGGTGAGGGGGATAATAGTATCAGCCGTAAAAAATAATTGCCCCGTCTTTTTCCTCACCACATTCGCGGCCACCGCCGGAAACGTATATGTGGCGATATTTGCCTCAAGCGCATCGAGCCCAAAGTCAAAGTCATGATTGCCGGGGACAATGGCTTCATTGCCGATATAATTTAAAAATATCGCCTCCGCCTTTCCCTTGAAGCGGGCCGAGACAGGTGTGCCGGAGCTCAGGTCGCCGCCATTTAGAACGATGGTTGCTTGTCCCTTGGCGCCGTTCTCGGCCAAGGTCTCTTTTATCTTTGTGGCCATCCGTGGCGCCTGTTCGACATGTCCGTGCAGGTCGTTGAAGTGGAGGATGGTTAAATGTTGCGGCTCGGCAAGGGCCGTGAATGCAAACAATAGAACTGTCATTGCAAGGGCGAAGCCCGAAGCAATCCAGCGAATGTATCTTTTTCTCCCCCCTTTCCTAAAGGGGGGACGGGGGGGATTTTGTTTTAAATTATCATTCATTTGGCGTCCTGACGCTTGTCCCCGCATGCCCGATCTCTGCGATCACTTCTATCTCGACGCGCACATCCTTTGGAAGCCGGGCCGCTTGAACACAGGCGCGAGCCGGTTTGTGGTCGCCGAACTCGGCGGCATAGACCTCGTTCATCTTGGCAAAGTCGTTCATATCGGCAAGAAAAACGCCGGTCTTGACGACATTTGCGAGCGTCAGCCCCTGCGACGCCAGAACGGCCCTCAGGTTCGAGAGGACGAGGCGGGTCTGCGCTGCGGCATCATTATTAAATAGGTTCAGCTCGTTCGTTGCAGGATCAATGGGTATCTGGCCGGAGCAGAACAGGAATCCGTTAGAGATCACCGCCTGTGAATACGGCCCAACCGCCTTCGGCGCCTTTTCTGTATTTATTGGTTTCATATTGTCCCTCGCTTTGGAGTAGCAGCCTTTAGGCTGCGCTATTTGTAAGTATTAACTAACATCGCCCTTGTCAAATTATTTCAGATTGAGTAGGGGTTCATTCACTGTGTAGCGCAGGTCTTTAGACCTGCCAGCTTAAGCAGGACTAAAGTCCTGCGCTACTTTATCTATGCACATCTCCATCCCCGAACTCAAAGCTCGCGTCGAGGCTGGCTACGCCGCCCTAAAAGACTGCCGCCTCTGTCCAAGGAATTGCGGCGTAAACCGCCTGAAAGGCGAAGAGGGATTCTGCCACACGGGCAAGATAGCGCGCGTAGCAAGCCATAACGTTCACACGGGCGAGGAGCCCCCGATCTCGGGCAGCCAAGGCAGCGGGACGATATTCTTTGGCTCGTGCAACCTAAGGTGCAAATTTTGCCAGAACTATCCCATCAGCCAGCTTGGAGCGGGATCGCCCGCGACCCCTCACGAGCTTGCAAAGATGATGCTCGACCTTCAGGCACGTGGAAGCCACAACATTAATATAGTGACCGGCTCGCACGTCGTCCCGCAGTTTCTGGCGGGGTTATATATTGCCTGTCATCGCGAGCCCCGCGTAGCGGGGCGTGGCGATCCCCTGAATATCCCGCTCATCTGGAACTCCAGCGGCTATGACGGCCTTGAAGCGTTGAAACTTCTGGACGGCGTTGTCGATGTCTATATGCCCGACATAAAATATTCGTCCAATGATATTGCCGAGCATTATTCTGCCGCAACGAACTATTGGGACATTGTGCGCCCAGTCATTAAAGAGATGCACCGGCAGGTTGGCACGCTTCAAACAACTCCCTCTCCCCTTGGGGGAGAGGGCCGGGGTGAGGGGGGAACAGGCATCGCAACACGCGGCCTTCTGATCAGGCACATGGTTCTGCCCGGTGGGGGCGCTGGGACAGAAAAGGTCTTGGAGTTCATTGCCAATGAGATATCGCAAGATACATATATAAGCCTAATGAGCCAATATTTCCCTGCGCATAAGGGAGTGGAACACCCCATCTTAAAAAGAACTATCACACGTCAAGAATATCAAGACGCGGTCGATATCCTTCATCGCCTTGGCCTCGAGAACGGTTGGACACAATTGTAGTTGCCCGATTTATCGGGCCAGTGTAGCCTGATGAATCAGGCAACTACAACCTCAACCATAACTTTAAGTGTCCCAAACTCTGCACTTGTCAAGACAGGGAAAAAGTGCATAAATACGCACATGTTCGGGTTTTTGGACAAATTATGCAACTATTGAATAAATATACATTTATTTCGTTCGGGTTTCCGAACAAATCCCGAAATCCGAACAAAAACCGTCCCAAAATCAGAACACTGAAAAAAAGTTAGCAACTTTTTCTATGAATATCCGATACATAAATCGGAACACAATTTGGCACGTTCTTTGCTTATAGAAGACGCAGTTCTTTGGAATTTGGTAGTTGCCCGATTCATCGGGCATATTGATGGCCCCATAAATGGGGCAACTACAATAGCAGTTAAAACTCAAGGAGGGGTATAATGAACAACACCTACAGCATTCTTTGCATTGACGACGATTCAGATTTTGTCCTTGGTTTGAAGTTAGATATAAAAAGATTTTATAACAATGTCTTTTCTGCTGGTTCAATGAAGGAAGGTTTGGAGGTAATGGAGGACGAATATATAGACTGCGTCCTCTTGGACGTGAACCTTCCCGATAGCAGTGACACCGAGGGGCTCAAGACGCTAAAAAATAAATATCCTTCAGTTGATGTGGTGATGGTCACCGGCCAAAAGGACCCAAAATTTATTGTGCAAGCCGTGCGCGAAGGATCTTCGGACTATTTAACAAAACCGTTCGAGATCAACGAAATATTGGCGGTGCTGGAAAAGCTTGAATCGGTGAAGGCGGTCCGCGATCGCCATGACGCACTGATCGCAAGTTTAAATCCCGACGATACGCGCGCAAGGCTCTTAGGCTCAAGCCCGGCCTTCCGTGACCTGCTTTCACAGACAGCGCGCCTCAGAGGCCACAACGCGAACGTCCTGATCCTTGGCGAGAGCGGAACGGGCAAGGAGCTTTTGGCGCGTTATATCCATTCACTTGAAGAGAATTCCAACAGAAGGCCGTTCATTGCGGTGAACTGCGCGGCGATCCCGGAAGGTTTGATCGAGTCGGAACTTTTCGGACATGAAAAGGGTTCCTTTACCGGAGCGATCGGCAGAAAGATCGGCAAATTTGAACTGGCCAATGGTGGCGATATATTTTTAGATGAGATCAGCACGTTGAAGCCAGACCTTCAGGCAAAGATACTGCGAGTCCTGCAGGAGAAAGAGGTTATTCGGGTTGGTGGCAATACGCCGGTTCCTACCGATTTCAGGGTGATCGCGGCGACCAATGTTGAACTCACCGAAATGGTCGATCGCGAGCAGTTCAGGATGGACCTGTATCATCGCCTGCGCGTGGTTCAACTGGTCGTGCCCCCGCTTCGTGATCGGCCGGAAGATATTCCAATGATGATCGCCTTCTTTTTGGAAAAATTTGCCCACAAGGGGCAGGTAAAGAAGATCACGGCGAGCGCCCTTTCGAAACTTCAGAAATATAGCTGGCCTGGGAACGTGCGAGAGCTTGAAAACGTTGCGCACAGCCTGGCGATCCTAACGCCCGGCGAAATAATTGAAGAGAGGAACCTGCCGAACTGGGCGTTGAACGGCTGCGGCGAGAACGGCAAGAAGGTGGCGTCACCGGTGATCCCTGAGCTTAATTCAACGATAACATATAAAGACTACGTGCGCCGTGCGGAGAGGGCCTATATTGAGCATATTCTGGCGGTCTGCAAGAACGACCGGACGATGGCGGCAACGGCAATGTCCCTGGGGAGGACCACGCTATATGCGAAGTTGAAGGAATTGGGTATCGGGAATGGGAATTAGATTCCCTCTCCCTTGATGGGAGAGGGTCAGGGTGAGGGTGATCGCTTGTCATTCTGAGCGGAGCGAAGAAGACAGCGAAGCGACGATTGTCATCCCCGCAGTAGTAAGCGGGGATCTCGTGAACGAAACTTATTAACGAATGTTTTATATATAAAACAGAGCGGTTACTAATGGTAGGCCGCTTTTAAAGGCTGGTGGCGTTGTCAGGGTTTCCCTGACGATCGTCCACCGAGAAAGGGAGGGGAACTATGAGGAACGGAATACAGTAAATCCCATCCCACGTATCCCCCCTCGGAAACGAGGGGGGATACTACTATTTCTCTCATTATGAAGTTTCTAGCGAATTCATTATTGGTTGGGTTGTTTATTGTTCTGATAGGTGCATTTCTGCCGCAAAGCACCATGGGCAATGTAATGGGCAATAAAACCTATCACAAACCTATTCCGAGTCTAGCGATCAATTTTGATCCACAAACAATGGAAGATAGCTACAGTTACCACATTATATCACAAGTTTATGATACTTTATTTGAGTTGGATGAATTTTTGAGTATAAAGCCGCGTCTTGCAGCTGATTGGCGCGTTTCTGATGATGGTTTGGAGTATTTAATTAAGTTAAAACCAAATATCAGGTTTCATGATGGTAAATTATTGACTGCCGATGACGTGATTTACACTTTGCATCGTTTTATAAAAAAATCTCCTTATAAATATCCAGAATTATTATCAATAAGTGGTGTAAATGATTACTTAGCTCAAAAGACAAAAACGGTTAAAGGAATTGAAAAACTATCTGATTTATCTGTTAAAATAGCCCTTGTATCGCCATCACCGACCTTCATAATGGTACTGACAACTCCACACTTAAGTGTTTTGCCATCGGATTTGGATAAAAAGATCGAGACCATCTTTTTTCAAAGAACGAACGGGACAGGAGCCTTCAAAATTAAGAGTTATGTGAAAAATAAGCGACTTGAATTAGTACAAAATAATGATTATTTTGAAGGAGCCCCCCAAATTTCTGAACTTTTTTATGAACAAGCCACAAGACAACAAGCAATTGATGGTTTTAATAACAGATATTTTCATGATTTACAGTGGTATAACCCATCTGTTAGTGAAATAAAGGTGGACTATAGCGTTGTTAAATTTCCGGTCTCACGAGTTGATCTTCTTATTTTTAACACTAGAAGATTGCCGTTTAGTGACAAAAGGACGAGAGCAGAAGTTGTGGCAGCAATGGACACTCAAAAATTATTCAATATTTGTTATTCGGATAAGATCGCCGCGAAAGGCTTGATCCCATTCGGTATTGGCGGATATGATAAAAACTTCAATGAATATGCCGCCGCGGTTACAACTGTTTCAAAAAGAGAGTTATCCAATCAAAAAGTAATTTTTCTTCGAATGGAGAACTATCCATGTCAAAGGGACTTTGATGGCGCGGTAAAGGATTTTCTTAAAACGGTCAAGTTTGATACACAGGTAAACTATGTGACATTTCAAGATTTTATCGATAATTATTGGACTAATAATAATTATGATATTGTTGAATTGCAATTTTTCTCTGATTATCCTGAAGCAGCACCATTGTTGAACTATTTTTATAGTCGGCATCCAGCAAATATTTCTGGTTTTTCATCCAAAAAATATGATGAACTTCTTTCCCAAGCCGGATCAATGTTAGATAAATACAGTCGCTATAATATTTATCATCAACTTCAAAAGATTTTAAAGGACGAAGCAATAATAATACCTATCTATTATGACATCGAAACCATTATTTACCAGCAAAAAATCAGGGGAATGAAACAGCCTGCTCTTATTTCGGCTTCTTTGCCAATGAAGTATATTAGTTTTGAGGAATAGGGTAAATGTTTAAATTAAAAACAAGAGCATTGTTTATAAAACTTTCTGTCGTTGTTTCTATTATCACGATTGTTTTTTGGGTTATATCATCAATAATTACTAGTCACTATTTGTCAGGAAACATTGAACATGAATTTGCGAGCTCAAATGCAAAGATATTGAATAGTATCGCCAGACAAAGTGTAGCAGATTTAAAATTCTCAGATTTTTACCAGTTAAGAAGAACTCTGCATGATTTTTTTGATGATTCCTATATGGACTATTTTGCGCTCTATACGGTTGATATGAAACCTTTTGCCACTTATCCTGCCACGCAATTTGCAAGTTCAGATATCGAATTCATTGAGAAGCAAGCTCAGAATAATTCACAAAAAGAGAGTATTCAAAAATTCTTTAAGGCCTTTGGTCATCGCCGCTTTCACTTTCAGCAACAAGTGAAAGATGAAAATGGTCAGGTGTTGGGCTATCTCTTTATGGGTGGAAGGACGGCTTGGCTTGACACGATGGTAAACCGCCAGATTCTATATTTTATTATGCTTGGTTTTTTGGTTCTTTTGGTTGAAATTGGAGTTCTAATTTATTTTGCAAATAAATTTACAAAACCGCTTGTCCAGCTAACCAAAACCTTAAAAATTGCCCAAGATGGCTCGCCGGCAGACCTAATTCCAGTCGTTCTTTCCCAGCCACCCCTTGAGGTAACCTGCGAAGAAGTTGGAATATTCGATTCGGTCGTCAGAAAGCTCCTTCAGACGATCCAAAATTATCAGCGGACCGAAATGGAATTGAAGCTTCAGGCAACGCTTGGGCGGCTCACCGCTCACTTTGCACATGACATCCGTTCGCCAATATCGGGCCTCATCGGTTATTTAAATCTTCGTGCGCCAAAAGAGAGCGAAGAGGCTGCTGAAAAAATGCGCTACATAATCGCTACGAATAATCTTAAAAAGATAGACCGAATGGCGGACGAACTAACAACCTATACAAAGGCGCACGAGGTCCACAAGCATGTAACCGATATAAAGGATGTCCTTGAAGATGTGCAAATGGAACAGACGAATTTTGCCGACAAAGTTAGTTCCCAGATCGAAACAAAATGCGAAGATTTGCTTGCCGCAGACATTGATATCGATAAGATCAATAGGGTTTTAAATAACATGGTATTAAATGCCCTTCAGGCGGTAAAACCCAACAGCGGAGGCATGGTCAAGGTCGAGGCACTGAAGAGAGAAAGAGATCTTATAGTAACGATTGAAGATAACGGTTGTGGCATTAAGCCGGAACATATTCTACAGCTATTCGATAGCACATTCACCTACGGCAAGGTAAAGGGGACGGGCCTGGGTCTTGCCTATTGCAAAAATGTTATTGATGCCCATGGCGGCAGGATAGAGGTTGTAAGTAAAGAGGGTGAGGGTTCTAAGTTCACTATCACGTTGTCCGGCTGTGTTCGTAGAAAGTCGCCAAAGAAAGAAGAAACGAAGACAGAGGGTAATGAAAATTTGACAAATGGCAAGAAACAGTGGCTGGTCGTGGACGACACACCGGAATTTCGCGACCAGTGGCGTGAGATGATAAAGAAGAATGACCTGCCGCCGCCGATCGAGTTTGAAAGCGTAGAGGCCTTATATAGATCAGATACAGATTATTCCGAACTTGCCGGCGCTATCATTGATTATTATTACGAAGGGAGCAATACAACAGGTTTGGACGCCCTTGAATATTTAAAGGCAAAGGGTGTTCAAAATCTTCATCTTTGCACTGGTAATTATAACGAAAGTATCGTCATCCGCGGGGTAACCCGATTCAAGGCGCGCCTCATTCAAAAACCTATTCCCGAAGGTATCGCCGACCCCAAAACGGGCCTATTTGCCAACATTTCTTAACTGCGGAGTAGCGGGCTTCAGCCAAACTCTTGTAAAATAAAGCTTTTTGTGTATACTTAAAACATGTGGTATAAACACAAGGAGTTTTAAGTATGATTAAAACATACATCAAAAGACCAGTTTAAACATTTCAACATCAGAGAATTTTTAACCGCTGACCTTAAATCAAAAACTTTCCCTCTTTCATGATAATCTTGCCGTCAACCTCGATCGTGGTCTTTTGAATAATCATGTCCATATGTGGGTCACAATCCCAATCAGCGCCTGTTTCATTTGGATAAGTGTGTCCCACGGCAATATGAACACCTGGAAACTTTTCATCTTGTAATAAATTTCCAATCAATTTAGTCAACCCTATGTTCGTTCCTATGGCAAATTCTCCTATTCTATCAGAATTTTTCTCCAGCTGTATATAAGATTTGACCTCATTTTCTATTTCCTTATTGTTACTCTCAACTTCTTTAACTCTGCCATCAACGACATTCAGAAATAAAGGTGTTTTTTCAATTGTTCCACAAGAAATCAAATGATCCCCCAAAACACCATCAATTATAATCTTACCATTAACATTTAATGGACATGTAAAAACCTCTCCGTCTGGTAAATTTGACCAGTTACCAGGCTTTCTTAAATTTCCGTCGCAAATTTTCCATCTCCATGAGGGATTAAATTCGGCAACAAAATCGCTACCCAATTTTGTTGTAACTCTAATACGTTTTGACTGCGATACAATATCATAAACCTTTTTCGAGATTTCTTGAACTATCTTATAATCCACAGACATGCCCATTTCCATAATAGCATCATTTACTCCTACCATATGAGCGTGCCTTAATGCCTTCGATTTAGAAACGATTTCTATCATTGGAATTCTAAAAGACTGTGCTTCACCCTTCTTGGCCTGTGTAGCAAAAACGCCAACCGTAGCTTCATTAACAGCATCTTTGATCTCTTGAGGTAATTTTAGCGGATTTTTTCCGTCGTCTGACCTCTTGCCAAAATCTTCCATAATAAATGTTTTTAAAACACATGCCTTTTCTTTTAATTTTTCAGCAATAGGCAAACCAATATGTTTAGTGGCCTCATCCGTAATAAGATAGGCCTTTTCATTTTTTTGAACACCTAGGCAATTGTCAACAACCTGCTTGACCGCAAAATCAAGTTTCTCTTTTGAAATCATTTGAATACCTCTTTCGCGATTTGTTATTTATTTGTCGTTCTTTCCATCCAAACCTTTGATAGCTCAACGATGTTTTCAACGGCTTTTTCCATAACTTCCAAAGATACCCATTCTTTTAGACTATGCATTAGTTTAAATCCTGCAAATATATTGGTTGAAAGCAACCCTCCAAAGCAAAAGTGGCAACAATCATTTCCACCTCTGACAGAGATTGGGGTTGGCTCTACACCTATTCTCTTAATGGCATCTTTTGCATATTCAACGATCCTTTTATCCTTATCCAATTCGTGTTTATAGTTTTTGTATGATTCAGAGATATTGATGTCTATTTTTGCCTCGGGATACTTTTTAAGGATATCCTTCTTAATGTTATCCAATATCTTTTGCTGTTTTTTGATTCCATCCAAATCAAAATCTCTCAAATAGACAAGCATTTCGGCGTGTCCAACACCACCTTTAAAATCATCTACCCACCAAAGTCCCTCACGACCTTCAGCGTTTTGAGGCCACAGCTTATCCGGCATTAGCGACACAAAATCAGATAATACTTTGGCTGCGTTTAGATAAACACCCTTACCATATCCAGGGAATGCGGGAGTTCCTGTGACCGAAATCTTTCCCTTGTAGCCATTAAAACTTTCAATATCAAGTGCGCCAAGCCCAACAGAATCTATTGTATAGGCAACATCTGTTTCGAGTAATTTTAAATTCAAGTTATGAGAGCCTGTTGTAACTTCTTCATCTGGCATTATTGCTATCCTGATCTTGCCATGTTTTTTGTCGGGATTTTCTTTAAAATAATATGCCATTTCCACGATTTCGGCAATGCCCGCCTTATCATCAGCTCCAAGAACTGTCGTTCCATCGCTAACCAATATTGTATGTCCAAAACACGTTTTTAATTCCTGATCATCTTCTACTGTCAAAGAAATATCATTATTAGCAGGGTAGTCGATCTTTTGACCTTTATAGTTTTCTATGATCCGTGGTTTTACACCTACCCCAGATGTCTCGGAACAGGTATCAAAGTGGGCAACATATGCAACCGTGGGAACTTTGTCCGAATCTATATTAGAAGGAATTGTACCGAAAAGATAACCTTGTTCTTCAAGTTTTATATCGTGAACTCCCGCTCGCTTTAAATCTTCAGCTACAATTTTGGCTAGTTCCAACTGTCCGGGTGAACTAGGTATTTTATCAACACCCTCAATAGATTGTGTATCTACTTTTACATACTTTAAAAAATTATCCAACAAACGTTTTTTATTTATCATGGCGGTCTCCTTGTTATTAAATTCTATACGTTGGCCAATTATCGGCCGGGATGTTTGAAATGTCTCGAGTTAAATAAGTTATTAATGCCGACTTCTTATTGTAATTATTCATCAGCCTGACCGCCCTTGGAAAATCACCCTCTGCCTCAATAACAGAAACTTCTTCAGTAAGTTTTCTCAGACAGGTGCCTATCAAGTTATAGTTTATTTTAAGCTTGTCATTTTCAGCTTTTATGCCGCCACCTTCAGCAATAAAATTGAACGTTATTGTGGAGGCGACCGAATATGCGCCATGTCCCATGCGCATTGTCCTTAATTCAGAGGCAAGAAAGCTTGCGTAGATAGGATCTTTTTGCTTGTTCTTAAAATATCCCTTGTCCAACATGTATTCCTGCAGATAAACGGACAATAAGTTGGCTCGAAGCTCTTCTATCGGGGAATAATGCTCTTTCATCGCCGCGTTGATCGAATTGGACGTTCCATAAACAAATCGAGGGCCAAGTGAATGGGCGATCTCATGGCCAATTAAAAAGTCATTATTGCAATCTGCGCTCAAATGCTGGTGATGCTCTTTTGCCAGAAAATACTTCGATACCGGAGAGATGATATTGTTAAAACGGGCATTTTGGAAATTCTTATGGACCACCTTTTTTGCGCCTTTTTCAGATAAGACCTTGGCGTCATTAGGGAGGCTGAATGCCGCAAACTGCATGGCTCTTCTGGCTTCACCGCCCCTGTAGACGCTGTCCACCACGATCATCGGTGTTTCAAGCTTTGTGCCGGTCTTTTTGTATCTGTCGTCAATTGGCAAACACTGTTCGAATTCATCGATCAGGTTCAAATACATATCGAGCTTCTTTGTCTCTTCCTGGTTTTTGAGCATGACAACAGACTCGAAACCGGTCTTGATCCCAACTAAATTATCGGCGTATACCTCATAAGGGCCGATAATAAAATCAATGTAGGGATCTTTTAAATCAATCCAATCACAGTCGCTCTTATAATAGTTGTCAGTTTGCAGATCAGAGGCACGCTGTAGAAGGTATTTCTTTAACGAAGGTTCTTCGGCCAGTTCGGCACACTCTTTCAGGAGCTTAACGATCTGTGTTACCTCTGTCTTATACTCATCATGATACCAGACCGCCTCAAGCTCCTTGCCCTTGCGCTTGATGACCGTGAACGGACTTTCGAGCACCTCTTTCTTCTCCGGATGCTTGGCAACGTAGCTCTCGAACTCCTCTTTTGTCAGATCTTCGGGGTAATAACCGGCCCCCGGGGCGCGCTTGGGCTTGTCGCCAATAAACGCAGTGTTGAAATTAAGCCGGTCGTATGGCCCACAGTTCATCTCGATCAACTCGTGGATCAGTTTTTCATCGTCTGTCTTTGGATCCGCGTATCTCTTGCGCCAGTCAAGGGCATCGTGGCTGGCCTGTTTCCAATATATTCCGTCAACAATGTCGGTCGCCTGTATCAGCTTTTTGACGATCTCTTTCCGTTTGGGGTCCAGGTGCGACAGATCGACCTTGACATCGAACGGGGCGTGCTTGGCGTAGATCTTTTTTAGTTCGTCGATGTTTGGCATAGCGTTTTATCGCGGACTAAAGTCCGCTACTCCAAAAGCCCGATGGATCGGGCGACTACATTTTGGGAGCCCGCAGAGGGGCTCCCCTACAAATCAATGTGATAGATACTTTTCGATCTCCTTTGCAAATACTGTAAAATCGCCGATCCGGCGCCTGTAGTTTATATACACCGTTTCAATATCAATTTTTTCGTATAAGTGAACAAGGATATTTCTAAAACCGGCCATTTTTTTAAACGTGCCGGATGTCTTTTGAGAAAGCACGCCATTATCATTCAAGACATCAAAAGCCCCTTTGTTATCATCCGGTATCCGCATCTTTTCATCCGCAATTATGTGCTTGGCAACATCGATACAGACCTGAATCATATCTTCCAACATTTTCTCCACTGCTTTTTGCAAGGCAAAGTCCTTTCGGAACTCCGCGAGGTTCTTATCAGGCAGTTTGGCAAGCTCCCGCTTGTAATTTTCAAGCAAGATCAGCTTACGCCTAACTAACCCAATATCAACCATGTGACCAGCCTTTCTTTAGCCTTGAGTAGAAGAAATTATGCAAGAACAGGTTGTCAAAATATTCGGTCATCATATTAAAGCGAAACTTGTTATCCAACCCGTGCTTTCGCTCAAAGAGAAGCTCCCCATATTTCACGACCTGATGCCTTAAAAAACATGAGGCCGTATTTAAAATAACGACATCGGCGCGTTTGCTAAATATCTTTTCGATCTTTTCAGCCACAGATATTTGAATGTCAAGGCGTTTCTCCGTTGCTGGATCAGCCTTTAGATATATTCCGATATCAATATCGCCAACCTTGCCTCCGCCATTTTTAGCAACAGAACCGAAGATATATGCAAATTCGATATCTTTAAATTTTTTTAAGGCGGAAGAAGCCTTTTTTATCAGTTTTGCATCCATACATATTGACCCGATAAATCGGGCAACTACAAATATAACGCGCGAGATTGCCACGTCGCCCTTCGGGCTCCTCGCAATGACAAACTATTCCACCTTCGCCCGCTTGGAATCCCAATACAAATAGAGGCACAGGAGGATAACGGCCGCTAGGCCGATCCAGTTGCCCCAGTAGCCTTCGTTCTCAAAGTTCGGAATGAGAGTTTTGTCCAGCCATTTAAATATCGCGCCAACTAGTCCCAACAACGCTCCGCCGGCGATGAAACCGGAGGCGATCAACGTGCCACGCTCTCTCCTGGCCTTCGAAAGAGCAGCGTTCTTTGTGCTATTTTCAACGAAATGCGCTATGATCGCGCCCAAAAGTATCGGCGTGTTGAGGGAGAGCGGAATATACATGCCAAGGGCGAACGCCAACGGGGCGATCCCTATAATATGCATAATGACGGCAATGGCCGCGCCCAGGCCATAGAGCATCCACGGCACCGTGCCGCTGGAGAGGACGCCCTTAATAACAGCGGCCATTGCGTTCGCCTGCGGGGCAGGGAGCGGGTTCGGGTGATCAGGGCTTGGCGCAAAGCCATAGGCCTCTGCAAGGATAATTATGACGCCGCAGACGGTTATTGCGGAAACAAGCGATCCGCATACCTTGCACCATTGCTGGCGAGAAGGTGTTGCGCCGATCCAGTAACCAATTTTTAGATCCGTTATTAATCCGCCAGCCATAGAGATCGCCGTGCAGAGGCCCGGGCGGATCGGGAGCCCCCCCGCCATTCCAGATTCGCCGGAAAGTCCGGCCGCCGCCAGGACCAGACACGAAATAATAAGCGTTGTAAGGGTCATGCCAGAAACGGGGTTTGTGCCGACGATCGCGATCGCGCGGGCGCTGACGGTCGTGAAGAGGAACGAAACGACGATAGCGATGAAAAGCGCCAGTAGACTGATGACAAAGGCATTCGGCTGGTCTGCAAGGACCGAATAGCGAAAGAACAGCCATATCAGGACCGCAAGGATCACAACGCCAATGGCGATGACGGACATCGGGATGTCGCGGTTGGTGCGCTCGATCTTTGTCTCTCCCGCGTGCGCCTTTTGGCTGGCAAAGACCTCTTTAAAACCCTTGGTCAATGCCTGCACGATAATGCCGGACGATTTGATAATGCCGATAAGAGCGGCTGCAAAGATACCGCCAATGCCGATCGAACGGACATAGTGTTTGAAAATCTCGTTTGCGCCCATTGCGTTGATGAGCATTCCATCGGGTGCTGGAGAGACGGTGGTCTGCAACATGCTTCCGAAATATGCAACGAGCGGGACAAATACGAACCACGAAAGGAACGAGCCTGCGCAGATGATCGAGGCATATCTAATTCCAACAATGTAACCAAGACCCATAACTGCTGCACCGGTGTTAAGTGAAAACACAGCCTTAACCTTGGTCGTTAATGGCTCAAACACGCCGATCAATGCGGTCGAAAATGTCTCTGCCCATGCCCCCATTGAGAGGCACAAGAAATCATAAACGCCGCCAATAAGCGCTGCCACGGCAAGGACCTTTGCCCCTGCGCCGCCCTTTTCGCCTGCGACCAATATTTCGGTCGTTGCGGTGGCCTCGGGGAAGGGGAGCTTGCCATGCATGTCGGACATGAAATAGCGGCGGAAAGGGACCAGGAACAGAACGCCGAGCGCTGCGCCGAGCGCGGCGGGTATGAATAGCTGGTAGAAGTTCACGATTTTATCCAGCCCCATGATATAGAGGGCCGGAAGCGTGAAAATGGCGCCCGCCACAACGAGACCGGAAGACGCTCCGATCGACTGGATAATGACGTTCTCAAGGATCGTGCTCTTTCTCTTGGCGAAGGCGCCGAAGCCAACGGCCAGGATAGCGATGGGAATGGCCGCCTCAATGACCTGTGCGATCTTTAGCCCCAGGAACGCCGCCGCGCCCGAGAATATTATGGCCATGATAATGCCCATAAAGATCGAGCGGAAGGTGAGTTCCTTCATTTTCTTTTCTGCCGGAACGATCGGGACATAGGTTTCGCCGGGTTTTAGTTCTGTGTAGGCATTCTCCGGAAGTCCAACGCCGCTTGGTGTGTGTTCCATGGTTCCTCCACTTGGTGTAGTTGCCCCATTTATGGGGCCAATCGTTTGCCCGATGAATCGGGCAACTACAAATTAGCAGGACTAAAGTCCTGCGCTACATATCGAGTTAATCTGCTACCCTTTATGGGAAAATTTGTCAAATGGAGATTGCTGGGGATTGTAGTTGCCCAATTTATTGGGCGAATAGATTGCCCGATAAATCGGGCAACTACGAATTGGCAGGACTAAAGTCCTGCGCTACATATCGAACGGACCTACGGAGCTTAACCAAATGCCACACACATCCAATGACGATGATGGCGGAAAAGAGCTGGACGACGTGGGAAATTGAAACTACCTCGGCGATGACGCCTGACAGGAACATGCCGATCCCCATGCTGGTCCAGACGCCAGTTTCAGATGTCCCGACAACGCGGCCGCGGATGTTGTCCGGGCTCTTTTGAAGGAATATGTTATATGTTACCGCAGTCAGCCCCTCGGCAATGGCGGAGAGGAACATGAAAGCCATGGCGCCCCACAGGTTCCCCGCGCTGAACGCAAGGCCGAAGAATATGGCCATGAATAGAATGCTGTATCCAAGGACGAGTTCCGGCGGCCGGCCGGTCATATATTTGTGGCGGGCAAGGTAGAGCGAACCGACGAGCTCGCCGGCGCCGAATGAAGCAAAGATCAGGCCATAGCAGATGCCGGGGGTGAATTGCCTTAAGCTTTCGGCGAAGATCGGTGTCCCGACGTTGATGGCGCTTGAGCCAAAGGCGTCAAGGCATCGCAGGAGGATGATGCTCAAGAGCCCCGCGCGGGCGAAGATGAAGCCATAGCCCTCTTTCAAACCGTTCCACACTCCAGAGGTCTGGGAACGGTTGGGGGCGGTTTCGTGGAATTTGGCGGTCATGAGCGACACCATTATTGCAGAGAAGAGATAACTTGCCGCATCGACCGTAAAGGCGACGCTGAACGCCTTGACGGATAGGAGCAGTCCGCCGACCAGCGGCCCCGTCACAAGGGCGATCGTCCGCCCGCTGGCAAGATACGCGTTGGCAGAAAGGATATTCTCTTGCCCCGCCACATTTGGAATGCTGCCGCCCATCGCGGCTTGATAGACCCTGTCGCAGATGGCGATGCCGAAGATTATAAAATAGAGCGGGAAGATGTCCTCGCGCAGAAAGATGACCGAAAATATCAATGCCGAGCGGCAGAGGTCGGCGGCGATCATCAGATATTTGCGCTGGAACCTATCCGCCAGAAAGCCGGCGACATTGCCCATGAAGAACGCCGGTACTAGGCGCAGCAATAGAAATACGCCGACGAGCATGGGCGACTTTGTCGCCTCATAGATAAACAGGTTCAGGACGATGAGGCTTAGGTATGTCCCAAAGGTCGAAACCGTGAAACCGCTCCAAAGAAGCCAGAAATTTTTGTTCATAATATATATGGAGTAGCACCCTTTAGGGTGCGCTAATTATATGCAACCGGCGCAGCCTAAAGGCTGCTACTCCGTATTTTTTAAGGGCCTAGCCTCCCGGTCCCTCGTATCTTGAACCGGGAGGCATCCCTCTCTTTGGACCCTAGCCGACCGTTGCTACATAGATCGGCCTGACAGCGACCTTCTTCTTCATAGGACCTCCGTTGCTGCCTTGTTGCTGGCCGTCATGTGAGAGCCAGATAATACGGCCTGATGGCGACTTTCTTCTTCATATATCAACCTCCTTGGTTGTTCATCGTGCGTTCATCCTGAGCCTGTCGAAGGATGAACTGTCCATGGTTCGACAAGCATGTCCTGAGCGAAGTCGAAGGGCTCGCCATGAATGGTGCTTTTTCCAGCGTCTGAAGCGTCCTTGGCAGATAGAAATACTCCATGCCCGTGTGGCGCTTCACCATCTCTGTCCCGACGGGATACGATGGATAATATATCCTCCAGTCATCGATGAACTTCAGCCACGTATCGATCTGTTGGAATTCAAAGTTGCCCACATCCTTTAAATATTCGATTGCCTTTTTCTCGTCCATGCTCATGTCAATGTAGCGGTGATACCAGACATTATAGAGGGCCTTTTTGCACCGGTGCTCCGCATCGTTGGCCTTCTCGATCCGGCACAAGAGGTCCTGCGGCATTGACTTGATAAAGAACGGCGCCACCTCTGCGATCCCCTCCGCGACCGGCGTCTCTGCGCTATAGACCAGGTCAAGGGTGGTCTCTTCTCCCAGAAGCCCCCACCTAAAGAGCATCTCTCGATAGAGATAATATATATGATGCCCCGGGCAAAGTTCGTGCATGATCGTCCGGATTGCGGAGATGGTGTTTTTGCGATGGTTTTCGGAAAGCGAGAACGACCCCTGTCCCAGGCCGTGGTATTTGTAATAGCACGGAGGATGATCCGGTTTGGGCCGCGCTATCCTGACCTTTGAGCTCTTCAGGAACGCCATGAACTCATCGCCATAAAAAATGTTGGGAAGGATATCCTGTTTAAAACAGGTGAACATCTCATCCATCAATCTGCGAAGGTCCTTGTCGGTCAAGGGGGGAAGCGGGGAGGAGGCTTCTTTTTCAATATTTATCTTGTCAATGTTAAATGGCTGGGGCGGGGCGAAGCCCATGACGTTAAAGACGGCGTCGGACAAGAGTTTGCCCGTCGGTCTGAAATCGCCGATCTCGATAAGCCCCCGGAGCGACCTGACCAGCGACGAAAGATATGTCCTTCTAAAAAGCGGTGGCGCATCGGAGAGGGTGGAAGCCTCGGCCTCGACCTCATAGAGGGCAAGGATGACGCTCTCGAGCCCTTTTTTTACCCATGCATTCGCGTGCGCAGAGAGGCAGGGCGGGCCATAGAAGTGAAATACGACAGGCCTGTCGGGCAGGAGCTTGTCCGCCGCGAGGGCGAGGGTGATGTATTTTTCGGACGGCGTTAGTTGTGAAAATTCTTTTTTTAGCATATTTTTGGGTTTGGAGTAGCACCCTTTAGGGTGCGCTAGTTGTGTACAACCGGCGCAGCCTAAAGGCTGCTACTCTGAAGTATTTACAATTTAGCGCTCTCCGTTATGTGCTTATAACAATACGGATTATTATATAGCTTGCCTGACACCGAATAGCCCATTCCAAGGCAGCCGCTTCGGCACTGCGCGCCGAACGAACAGTTGCGGCATGAGCCGTTCAGTTTCGACACATCGAAGTTGCGGTTGTAATGGAACGCCTCGTCGTCGTTCCAGATGTCGGCGAGTTTGCGTTCACGGACATTGCCGGCGATGAAGTCGTCATGCTGAAGCGAGAGGCAGCCGACCACGTCGCCGTCGCTCTTGATGCCGATGACATATCGTCCGGCATTGCATCCGCACCAGTCCATATCTCCCCAGATGTTCTGCGCAAGTTCGTGGCAATAGCCGATCGAATCCGCCGGCATGACGTTCATCTTCAATGTCCCGGCCTTGTGTTCCTGTTGCGATGAGTGGATGAATTTCACGAGCTCGGCATATTGCTGATAGTCAAGGATCATTTCCTCTTTTAGCTTTCCGGCGCGGCCGAATGAGTTCACCACCTGCACCTGCCACAGGTTGACGCCGCAGACGTTGAGCATGTATTTCAGTTCGCGCAGGTCGTGAACGTTCATGCGGTTGACCGAGGTCGAGACGACGGTCTTGACCCCCTTGGCGCGGAAATGTTTGATCGCGTTGACGACATGCACGAACGCGCCCTCTTTCTGGCGTATCTTGTCGTGGGTCTCGCGCAGGCCGTCAACGGAGAGGCCGATGTTCCAGATGCCGACCTTTTCTAAGAACGTGATGTCGTCGTCCGTGATGCTATAGCCGTTTGAGATGATGGAGAGGATCTTGCCCTTTTCGCAGATGTAGCTGGAGAGCTCCCTCCAATGTTCCCAGACGAACGGCTCGCCGCCCGAAAGGGTGAAGTAGCCGCAGCCGAGTTGGATCAGTTCGTCAACGACGCCCTTCCACTCATCGAGCGAGAGTTCGTTCTTGCGCGAATCTCCGTTCGCCTCGCTTCCGCAATGGAGGCAGCGCATGTTGCAGCGAAGCGTCACCTCAAGCGCAACGACCGCCGGAAAGAATTTTGTGTCTTCGTATATGTCTAGTGTTGTCATAATGTTTCTTACTGTTAGCAAGATGCGTGCCAAAAATATGCAAAAGATGCATAATTATGAATTTAGCAAATAAAACAAAGAGTTACGCGGGGTTGAGTCATTTCGGCTTATACGGCCTGTTCGAGTTTTGGAACACCTTGGTGTTCCGATTTCGGGAACCTGAACACTTTTGAGCTTTTATGCGGCAGAAGTTTGACTAATTATGTAGCGCAGGTCTTTAGACCTGCCAATCGAACCAGCAGGACTAAAGTCCTGCGCTACATGAACCGACGAAATCTTATAGACATTTCATTATATTCTTGGCAGATGTGTGGTTGCCCAATTTATTGGGCCAACAAAAGCCCGATGAATCGGGCAACTACATCACCTCTAACCACCATGAAACTCGGAAACGAAAATTTATTGGCGAAGCATTTTGAACTATTAAAGGGAAAGCGTGTTGGCATCCTGTGTCACGCCGCAAGCCTTGACTCGCAGGGGAGGCATATCATTGACCTCCTCATCGGCGGGGAAAAGGACGGCGGCTTCAAGGTCACGGCCCTATTTGCACCGGAGCATGGGCTGGACGGGATCGCGCAAGACATGGAACCAGTTGGCCATAATCCAAATTTCAAACAAAATCCAAAATCCAAATTTCAAAATTCTAAACACGACCAGATTCCGGTCTATAGCCTCTATGGCGAGACGTTTGCCTCCCTCTCTCCGACGCCGGAGATGCTGAAGGATATAGATGTCCTTGTGGTTGACCTTCAGGATATTGGCGCGCGGTATTATACTTATGTCAACACCATGGCGCTTTGTATGCGGGTCTGCTTTGCGCTGAAGAAAGAGGTGGTCGTCTGCGACCGGCCGAACCCGATCAACGGGGTCGACGCGGAAGGCGGCATCGTTGAGCCGGAACTGCGCTCGTTCGTGGGGATGTTCCCGATACCTGTTCGCCACGCGATGACAATAGGAGAACTGGCTAAATTTGTGCAAAACACAAATCCCCCCTCACCCCCCTTTATTAAAGGGGGGACGGGGGGATTACATATTGTCCCAATGACCGGCTGGAATCGAGAACATTTCTGGGACGAGACGGGGCTTAAATGGGTGAACCCATCGCCCAACATGCGCTCAATAAGCGCGGCGCTCTTGTATCCCGGCATGTGCCTTCTTGAGGCGACGAATATCTCCGAAGGGCGCGGGACGCGCTCGCCGTTCGAAACGTGCGGGTCGCCGTGGATCGACGGGCTTGAACTTGTCAAGGCCATGCGCGCGCTGAAATTAAAGGGCGTCGATTTTGACGAGGCCGTATTTACGCCTACGGCAAGAAAATTTGATGGAGAGCGCTGCGAAGGGGCGCAATTTATGATCACCGACCGTCGCGCCTTCAAGCCGTACAAGGCGGGGTTGGCGCTCATTCATACCATTGCCATGCTCTATCCCAAAGATTTCAAGTGGCGCCGCGAACCGTATGAATTCGTTTCTGACATTCCCGCGATCGACCTTTTGACCGGCAATCGCATGTTTAGAAAACTCGTGGACAAACGAAAACCGCTGGAAGAGGTGTTGAAAGGATTGTAGCGCAGGACTTTAGTCCTGCCAATACTGGCAGACCTAAAGGTCTGCGCTACACACTATCAAAACGCCCCCGCCACCACGACATTGGCAAGTTTTTCCGGTGCTTCAAGCGGCACCATGTGGCCGACACCCTTAAAGATGAATAACTTGGAATTCGGTATCTGTTCCTTCAGCCAGCGGGAATTCTTCGGCGGGATGAGCCTGTCTTGGTCCCCAACGATCACAAATGTAGGGGCTTTGATCTTGCAAACGGAATCGCACAGGTCGTTCGCCTCGCACGCGCGAAGCTGGTTCAAATAGGCATCGGCCGGTTGCGGATTAACATCCTCCATGCGAAATTTAATGAAGGCCTCGGCTGAAACTCTCTTTTTGTATTCCGGCCCAAAGATGTTTTCATAGACCTGTGTCAGGAGTTCAGGAGAGACCTCGGTGCGGTGGAGCATGGCCGTTATGTCCGGTGCGATCGGATACGGCGGCCGTTTAAGAGAGGGGGCGGTTGCTACCAAAAATATCTTGTCTAAGGTGTCCGAATGCCTAAGCGCCATATCCATCACAACAACGCCGCCCATGGAAAAACCGAGCGCGCAGGGTTTTTTATATCCGAGGTATTTTATTAAGGCACGCGCCTCATCGGCAAGCTCCGAGATCGTAAATAGGGTCGTTGGTTTGTCGCTTTGGCCGGCGCACCTCATGTCATAGCCGATGACCGTGAATGAACTTTTAAGCTGGTTCGTTAGCGGCTCCAACAGCCTTGTATCGCAGCCGAGGCCTCCGATCAATAGTAGCGGCGGCCCCTTCCCCGCAACCTCGTAATACAACTCAATATCGTTATATTTAAAGAATGTCATATGAAAAAATCATCCCAGCGTGTCTCTTTAACGCCAGGCACGGGTTTGTTGTATAAATTAACTATCAAAATGTGCAATCCACCCTCTTTAAGTCCCGTCTTGTTTATTATGTGCTTTGATGCAAATGACAATGTTTCGTAGTCATACGGAAAGAGAATCAGGCTCATGCTTCGGAAAAGTGCTGTGCAGTAAAGTTTGTTCTTTTCGGCCCAAAATACGACCGAAGACAAGCAACGACCAAGTCCCGTGTCGGGATATGTTAAAACCACCGAGGCCTTTCTTGGATTCACCTCTTTAAGAAAAAGAGGCAGAACCTGCTCGTCGATCTTATGAATGATCTCATTTCTATCTTCTTCCGTTTCCCGAGCGGGCGACCTAATGGTGCATTCGCCCTTTTTTATGGGTAGTGAAAAAAACACCTCTCTGAGATATTCATTTTTTCGAAGATCGCCCTCTAGAACCCTTATCGCAGACAAGAAACTTGAATATTTTTTCATATTAATTCTTTCTTATGACGATGATCTCGGATTCGTAATCTATGATCGTCTTATCTCCCCGTTGCTCAAGGTCCGAGGCGATCTTGGCAAACTCCGACCTGAATTTCTTCAATATCTCTTCGTCATTTATCTGCAGGATCTCTCGTCCAATGCATTCGATGGCCACGTCCTTGGAATCACAAAGGATCTGAGAGGTGTATGGATAGACCCGCAGGTCGCCAAGCTGCGATAACGTCTTTTTGAACTCGGAGAGGGGGATATAATCGAACCTTATGAATTGCCTCAGCGGCTTCCAGAATCTATCGACGATCTTCCACCAGTCGCCGGAGTCGGCCAGCAAGATGATGATCAGTTCGCCATTCGGCAGCAGGGCATTGTGCAGTTTTTCAACAAGGCCGAACCATTCTTCGTGTGGAAAATACATGAGGACCTGAGAAAACAAGATCAGGTCATATTCCTGTTTCAAGGGGACATTGTCGATCGAATTGGTAATGATCTTTGCCTTGGGGAACTTGCCCGCCAAAATTTTTCGATATTCCGGAAGCAACTCTACGATCGTCAGATTTTCAGAAATGTCTGCCAGCGGTTTTGTGATCTCGCCCGGTCCGGCGCCGACGTCCAGCGCGTGCGTGAATTTTCGGCCCGAAAATATCTTGCGCAAGAGTTCCGAGGCGATCACCTTTTCATCCGTCTTGGAGTAAAGAAGCTCATCGATCCTTTGAGAAAAGGTCTCGTCTATTGCCTTGTGTTTTGGGTTTTCGAGCATAACTCTTCTTGTTTTGACCATTCTTATTGACTATCCAATGGATTCGCAAGTGAAAATTGAAGCACGGATTTTTGTGGTTGACCGACCACACAGGACTGTGTATAAAGGTCGGTAGATATAGATATCTACCGACCTTTATACACATTATGAACAGAAAAAACCGAAAGAACCAAGAGATCCTTAAAACCATAAAGAAGCGAGGTATTTTTAGGATACGAGATCTAAAAACGACGGGCATCCATCCTGAATATGTCCGGCGACTTCTCAAAAAGGGAGTGATCAGACGCGAGGGGAAGGGGGTTTATGCCTTAGAAACGATGGAGCCGACAGAACATCACTCACTTGCAGAAATAGCAAAACGTGTGCCGCATGGAGTGGTCTGCCTGATCTCGGCGCTTCGTTTCCATGACTTTACGACACAACTGCCTCACCAAATATGGGTGGCGATCGATGTAAAGGCCAAGGCGCCCAAGGTCAAGGATATCGCCGCTCGAATCGTCCGCTTTTCGGGCGAGGCCCTGAAACAGGGAATTGAGGAACATAATATTGAAGGCGTGAAAGTTAAGATATATTCTCCGGCAAAGACGGTTGCCGACTGCTTTAAATATCGCAATAAAATAGGTTTGGATGTGGCATTGGAGGCGCTTCGTGAATGTATTCGTAAACGTCTTGCAACCAGAGATGATATCTTCAGGTTTGCAAAGATATGCCGTGTTGCAAATATAATACTTCCATATCTTGAATCGTTATCTTAGGTCATGACAAATAAAGTGATCAAAAATGTTCCGTCCTCCGTGAGACAGCGACTGCTTAATAAGTCAAAGGAGCATAAAGAGGATTTTAACTATTCGCTCACCAGATATGCCTTAGAACGCTTGTTATTCCGTGTCGGCAGGTCTGAATATTCACGTCAGTTCATTCTCAAAGGGGCTTCTTTATTCTTCGTATGGGGCGGTAATGTTCATAGGCCCACAATGGATATCGATTTTTTAAGTACTGTTGTGAGTGAACCAAGGCGTTTGGAAGAGATATTTAAAGAGATTTGTAATATCTCTTGCGAAGAGGATGGTCTTTTATTCTCAAGGGAGAGCGTGAGGGCGAACGAGATACGCGAAAACAATATTTACGGAGGTGTTCGCGTGATGATCACAGCCTTTCTTGATAAGGCGCGTATTTCGCTTCAAGTTGACGTTGGCTTTGGCGATTCCGTAACACCACCTCCGATATTGGCAAAATACCCGACCATTTTGGAGCTAGCTGCGCCTGAAATTAAAGTTTATCAGAAAGAAACGATGGTTGCAGAAAAATTTGAGGCGATGGTCACGCTTGGAATGGCGAACAGCAGGATGAAGGACTTTTATGATATCTGGACGCTTGCGAACAACCTTGAGTTTAAGGGGAGCGTCCTATCGCTCGCTATCAAAAAGACGTTTGAGCGGAGGAAGATAGAGTTGCCATCTTCTACGCCGATTTGTTTTGACGGTCAATTTTATGAAAGTGCAACGAAGCAAATACAGTGGAAGGCATTCGTTAATAAAATGGGCCTGAAGGATGAAACTCCTCCGCTTCCAACCGTTGTTGGAACCATTGCCTCATTTTTAATGCCGCCGACAGTGGCGGCCGCCGCAAATAAAAGTTTTGAACTGAACTGGCCGCCAAATGGGCCGTGGAAAT
>ORJL010404489.1_pt1 | contig 29733 bp, 31 predicted proteins | sample 1779941 | NCBI WGS metagenome assembly ORJL01 (sample SAMEA104232317, study PRJEB22302) | groundwater metagenome | biome: forest; feature: aquifer; material: groundwater | place: USA | collected 2011-08-07 | depth 5.8 m
CTGCTTTTGGCAAGTCATTAACCCTGAAAGAATTAGCAGTTTGCCATACGCCGTTTTTGTCTTTATATCTCCTTTGCAGAGAAACAGTTCTGTAATTTACTACCTCTCCTGTACTGCCTTTTCCAGCATTCTGCCAGACGGTTGCAGTGACAACACCTGTACTAAACCTTTTCTCAGGTAAGTTTTTTTCCATTTTTATTCACCCTTGCTTTCGCGTTTTGTTTCAAAGCCTCCTTGATTATGAGTGTGTCGGTTTTTAGGCGGATTGACGCCATTAACCGGACACATTCCAGAGGCCGGGTTTGGTTGCTTTTTCAAACAACCTAGAAAGTAGTAGGGATGAGTTTGTTTATATATTTTAGGCAGGAATGTCCAGTGTCCAGTGGTTATTTGCAATATGGAAAGAAAATAAAGTTTTAAATATACATAAACAAGACATTGTTAAAATGCCATACAAATTTTCACCATCGTCATTGTCTTTATTAAAAGAATGCCCTAGATGTTTTTGGCTTCATTTCAACAAAAACATTAAGAGGCCTGACTCTATATTTCCTTCTTTGCCTTCTGGAATGGATAGGGTTTTGAAGATTCATTTTGATTCCTTCAGGGACAAGGGCAAATTGCCTCCGGAGCTTAAATCTCTTAAGGGAAAATATACTTTGTTTGATGATATTGGGTTATTAGATTTATGGAGGAACAACTTTAAAGGAATTCAATGGGTTGATGATGATGACAATACTTTCAGAGGCGCTGTTGACAATCTGCTTTGGAAATCAAAAAAGCTTGTTGTTTTGGATTACAAGACAAGGGGATTTCCTCTGAAAGAAGATACTGCTGGCCATTACCATGACCAGATGAATATCTATAACTTTCTTCTTCGTAAGAATGGGTTTAAGACTTCCAATTACGCTTATCTGTTGTTTTACCATCCCAATAGGGTTGATTCTGATGGGGATGTTATATTTAATACTGATTTGGTGAAGATTAAGGTTAATGTCAAGGATGCCGAGAAGATTTTCAAGAAAGCTTTGAAAGTTCTTTCTGAAGAAATTCCTGAAGCTGGAGAAGAGTGCGGGTTTTGTGAGTGGGAAAAGAATATTAGTAGTGATTAAATTATTTCAAATTTTCTAGTCAATATAACATTAGCAGAATAGGTATAATTGAACCGCTTCCAGTTTCTTTTATTATTTCTTTTATTTTGCCAAGCCTTTCCATGTTTAGATAATATTTCCATCCATGCTCTTTTTTCTTTTTGCCGCATATCTTTTGCTTGACTAGGGCTTTAACTACAATTTCAATTTTATCTTTGGTTATCTGTAATTTTGAGAATTCCCTATCTGTCGCTCCTTTTGCTAAATTATCAAGATAAAGCGAGCCTTTTCCAAAACAACCAGCTTTGAAGAGAGTTCTGCATACAGCTCTGCTTATTATTATATACTCACTTCTTTTGACTTTTGCCATCTTAAGTTCACAAAAATTGCTTGTATATAATGCAACAATATATAAATCTTATGGTATTTTTTAAGCCTTATAAGGCTAATTTTATAAACTTTAAAGGCTAAAAACGAAATATTTATATAGGGAGTACCCTACCCTATACCCTATCATATGCCATTAAATAATTTAAATATGTTTAGACATTTTGAATAAGATGAAATCATTATTTTTGAAAAAACAAGGCAGCACTCCAAAAAACAAAGTGCTGGATTTTTTAATAACATACTCTGAACTAGACTACTCTCTAAAAGAGATATCAAAGCTTTCTGGAGCTGGATATTCAACTGTAAAGATTTTAATAAAAAAATTAGTAAGTGACAAATGGATTGTTCCTACTAGGAAGATTTCCAAGATTAAGCTGTATAAATTAAATGTGAACAATCCAGAAGTAAAAAAATTTATAGAATTCTACTGGGAAGTTATTGAGAATGAAATCAGAGAAAAAGAAGATACTAGACAAGATTTTAAATCTTCATCATCAATGAAAGGATTAGCGGTGTCTGCTAAAAATGTATAAGATTTCATACTTATAATGAGTTCTTGGATAATATCCTGAAAAAGGCATAAAGTTTATTAAATCTACACAGATAGACAGCGTATTTTGGGGGTAAAATGAATAAGTCTAATGGAGCTAGTTTAGGGTTTGAGGAGAAATTGTGGCAGGCGGTATAATGGCTAATTTTCAGGAGAAGGTAACTTTTATTTGGGATTTGGCAGATCTATTAAGGGGTGCGTATAAAAGAAATGAATATCAAAAGGTTATTCTCCCATTCACAGTGTTGAAAAGATTTGATTCTGTCTTAAGTCATTCAAAAAAGTCAGTTCTTGAAGCTTGTAAGAAATATAAAGGACAATTTGAGAATATGGAGCATGTCCTTCAAGATGCTGCCAAAGATAAGGACGGCAATACATTAGGCTTCTACAATTATTCAAGATATGATTTTAAAACTCTGATTGAGGACCCAGAGCACATAGAACAAAACCTTATGCATTACCTAGATTCATTTAGCAAAAATGTTCAAGATATCTTTGATAACTTTTACATGAAGACGCACATAGCACGTTTATCTAAAGCCAATTTGTTATTCCTTTTAATAAAGAAATTTTCTGAATCAAAAGTTGACTTGCACCCCGATATTGTTTCAAATCATGAAATGGGTATGATATTTGAAGAATTAATAAGAAAATTTGCGGAACAATCCAACGAAGAAGCTGGAGAGCACTTTACTCCAAGGGATGTTGTTGAGTTAATGACGAAATTAATTTTTATTGAGAATGGGGTTCATTTAAAGAACAAAAATATGATAAAAACCATTTATGACCCAGCCTGCGGCACTGGAGGAATGCTTACAAATTGTGAAGAGTTTATTAAAAAAATAAATGATTCTGTGGATGTAGTTCTTTTTGGCCAGGAAGTAAATGAGGAGATTTATGCAATTTGCAAAGCTGATATGCTGATGAAAGGTGAAAATTCTGAAAATATCAAAGGACCCCATAGCACTCTCTCAAAAGACCAATTTAAAGGTGAGAAATTTGATTTTATCATTTCTAATCCCCCTTATGGCAGAAAATGGGAGCAGGATGAAGCAGAGGTAACAAAGGAAGCTGAGAAAGGATTTCAGGGAAGATTCGGAGCAGGTTTGCCTCGAATAAATGACGGCCAATTATTGTTTTTACAGCATATGCTCTCAAAAATGAAAGTTAAGGAAAAATCAAGAATTGCAGTAATTACCAACGGTTCACCCCTTTTTACTGGAGATGCAGGTTCTGGCGAGAGTGATATTCGAAAGTGGATGATAGAAAATGATTTTATTGAAGCAATTATCGCCCTGCCTGACCAATTATTTTATAACACCGGCATAAGGACATATATTTGGGTTTTGACTAATGAAAAGCCGACTGAGAGAGTTGGAAAAATACAGCTTGTAGAAGCAACTTCTAAATTCAAAGGCATGAGAAAGAGTTTAGGATTTAAGAGGCATTGTCTTGGCGAAGACGACATAAAAGAAATTCTTGAATATTATGATAAATTTGAAAGCAGCAAGAATTGTAAGCTCTTTAATAATGAAGAATTTGGATATACAAAAGTAATTGTTGAAAGGCCTTTGCAGTTAAATTACCAAGTTAATGATGAAAGGCTTGAGAATTTATATGCGGTTAGTGCATTTGCAAAACTTGCAGAAAGCAAAAAAGAAAATCCCGATTTAAAGCTTAAAGAGGAAGAAGAAGGCAGGAATAAACAGCAAGAAATAATCAATGCTTTAAAGAAAATAGGGAATCATTTGTATAAAAATTGGGATGAATTTGAAGCTAAAGTAAAAGAAGCATTGAAAAGAGCGGATTTAACGCCAAATTTTATCAAGAGCATAATTTTTGCTTTATCTGAGCATGATGATAGTGCTGAATATGTTTTAGATGCTAAAGGCAAAAAACAAGCGGATTCCAATTTACGAGATTCTGAAAAGATTCCATTAAAGCAGGATATTGAAAAATACTTTGAGAAAGAAGTAAAACCATATTATTCTGATGCATGGATGGAAAGGGGCAAAGATAAAATAGGCTATGAGATTAACTTTACTCAGTATTTTTACAAATACATTCCTCCTCGTCCTTTGGGCGATATTGAAAAAGATATTAAGAAAGTTACTGCCGAGATTCAGGAACTGATTAAGGAGGATGTTGAATGATGGTAAAGAGGCTTAATCTCTTTGGGAAATCACTTTATTGTTTTACTGCATTTTTCCCCCTTTATCTTTATTGGGGGTTTATCTTTTACAATAAAATTGAATCCTTTAGAATTGAGAATTTGACCAAGTTCGTAAATCTAGGATTTATTATAAGTTTAAGTTTTAGTATTATATCACTTATAATTTTCTATGGTTTCCTAATTAAAAAAAGTAAACAACACGATAAAGAAATACTTATTAAAAACTCGGAGAAGGATTCAAAATATATGCAGTATTTTGTTGGCTCACTTTCTCCATTCATTATGTTTTTTATAGAATTACTTAGGCAAAACAAGACCTATGATGCCAGCATTATTTTGGGGTCTATCGTTTTTGTTGTTTTGGGGATTATTTTCATATTTAAGGATGAATATGGAATCCTTTACAATCTTTTTTTTATACCTTATAAACTACTTAATGTGATAGAAAAAAACAATAACTTGATTGTAATATCCAAACAAGACCATCTTTCAGGACACGTTAAAGTCAATCAATTAAATAAAAAGGTGTTTATTGAATGGAATTAAGTTTTAATGAGTGGGCTGTTGAAGGGTTCTTAGTAAGAAGGGACCCAAGTTCAAAAAAGTCTTCAGATGAATATTTTACAGTTGAAAAGATAAACATAGGCGATAAACTAAAACAAGGATTTAAGGAATTTTTAATTGGGTATTTATGTAAGGAAAATAAATTTAGTTTAGATTTAAAAGAATTTAAAGAGTATATGAGTGATGATTCTAAAGAGAAGAAATATAAAATATCAAAGGGCGATATTCACAAACAAAATGGGTACTTTGAGAAATTAATGACTTTGATTTCTGAGGAAAAATCAGAAGCAAAATTAGCAGATAAAAATTTTTCAAAGTACCATTCAATCATCTTAAAATTTTCTAAAGGTGAGCAAGAACTTTTTTATTGCAGAAAACTTAGTAGGGTAAAACTTGGCAAAAGAAAATTCTCCATTCATAAAGGAAAAGTTGAAGAAATTGATTCAGACTTTATTTATTTTGATGAATTCATAGATTTCATATATTTTAAGAAATTCACTATTGAGGGTAATACAGATAAAGAAAGAAATGTATTTAATGATGAGATTATCATATTTAACAGAGACAATTTCAAAACCCTATTTAGATTATATGAGGTTTATATTCAAAGAGCAGGAGAATTTTTTGATAAGTTCAAATTTATAGATGTTGCGAATATAGATACTGAAAAGAAGGATTCTTCAGGAAAATTCCTAAAATTAAAGGAAACTTTTATTCACGATAATGTTTTGAATGAACAAATTGCAAGAATAAAAACACTTCATGAAGACGAGATTTCCTTTGACAAAATAAAAAACTTAAAAACAAAGAGAGGAAAGAAATACGGATTTAAGATAGAAGGAAGTAAAATCAAGATTGAAGATAAAAAGCAAATGCGTGACCTGCTTGACCTAATTGATGAAAAAATTGCCATACCTGACTGGGATGATAAAAAGATTTTGAGGTATGCTTCAAAAGGGGAGGATTTGTGAAATGAAAAATAAAAAAAATACAGATGTAGATTTAGAAAAACAAAGATTAGTTGTTTTTGAAAAGGCTATTGATAAAGGCTTACCTATTTTAGAAAGGTACTTAAATTCAAAATTAAGTCTGGAAAAACCTAAGTTTAGGTGGGGGCTGGTAGCATTCATAACCATTCTATCACTGATGGTTTTAGTGACTGCATTTTTAGTATATAACAATAAGATGGATAGTGGCAATTTTACCTTTCTACTTGGAACTTTGATAGGTGCAACTATAACCATGCTTGGGGATATTATAATACCGAGAGAAAACTAAAAAATGAAACTCAAGCCTTATCCAAAATACAAAGAATCTGGAGTCCAATGGATTGGCAAAATTCCAGAAGAGTTGAATTTAGAGCGTTTTAAAATTAGATTTAAGACTAAAAAAGGCAAAATTCCAGAAAATCTTGATGGAACGAATGGTGATGGCTACTTACCATATTTGAGTATGGGGTACTTAAGGGGTAAAGAAGAAGATACTCAGTTTTCAAATGATACTAGTGCATTGAAAGTTGAAGAAGGTGATTTACTTTTGTTATGGGATGGCTCAAATGCAGGTGAATTTATTTCTGCTAAAAAAGGTTTTTTATCATCAACAATGGTAAAACTAAATATTGAAGGAATGAATGAATCATTTTCAAAATATTTATGTTCTGCATTTGAACCTATGTTAAGAGATTTAACTGTTGGGATGGGTATCCCACATGTAAATGGAGATGTACTTGGAAATATTCAAATCCCGATATTTAAACCTATAGACCAAAAAAAAATCTCATCCTTCCTTAACTCCAAAACCTCAGAAATCTCCAAAACAATTGAGGCAGATAAAAAACTAATTGAGCTTCTCCAAGAAAAAAGAACTGCATTGATTAATCACGTCGTAACAAAAGGGCTTAATCCTAAAGCAAAGATGAAAGATTCAGGCATTGAATGGATTGGAGAAGTGCCAGAAGGGTGGGATGTTAGGAAGTTAAAACACGTCAGTGATGTGAGAATAAGTAATGTTGATAAAAAAAGTGAAGAAGACCAACAAGGTGTTTTGTTATGCAATTATGTAGATGTATACAAAAATGAATTTATTACTTCTAATCTCAATTTTATGAAAGCTACGGCAAGTATAGTACAAATACAAAGATTTACAATAAAAAAAGGAGATGTTATTATAACCAAAGATTCTGAAGAGCCTACTGATATAGCTGTTCCTGCTTTAGTAAATGAAAATTTATCTAATGTGGTGTGCGGTTATCATCTCGCTCTAATCAGGCCTAATTCAACAAAGATGCTTGGCGCATATTTATTCAGATCATTTCAAGCTAGAAAAATAAATGACCAATTTGTAATTGAAGCAAGTGGAGTAACTCGTTTTGGTATAAGCACTTATCCTATTCTTAATTCATACATATTAGTTCCAAAAAAACCAGAACAACTCCAAATAGTCCAGTATTTAGACAAAGCAACTTCAAAAATAGATGAAACTATGCAGAAAATTGAAAAAAAGATTGAACTTTTAGAAGAATATAAAAAGTCATTAATTCATCATGTTGTTACAGGCAAGGTTGATGTAAGAGGTTTTGCTGCATAAGGAGGTAAAAAGATGGAAATTAAAAAGAAAGATTGGCCATTAAGTTCTATATTTGGAATTAGGGGAAGAATTAATACAAATCCAGATTTTCAGAGACCTCCTGTATGGGGAAAGGCACAAAGACAATTGCTAATAGACACTATTCTAAGGGACTATGACATACCGAAGCTCTATTGGAGAAAAACAGGTTCAAAGCCAGATACATATGATGTTGTTGATGGTCAACAAAGATTAAGAACAATATGGTCTTTCTTCAATGATGAGTTTAAACTACCTAAAGACTCCGATAATGTTGAGGGAGAAGATGTTTCAGGATGTGCGTATTCAACGTTGCCTGATGACTTAAGAATCAGATTTGATACTTACAATCTACAAGTTGTTATGTTAGAAGATACTGATGAAGATGAAGTTAGAGAGATGTTCTTAAGACTTCAAAATGGGACAAGTCTTAAGGCTCAGGAAAAAAGGAACGCATATTCTGGGAAAATGAGGGATTTTGTCCATAACTTGACTAATCATGAATTCTTTAAAAAAGTAGCTTTTGAAAATAAAAGGTACACACACGACCTTGTTGTAGCTCAAATAGTCTGCCTTGAAAAGACAGGAGGTCCTACAAATATAAAAAATAAAGACCTAAACAATTTATATGATGATGAAAAAGAATTTAATGAAAAATCAGATATAGCGAAGGCCGTTATAAGAAATTTAAATTTGCTAAATGAAATCTTTAGTGATAATACCCCAGAGTTGGAAAGATATAATATTATTTCTTTGTATTGTGTTCTTAGAGAACTACAAGAAGAATATGTTTTTAGCGAAATTAAAGAAAAATTCTTTGATTGGTTTATCGAATTTGAACAAAAAAAGGTAGCTAATGATAATCTTCCAGAAGATGAAGCTGATCCAGAATGGCTTGCATACAAAGATAAAATAAGCCATAGTACAGATAGTTTTGATTCAATAATATGGCGAATGGAGTTTATGCTAAGAAATTTACTTGAAAAATTTCCAAAATTATCAAGAAAAGCTAATCAAAGGAATTTTACCCATGTACAAAAAATTACAATTTTTAGAAGAGATAGAGGCTTGTGTCAGGTAAAAATGAAATGTAATGGGAAAAAAATTACATGGGATAATTGGGAATGTGACCATATCAAACCTTGGTCAAAAGGCGGACCAACAACTGTGGAAAACGGTCAAGTTGCTTGTCCAGAGTGCAATGCTTCAAAGGGAGGAGAAACCTAGTGGCAACTGACACTTCAGAAAAAGCATTCCAGAATGATATAATTGCTCATTTGGTTAGCACAGGCTATCATAAAAGAGGAACTCACAACTACGATAAAGCAATCTGCCTTGATCCCGAATTAACTTTAAAATTCATTCAAGACACTCAGGAAAAAGAATGGAAGAAATTTGAAAGAGTTTATGGAGATAAAGCAGGGCAGAAATTCTTTTACAGACTAATAACTGAAATTGATAAAAAGGGAACAATAAACGTCCTTAGAAATGGGTTTAAGGATGTCGGATGCTACTTCCAGCTTTTCTATCCAAAGCCAAACAACAAGAAAAATCCTGATTTATTTGAGAAATTTGAAAAAAACATTTTCTCTGTAATAGATGAGCTTGAGTATGAACAAAAAGAAAAAGGCAAGAGACTAGACTTAGTTATTTTTGTTAATGGATTGCCAATAATTAGTATTGAATTAAAGGATACTTTCTCTCAAGGAGTGGAAAAAGCGATAAAGCAATATAAAGAGGACAGAGACTCAAGAGAAAAAATCTTCCAGAGCTGTTTTGTTCACTTTGCCATGAGCGATGAAAAAATATTCATGGCAACAAAGCTTGAAGGATGGAAAACAAAATTCCTGCCCTTCAATAGAGAATTAGAAAATCCCCAAGTTCAAAACGATTACAAGACTTCCTACTTGTATAATGATATTTTGCAAATAAACAAACTGTCAAAACTCGTAGCCAATTTTATTTATATGGAGAAAGATGATGATACTGGAGAAGAAAAGCCCATTTTTCCAAGATATCATCAGTTAGATTGCACAAACATACTGCTGGCTGATGCTGAACCTAAAAAAAATTATCTTATTGAGCATAGTGGGGGCAGTGGAAAAACAAAGACTATTGCGTGGCTTGCCCATGGCTTAATCAATAAGTTTGACAAACTAGACAATAGAATTTATGATATGGTTATTGTTATTTCCGATAGAAAAGTTATAGATAAACAGCTTCAACGCCAAGTTCAGTCTATTGAAAAAGTAAAGGGGATTGTTGATGTTATAGATGAGAAAAAAACTGCCCAAGATCTTAAAGAAGCATTGAAGACAGGAAGCAATATTGTGGTAACAACTTTGCAGAAATTTCCTTATATCTTGGAAGAAGTTAAAGACCTCCCAAAGAGAACCTATTCAGTAATTATCGATGAAGCTCATTCTTCACAAACTGGCACTTTGGCGAGAAAAATGAAGCAGATTCTAAGCACTAACAGCCTAGAAGAAGCTGAAGCAATGGAAAGAGACATTGATAGCGAAGTTGAAGAAGAAATACTTAACGAAGTTGAATCATATAGAAATCTGAAAAATATAAGTTTCTTTGCTTTTACCGCAACACCAAAAAATAAGACTCTTGAAATGTTTGGAACAAAGGACGAGAGAGGGAAGTTCCATCCGTTCCATGTATATACCATGAAACAGGCCATAGAAGAGGGCTTTATTTTGGACGTTCTTAGCAATTATCTTACGTATGTAACCTACTTTAAGCTAGTTAAAAAAATACAGGATGACCCTGAATATGATGAGAAAAAAGCAAAAAAACTGCTAAGAAATTTTGTTGAGAAGCATCCTCATGCAATAATGAAAAAAACAGAAATAATGCTTGATCATTTTATGAGTTCTACTCTAAATAAAATCAAAGGTAGAGCGAGGGCAATGGTTGTTACAAGGTCAAGATTGCATGCTGTTTTATATAAGAAAGCTTTTGATAAATCAATAAAAGAGAATGATTATCCAATAAAAACATTAGTTGCTTTTACTGGTGTTGTAAAACACGATGAGCAAGAATATACAGAAAATTCTATGAATGATTTGCCTTCTAAAAAAACTATTGAAAACGCATTTGAGGAAGAGCCATATAAAATTTTAATAGTTGCAAATAAGTATCAAACAGGATTTGACCAGCCATTGTTACATACAATCTATGTCGATAAGATGCTAAATGGGATTACAGCAGTTCAAACATTAACTAGAGCCAACAGAATTCATAGTAATAAAAATGATACTTTAATTTTAGATTTTGCTAATCAAACAGAAGTAATTCAAAAAGCATTTCAGCCATATTATGAAGCCACTTTCTTAAAGGAAGGCACAGACCCTCATAAACTGTACGAATTAGAGGAAAAATTACTTGACTATCAGGTTTTTGACAAATCTGATGTTGATACTTTTGTAAAAGCATGGAAAAAGGCAGAATCACAACCAAAACTGCATAATATTTTAAGCCCTGTTGTTGAAGAATTCAGAAAGAAGAATAAAAAAGAACAAGTAGAATTCAAGAAAACACTCAAAAGATATCAAAATATATACTCATTTTTGTCGCAGTTAATACCTTTTTCAGATGTTAATCTTGAGAAGATGTATATCTTCAATAAATTCTTAAGTAAAAAGCTCCCATCTATAAATAATCCTCTGCCATTCAATGTTTTAGAAGATGTTGATATTGATTCTTATAAGATTGTGAACAAAGGCAAGAAAGAGATTAAACTTTATGGAGATGGCGAATTAAAACCAATTTCAGCAGGAGTTGGAGAATATGCCCCGGATATCAACATAAAATTATCGAAGATACTTAAAGACCTTAACGACGCCTTTGGTACTGACTTTACAGATGATGATAAATTGTTCTTAGGCAGAGTTAAAGATAACTTATTAGAGAATAAAGAGTTATTAAACAAAATGGAACACAATTCTAAAGAAAATGTTAAAGCAGTTTTTGATAAATATTTTAATCAAGAAATGACAAAACTACTTAATAGCAATATGAAATTCTACAAGAGATTAGTAGATAATGAAAAGTTAAAAACTAAGCTTAAATCTGCAATATTCGACTTATTATACTTTGAGTTTAATAAAAAGAAAAAAGAAATAAAAAGTGATTACATTTTAGAAGAACCTTATAAGAGGTTTGCTATAGCTGAGAAGAAGGAATACAAAAAATAACTAATGTTTATGTTTTATCTCAACCAAAAACATTCTTCCGTCAGTTGAAAGCAGTTTAATGTCAACCAAATCTTCTTTATGCAAGTTACTAGTTAATTCTTTGGGGAATCTGAAAAAGAATGTTTTGCCATCATAATTCATGTTTCTTTCTATAGTTATCAATTTATCTTCCAATAATTTTTTCATTATTAGGAATTTTTCGTATCTTTTGGCTTGTTCCAAATCAACGTACTCCTTTTTGCATGTTTTGCATTGCCAAACATTATATTTAAATTCAATGTCGCCATAAGAAATTTTCTTGTCTATTAAAATAGTTTTTTTGCCATGGCATTTAAAAGGTCCTTTAAATGAATTCTCGTCTATCTTAAACTTAACTTCTTCCCCCATATCCTCTTCCCTTATATTGTAGTATGGTTCTTTTTCAAGTTCCTGCTGATATTTTGATTTTTGTTTCATTTTTTATTATACCTTCTGATTTGAGATTCATCGGAAGGATAGGCAGTTATCACATTTGCAATAGGTGCGTTATATTCGAATATCATAGTTATGTATCGTAAGTAATATGTTATTGCCATATAGGTATTTCGTTCCAGCTTAATGATTTTGGGCTTTCCATATTTAAAAGCCTCTATCAGCTCCTCTACTTCTATACCATGTTTGTGCAGTATCTTTTCCTGTACATTGTGGCTTAAATGAATTTGCAGGTTTTTCATAGAAGTTTTTTGTGTACTCCATATAGTACACTATATAGTACACCTCCTATATAAACTTTTTGATTTTATAGCGAGTTCCATTTTCCTTCCCCAACAATCAAATGATCCAACACCTTAATTCCAATCAAATCTCCAGTTTCAACCAAAACCTTATTGACTCTATAATCTTCATCTGAAGGCTCTACTGAACCGGATGGGTGATTATGCACCAAAATAATTGAATTAGCGGAATTCTTAATCGCTTCCTTAAACACTTCGCGAGGATGAACTAAAGAAGAATTCAAAGTTCCTATTGAAATTACTTCATCCTTGATGATTTTGTTCTTGGAATCCAAAAACACAGCAATAAAATGCTCTTTCTTCAAATCCTTCAGCTTCTCAATGTAATGCGAAGCGATATCAGATGGATTCTTAACAACTTTTTCGCATATTTTCCCAGAATTAACTCTTTTGCTTAATTCAAAGGCAGCAATTAATTTAGAAGCTTTAGCAATCCCAATTCCCTTGATATTCATAAGCTCATGCAAGGACAGAGAATTAAGTCTTTCCAGTCCATTGGAATAAATCATCCTGTTTCCCATGTCAATGGCACTTTCTCCTTTAATGCCAGAGCCAAGCAATAAAGCAAGCAACTCAGCATCATTCAGCACATTGCCGGCTTTCAGCCTTTCCCTTGGCCTTTGCTCCAAAGCTATTTCCTTGATTTTCATTCTGTTCACTTCCCTTTTCACTTTGTTCTTTTCTATATTCATGTATTATGTTCATGTATTATGCGGTCTATTTCATTTGGAGATATCTTTTTTGTTCTTTTCCTTATTCTTTGGAATTCCTTTATGAAATTATTTCTGTCCATTTTATATCACATATATTTATCACGGCGCCCGGGGACGGGATTTCCGTTGTAGCATTCGAACCCGTGAGGCGTTCGGACGTTATTTAGCTTTTAACTTGGCCAAATCTAGCTCGGTCATTTTTTTCTTCTTTATCAAAAATGTTAAGAATTCGTCCTTTATAAATATCATCCAAGAATGTCCAGTGGTTATGTCTGGCTTAGAAATCTAATTGCTTAGCCTCTTCATCTCCTCTTCGGGATTCGGCTTTGCATCAACTTGATTGGCTACAAACTCAAGGCGCTGGAACATTGAGTTTTTGTTAACCCTTCCATTGACTTTTATTATTGTACCCAGTAAATTATTTTTCACAGCCTCGAAATCAGCAGGCTCATTCCTGAATTTCAATAATTGCTCTTGGTTCATATTCAACAATTTATCAACCTGGTTCCTGAAGAAAACACACCTTATTGTTTCCGTGCCATCATCAAGGACTGAATTCAAAACATAAGCATAAGCTGGAATCACATTGCCGTGCTCTGCGCATTCAAACAAGGCTGCAGTCGGCTTTGCCCTTTTGCTGCATCTTGGGCATATTTCATAAAACTTGATGTCAAAAACCTGCACTATAGTTCCGAGCAATTCAACATCATTGTCATTCTCCCCTAAATCCTTTATCTCCTTCCTGCTGCCCTTCATTTCCATGGCAACATCTCCAACACTCTCTCCTTTTGGATTAATCAAAAACTGGCTTCTGTCATTAAGATGCAATTCCTTCCTTCCGTTATTCTCCCTAACGTAAGCGCCAATCACTTTTACAACTGCTCCTTGCTCAAGCTTTGATGAATTGTCAGCTTGACTTCCCCACAACACAGCCCTTATCGTGCCAGTCTCATCGCCAATAACAATAGAGGCAACCTTGCTTAATGCATCACCCCTCATAAACTCCCTTGTCTCATACACTTGTAAAACCTTTCCAATTGTCTCAACATCCCTCATCCCTGTCAAAATGTTCTTTATCTGCAATTTGCCGCTTAAAGGCTCGAAAACCTTTACCCCAAGCTCATTGGCTATAATATGTGCAGCCCCTTCCCTGCTTATCAATCCTGAAAGCTGCTTTAATTTATTCTCAACTTTGATTTCTATCTCGCTTACAGGTGTATTTGTTTTTTCATTAATCTTGAGAACTATCTCCTCATAAGGAATCTTTATCATAAATTAAGGATTAAAGAAATGGTTTATATACTTTTGTTTTTTGACAAAAGTTACGAACGAAGTGAGTATATGTTTGGATTTAGGATGTTGTAACTGCAAATGTCTTTACATCGGCATTCTGGTAATATTCATTTCCATTTTTGTCAGTTGCTGTTACTGCAATCCTGTAAATCTGGTTTTGCTCGAGGCTTTTCAGGCTGTACTCGCATGCAATTTTAATCGAAGGTTCGCATTGGGCTTCCTGGGCTGTTATTTTTAATTTGGCATAAAGCCTTTGGTCAAATGACTCAAATTCAGAAGAGATTAATGGTTGTTTCCTGTAATATATGTTAAATGCCGTTATATCTGCTGATGCGCTTCCATCAATATTTTTTCCAGGCTTTTTCCAGCTCAATTTAATTGTGCTTTGCTCTGCTGCAGGAGTTTGCTGCAGCTCGACAATTTTATCAGGGGCTAAATCATCCTTGGAAGTGAATTTTTTGTAGTTTTTGTTTAATATCAAAATATATGTATTGCCATCAACTAAATTGTCATTATCGAGCTCGTTTCCCTGCTCATCAGCAGCAGTGACAGCATAATTGTATTGCGCATTATCCTTGATGTCATCCAGCAGATAAATAATCTTATTTTGCGAAGCCCAATAATACAATTTGTTTTTTTCAAGATGGCTGTTAAAAATTTCATATTTGCATGGAGTTCCTATAGGATTTATATTGCAATTTGTCAAATCTACGTCTTGTATTTCTATCGGCTCATTTGTAATTGACTTTTTTCCAATATCACTGTCTTTTTTAGCATCGCTAATTTTAATGCCGATAAAATCATTTGATGAATAATAAACTGAATAATATTTTGCTTCATCGCTTTTATCCCAAGTCAAAATTGCGGAATTCTCGGCTTTCAAAGCATCAAAAGCTTCAAGATTTTCAATAGGCTTTGGAGGAGGCTTTGGGAATGTGACGGCAAATTTGTATACTATCGGCTTAGAATTAATTTGATTTCCTGTGTTGAAGCAAAGCACTATGCCTTTTGTTCTTGGCAAACTAATAATTTTATTTGCTGGCAGCGGCGCCTTAAAGCTGTCCTCAATTGCTATGTCTATAAACTTGACTTCGCCATCTGCCTTGTAAAACAGCGACTTGCTCAAGTCAATTTTTGATGAGCTGTCCACAGGCACTGCAAATGCTGCAATTATTTCCGGTTTTTTTGCAACAAACCTCACTAAAATATTTATTTCATTTGCTGATTTTACCTCATCCTTTTTGTCATAGTTGTCTGTGTAAAGCGTATCTTCCTGGCTTATGTACCTTGCTGCCATAAGAGAATTTCCCTCGGTTAACTCTGCCTTTACCTTTGAAAACTCGCTTGTGAGCTTTATGTTTAGAATTTTCTTTTGGAGATTTCTTTCGTCAAAATTAAACCTGCATACATTGTCATTCTCCAAGCTTAGGCATTCGTTGAATTTGTTGACAAAATCATCTAAAACCGCTATTACTTCCTCTGTTGAGTCCTGCTTTGGCTCAGGGCAGCTTAATCCATGTAAAGCGGATTTATCCTTAAAGCACTGTTCCATGTCCTGCCTTTTCCCGCAATCATCAATTATTTTTTTTAATGATTCTTTCAGTTTTTTGTAGTCGTCTCCAAAATTATATCCGAGCTTAACCTTAAATGAAGGGTTTATTGAGTAGGTTCCATATATCTTGCTTTGCTCCTGCTTTGCCGTTGCAAATCCTGTTATTTCAGGAGCGCTTTGAGTATAAACAACTATTCCTATCAAAATCATAGGTATTAGCATCAGCAAAACTAAATCTTTTGCTTCCATTTTAAGTAAACCTTGTTGCCTTGCTTTGGAGCTCTGCAAAGCTGTTGGCTCTTTCCAAAACTGTGCCTTCATGCCCTATCCAATACTTCAATTTGTATTCTCCTTTTGGCGGCATCAAATCAATATGAATATGTGTGTCCCTAGGATATATCCCAATCCTTGTGAATAATTCATCTGCTGCATCAGCCCATTTAAGCTGCTCAGCCTTGCCTTTTCCGACATATATGTCGAGAGCTGTTCCATATTGATGCGGGCTGTTTGCCGCTCCGCTTTTTTCCTTATTGTAGGCAGGATGTCTGTAGCCGCTTGTGATGCAACATTTTGTTTTGAGAAATTTGCAAACTCCGGGAGAAGCTCCCATTTTTTTGCATAGCTCAGTATATTGAACCCATACTTCAGGGTGATATTGCTTTATCGTATCTATGTCTGGGTTTGATTTCATTGCAACAAGAGGCTTGTTCGGGATTTCACCGCTTGAAACCTGCTGGTAGATTTCATTTGGATTTGTGGATGTAATTTCAGGCTTGACTTCAAAGCCTTCTGGAATAATTTGAATTACAATGTTTTCTTTTGCTTTTCCAATCAGCTCATTACCTTTTATCTCATACTCGTAAGAATCTGGAAGGTAAACATCCGGATAATTTCCAATGTAATTTCTGAAGCTATCGTTGAAATATTTGAGGAAGTTATCATTAAGTTTTTTGTCGTCAAGAGCGCATTCCTTTGTATCAAAATCAGCATCTTTTTTTGTTATAACAGCCAGGGCGTTTATTCCATTGAAAGAGCCGCATTCCGGCTCATAAAGAATGCCTTCATCCGCCATTTGCTGCAATGCCTGCTGGGCAGAGTATTTTGCGGACTGGTCAATGTAGAAAAGGGATTTTTCGGCATTCTGGAAATTTTTCATAATATTTAATTGTACATCCCCTATATAATCTCCACTCACTGGATTTTCATTTAACGCATAATGATAAAAAAATGTACCTAAACCTATAAGAATTGCAAGAATTAACATGATCGTATGGATAGCAAATCCTCTTTTATTCATATTTTTATTCATTGTTCACCAACATGCAGTTCAATTCTCAGTACTTCTCCATTTATTAACGGGATATGGCTTGTTGATTTTGCAATCTCATCTTCAAACTCTGCAGAATTTAGGCTCTTTCCATTGATTAATATATCATAACCTATTGGGCTATTGGGACTATAAATCTGGCTAAAAAACTGATTGGATACCATTTTTAACTTTTCATAATTATTATTCAAGTAGGACTCACTAACTAAATCTGCCACTATCTTGTTGTCTACGCTAAGCTGCAAGAAATAGTCTAGGTTATGATTTGCATTTATATCTTCAAATGAAATTTTTACTTGTTGCTGCTTTTTAGATTCATTGAGGTAATTAAGAGAGAATAATACCAGTATTAAAACAAGAAGAAACAGTATGAGTACAAATAGCCCGGGTAATTCCTCTGCATCTATGCCGCCTTTTTTTGAGTCAAGCATTTTGTATGAAAATAGACAATTTGCTGTTTTGAATTTTATTATCATGATAAACAAAGACATTTCTTTGATCTAACCTGAAATCTGAACCACCTGCCCAATTTGTAGTTGTGACAGATAACCTGCCAATACCTTCAGGGTTGTCTAATTCAAGCTTAAATGCATATTTGGAACCTATGGATGGTAAACATTTATTAATCGCAGTATTACTTTTGAACTTATTCCAATCAATTGTGTTTAGATATGTCCTGCTATTTTCATCTTCATATGCAAAACAATCAGGAGAGTTGTAAAACCTTTCCATAAGTATTCTTTCTTCAACGTTTTTTGGGATCTCCACGCTTCCTGCAAGAAAAGAATTTATTATTATCAAAAACACCACTGTGCTAAATCCCAGAATTATCACAAATATTATAAAATAAGGCATCGAACCAGGTGCCCAATTTTCGCTTGCTTTAGTATTCGTTAATAGTTTCATATTTGCTTACTATTAAATTATTTTTTATCTTTTCAAACTTGATTGCTTTAGGATTTTCTATCTTAACTTTTATAGTAGTTGCGCCTGTAACGGAAAAATGGTATTTTGCTGGCGCAGGATCAAAATTCTTCAGCCTTGCATCATAAACCATTACATTCTGCTCAGAAAACTCAACAGCCAATCCAGTAAGGTCTTTTTCGTAATATACGGTTGCGTCAAAAGGATATGCATAAAGAGTATCAATTAACAAAGCTATTTCTCTCGCTGCTATAGTCTTCTTGTATATTTCTCTTTTGCCATAAATTTCCCCTATAGCTGGGAAAAAAAGGACTAGTACTACAGAAATTATAAGAATTATAATGAATTTAATGACTAGCTGGCCTCTTTTTGTCATAGACTTTTATTAGTACACCATATATAAATATCTTTGTAGCAGTTTACTTGCAGTTATCAGTTCCTAAGCTGTTTTGGTGTATGGTGTTTAGAAATTGGAATATATCATTTTTATACGAGGTTGCCGGAAAATCCTTGTTCAACAGGCAAAGCGCATCCGTTGATTCCTTATGTTTTGCTTGATCAAAATATGATTTGCCTATAATAAATAATGATTCTTCAACTTCCTTGCCGATTTTATATTTTTTAACAAACTCTTCATATTTTTTGAGTGCCTCTTGCATATTGGTTTTCTCTAATCTTTTTGCTTCATCATATTCTGTCACCATGCATTTGTCTAATCCAATCCTTTTGTTGAAATCCAATATTTCCTGGTTGCAGACCGCAACTGTGTTAAATCTTTTTTCCGCTATTAAAGTGTTTAATTCATGTTTCACTGGCTGAAGCCCATTTGTGTTGTCCACCCCATTTACAAACAAAAAACCGTTCCAGTATCCTCTAGCTCCGGCAAGATGAATTTTAAAAGGCAAATTATTGATAATGTCCTTTTCTGTACTTTTGCATACTAGATTGGCTCGGCATTCCCCATATACTATTTGTTTTCCTTCTACAGCCTTTGGAACTAGCTTAAAGCCTTCAATGCAAAGGCAGATGCATGCATTTCCGTTACAGGCGTCATTTCTCGGCTTTTCCACTACTCTTGTTGCCATGTTCTCTGTTCCTAAAATACAATTAAAACATTCGTACCTTTCTGAGTTCTTGCTGAAGCCAATTAATGCTGAAGTTTCTTTTAGCCTTATTGTAAATGTCTCTCTACCAAGCCCCATCTTGTTTATTCCATCAGCAAAATTTTCAAATGATTTCAAGTACTCTTGACCCTTCAAATAATCGTACAGCTTATCACAAGCAGGGAAGATTATAAGAAGAAATACAAGAACTGCCCCAATTATTCTAACCAAGGCTTCTGGAGAGATTATGGATGATTTTTTATTTCTAGATATTTTCATTTTATAAGAATTAACTATTTAGTGATACCTTTAATCTTATTGTGGCACACCTCTTCCCTTTTTTTTGCAACATCGCCTGATGTTGGCATGCCAACTGGGCAGCATTCGTTTTTCTCATATCCGGCTTCACAATCACATTTATCAAAATAATCGCCACACTCATCTCCATCATAATTTTCGCTTCCGCTTAGAAAGTCTGATGCCTGAGCACTTCCTTTCCCAAAAAGGTTTTGATTTATAACTGCCAAAATAAAGAACACAAATACTCCTACTCCAAACCACACTATAACATCAACCATTGCAAGGGACTTTTTGTTTTTCATTTTGCAATACTAAGCACACTCTTTGTATGCATTTATAATCTTGTCGGTGCAGGCATCATCTATTTTGCCTTCTACCTGGCTGCAGCCTGGAATAAAATCTATTCCACCTAAGTAGATTATGCATAAATGTTTATTGTCAAATTTGAACAAAAATGGCGCAATTCTTGAACTCTTATCAAGAGTGATTGATGCATCTTCTTGGTAAGCGTCTGTGCATTTAATAGATTTGCTGAAGCATTCATAAAATTTTGCCGCTTTGTCGCCTTGAACAGAACATGGCTTAAATCCTTCAATTGTCTCAACTTTTTCGGGTGGTGTTCTTCCTCTTTCACTTGTCTGCCCTATTTGTATTTTGTTAGGATATAAACTTATGACGGCACTTTTTGGGTTTGTTATTTTGCCTATCTCCAGTCTGCACGATTCTCCTGAACCTGGGTTTTTGATTCTTGACACTAGCCTGTCAAAATAATTGTTTAGTTCTGTGGATACTCTGCCTTGTGATGAAATTTGTGGAGCTTTTTCTTCAGGAATTGAGTCAGAGCCGAATGAAAAAATGGAATTTTTTGCTTGTGAAAACAATTGTTTAGGAGAAAAAAGGATATAGCTTATAATAAACAAGATAAATAGCGCCAATAACAATCGAAGCGCTTCTGTACCTGTAAATCCTTTCTTTCTTATTTTCACTTTGTCAACCAAAAATGTTTATACGGTCAATCCATGCTTTCATTAATGGCCACAGATACCAGACAATAGCAGCCATAGCAACAAAGACTAATAAAAGCAGGATAATCTGTATAGCTGTGAATCCCTCATCAGCTTTTTTATTATATAACATTTTAGATTCCATAATCTATAGCACATCCGAGTTCCTCTCTTGCTTCCTCTCTTGTGGATACTATTATAAAGTTTGGCACATCAGTACCAATAGGACTAAAAGCTGCATTAAAGACCATATTTCCAAGATTATTAATAACTCCTAATTGATACGCACCTATTGCAACCAAGACATTGTTGCTTATCAATTTAGCTGTTGTGCCTAATGCTTTTAATGCTCCTGCAGCAACCCCTGTAACAGTACCGACTTTAAAAAGCAAAAAGCTCCCAGCAACGGCCCCTAAACCATAGGTTCCTATCATTAGATAGCATGTTGCACCTGGCTCATCGCCTTGTACGCATAACTTCTTACTTGGGCTGACGAAAGAAATAGCATATATTTCTCCCGGGACATAACTTATATCGTCTGCTTGAATACTGTTTGGTGGCTTAAAAAATATGTCCCCTCCCCTAGAACCAAAGTTCCTTATGTAGCTCGTATAGGAATAAACATAATTCTTTATTACATAACAGCTTTGCTCTGATTTTGGGCACTCCCATTGATTGTATATGCTATATTCCTCTGAAGGCTTTGTTTGTTCACACCTGCCTCCTTTGTTTTCACACTCGTTTCTTGTGCCCTTAATGCAGCATTTATCTGTTGTTCCTATAAGTTTCCTTGAAGCTGTAACCTCTTCATCTGGATCGCATTGCTGCTGCCTTATGTAGCCTCCCCCTCCAGGAGCGCATTTGTTGCTTTTGTCTTCTGCATAAAACGGCTCTTCCATTGACTTTTGCAAGGAATTATATGTCACTCCTTGAATTTTCTCCTTAATCTTAAAAGTATAACAAGTAAAGCAACTCTCGCTTAACGGATAACCATTAAACATATCTGGCTTTGAACCATCAAGCCACATATACCAACATTTCTTAATCATATCCCGTATCTCTAATTCTGCACCCTCTTTGTCCTGCTTATACTTTGCTGAAGGAACAAACAAATTTTCATTAGTATGCTTATCAATAGTGTTACAGATTGCCTCTCCAGAAGTTAATAATTTGCTAGTCTTCTCCTTTACGACAAATTTGATATTATTCAAAAGCCTGCAGGATGTAACTTGCACTCCCTCACTTAGCTTAGAGGATGTATATTTTATTCCTGCAAAAATAACTCCTCCAGACAATAATAGTATAGCAATAGCTACTATGATTGCAAATCCGAATTCCGCGCCTTTTTTATTTTGTTTTAATGACATTCTTGATCACTAAGTATATGACTAATAGTCCAACTCCTAATGAGATTGCTATCACTATTATGTCTTCAAAACCTGTAGCTGTTTGACCTCTTTTAGATATTCTAGATTTTATTAGCCAGAGATTATTTAAAATTAAGCTTGTAATCATTTTTTTTCATCAAAAATTCTGATACAGCAGATTTGAGTATCTTTACATTTTGCATCACTTTTCTCTACCTCTCCACTTAAACATTTTTCTCTGCAGTTTCCTGCTATGCCGCCACAACTTTCCAAAGTCGTCACTGTTTTTCTAGTTTGACCTGAAAAAATTACTATTAAAACAACAAGAACAATCAGCGCCAAAGCAGCAATAATTATGACATTTATAGGCAATCCCTGAGACTTTTTACTTTTGTTTACCATACCCCCAAATCCTTTAGAACCAGATATATAAATATTTGGGTTGATATTTATTGAGTAATGCAGCAGCAAACCTGGTTTTCAGTCATGCCCTCGAATTTGCCTGAAGCTTGGAACTCGTTATCGCCACATCTTGATCCTGATGGTGTTGTCGATCTTGAGTAACCAACAGCCTTGCACGCCCTCTCGCAAGTCAGAGAAGATTCTTTCACACCCTCGCTGAAAATCTTGAACCTTCCTGTGAATATTACAAATAAAACAACAAGAACTGCCAATGCAATGGCTGCTATGATAATTGTGTTGATAGAAATGCTTTGAGATTTCTTTTGCATTGTAATTCAAAAGGAAAAGCATGCATTTTATTTTGATATGCAACAACATCCATATTTGCCATCAATGTATGTGCCAGCAATGTATTGCCCCACAACGCAGGATTTTGTATTTTCGTCTCTTGGGTGATCGCCTGAATTTGTATTTAAACTAGCGCACTTCTGGGCGCAAGTATCTGTATCTTGCACGCCTTTTGTAAATCCACCTAATCTGCCTGTAAATATTGCAAACAACACTACAAGAACAGCCAATGCAATGGCAGCAACTATTATTGTATTAATGGATATGCTTTGTCCCTTTTTTCGCATTTAAATACCTCTTTGATAAATATAGCGAACGAACTAAATTTTCATAATTAATTGTTAGTTCATTCTGATATATCAAACGCACGATACATTTACGAAAATATACTGCGTTTGTTATAAGTTGTGAAGTAAGTTATATATAAATATTTGGGTTTTAACCGCAAATATCCAGTTTAGTGTACATGGTTGCTCCGCTTATGGGTATCGGGAACAATTTTGACCTTTTCTCTGCTTTGCAAGTATTACCTATTTTAACCAGCGGTGAATTTGAATCTGTATAAGCTAAAAATTCGTAATTCATATTCCACTTATTAATGGTGTCTTCGAAGATTTCCTTTGCTGTTGACTCAACAAATTTGCAGGAGTTCTCTCCTGTGCTGCATATTATGCTTTTTCCCTGGGCGCAGTCCTGCAGCAGCTCTGTCATTGTAAGCTGCGAGCAGTCTTTTGCAGCCGTCTTAAGGAACGTGTTAAGCATGTTGGAGGCAAGCTCTGAGCTGACAAAGCCTTTCCTGTACTCTATAGGGGTTTTCAGCACAAGAAATCTCACAATAAAGATAGTAGCCACCAGTATGAGCACTACAACAATAGCTAATCCGAGTATTTCCATTTGCGCTCGCTTCATTTTAGGAGTGTTTCTATAGTCAAGATGCCGAACCCGTGCTTCCTAGTTACAGGATTGTATAATGATATTGGTACATTAGTCACAAATTTGCTTTTTGCATCCTCTGTTTTCCTTGAATAAATGTTCCATTCGGCTTCATCGGGATAAATCTGTACTATGCTTATGTTGCTGAATTCAAACATATCATAGTAATAAAGCTCGTTTTCCTTCATTACACTCTGGGCAATGCCCAGCTTTAATATGTCGATGCAGTTGTCTGTGATGATGTTGTCATCGCTGCACTGCACCTCGGGCATAAACATCACCCTTTGGGCAATCCCGACTGATTTAAGCTGCGATTGCTCTTCCTGCTCCATTTCTATGTTGCCTTTGATCACCTTTACATAAAAAATAAATCCGATAACAATTAATATAAAGAACACGAATAATACGGCAATTGTTTCCCCGATTTGGATTTGGGATTTCCTCATTTTAGCAAACTTTACTCGAAGCCAAAAGTTACTATACAATTGTTGTCTTCTCGTGATAAACAAATGACATTTCTATGTCTAAAAAGTTGTGTCATTTGCTATATTCAATAAACAAGAGGGCATGAGTAGACTTGCGCATTTTTGTTTTCGCCAGCAAGTAAATTAGCGGCGTCTGATATTTTACCGATATCCTCTTTGTTAAAACCTGATGACGCTTCGTAAATCTTGTTTAGATGATTCAGCGCACTGCTGTAAAATTGCTTGCACTGAAGGCTTGATGTGGTCTGCATTAGTTTTTTTGTCCTTTCATCATATATTCTTGTGATAAGGTTTAGCCTGAAAAATGCATTTTGCATGTTGCATTCATATGCCTCTAAAGTATCTGTATATACGGCTCCGATCAGAGACGATTTTCCTATGTAGGAAGATGCGCCCTTAGCCAGCCAGGAATCACCATCTTTCTGATAAAATTCAATTACCCCTTTTTGTTCGTCGCCATTAACTCTGATAGCTGTTACATCAGAATCCTGCATATTTTTTAATGAATTTGGAAATTCCATCATTTCCCCAAAAATAACAAACTTGACTTTGTAGTCATTCAGGTTTTTGATTTGCGGCTTTAAAGTATAGAATTCTTTTTTTATCTCTGACGGCATGGACTTGTTTATTTCCTTTGCAAGGTTGTTATTGCCGATGATTATATACCTTAACTGGGGACTGACAACATAAAGAAGATTTGCAGCCCTGTAAGGAGTGCTGAATGTCAATGTCTGTGTTATCAGCTTGTTTCCTTTTAACGAGCTGGGAGCAAATAATACCAAGCTTGGGTATTGCTTTGATATGCTGCCTAAAGAAACCCTGCCGCAGCTTATTTCTATATCTGAATTGGGTATGTCTATTATATTTATTGTATCTGTGCCTACGCTTGCCCCTATTATTATTGCCTCGATGCTTTTTAGAACAGTTGTTTTTGTTGTCAGTTCCGATACATTTTTTTGCTTGAAAACAACAACTGTGAAGAACAGCAAAATTGCGGTTCCCGCAACAAGCACAAAGATCCAGTTAAACTGGATTTCAAATGCCTTTTTATTCATCATGTTAAAGTTACGTTAACTCCATTGACTTAATAAAACATGGTTGCCTTTGCCCTCCAGCCTCAGGCTTATTTTTCCACCAACTACCTTGATGCAAAGCACATCAGGCTCAACAGATATTTTTCCAGTATAAAAAGAGTCCTTTGCTATTTTTTCTACTAAGAATACGTTGTTTCCTGTATTTGAAAGTATGCTGTCTTTTATGATTGGATCTACACCGCCTGGAAGATTTGGGCTTTGAACAGATTCGATGAAGCATACCTGTGCGTAATCACCGCACAATTGGAGGTCTTTTCTTTTTATGCTTCCAAAATCGCTTGAGATGCTCTCTACTGCATTCTGCAAATCTTTCATAAATTTAAGGCACTGCACCTGCTCTGCACGCTGTTTGAAATCCTGCACTGCATTATAGCCGTAAACCAGAATAAAAGAGATTAATAGTATAGTCAGGATGTAAACAAATATTTGGCTGTAAAGCTGGGATTTCCTCATTTTTTGGCATTTTTAGGCTGCTTTTTCTTTTTTGCTTCTTTTGCTATCTCCTTCAATTTTATAAAAATGTCCTCTTTTGGTTTTTTAGCCAATGACTTTGTTTTCTTTGGTTTTGCAGGCACTTGTCTTTTCCCTTTTTTAGTCTCATGAATGGGCTTCTTCTCTTCCTTTACAACTTTTTTTTCTGCTTTAATTCCTTTAGGCTCTTCTTTTGCTGTTTCTTTGCCTTCTACAAACTTTCCAAATAAACTTTCCCTTTCCTTTGCTTTCTGCTCCACTCTCCTTTTAAGTGCTTCCCTTAATCTTATTTCTTCTTCTCTCTGTCTTTGTGGAACTTGTCTAATCGACTGCTGAGACGCAAATTTTGGTGCTTCTCTCTGCCTTGTCATTTCAAATTTCCCTTCTTTTCTTTTTTGCACTGACCTATAAGCTAAATACCCAAATCCTGAAAGCAAGACTGCGATGCCAAAAGTCAACATTAGGATGTTCCTTAGATTGGATTTTGGGAAATCTTCTGGATCGACTGGACTTGTTTGCCTGTCAATCTCCTCTTTGTCGGAAAATCCGTCATTGTCTGTGTCTGCAAGATTTGGGTTTGTGCTCTTTCCATATGTTTTCTGCACGTCAAACTCTTCGAGGTTTGTCAGTCCATCATTATCTGGATCTAAACTTGCGTCATTTGGGTCGTCTGGATTCAAGCCATTCTGCACCTCAAAATCGTCAGTCATTCCGTCGCCATCGGTATCTTTGGCAGCGCCTTCCTCCTCGTCTGGTATGTCGTTGCAATTAGGGTCATTCTCTTCGCATTTTTTGCATAAAGAGGAAACACATTGCAATCCTCCGTCGCAATCCTCAGTCACATCGCAGCTTCTTCCCTCTGAGCATTTTGTTGGACATGAACCGCCACAGTCAATATCTGATTCCCCTGGGCTAAATCTGCCATCAGAGCATTTTTCTTGTTGCTTACAAAATCCAAAACTACAGAAGTTACTTTGACAATCATTGTTAGTATTGCATGCAAGATTATTTTGGCATTTATTGCATGGTTCACCGCAATCAATTGCAGATTCGCCTTGATTTTTTATTCCATCCTCGCATGATGAGCCTAAACATTTATTATTAAAGCAAAATCTACTTTCACAATCTGAATTGTCTGTACATGGCTCATTCAACTGGCAATCTCCCCTATCTTTGCAACTGATTTGCAAAGCTGTAGTATTTGAGTTGCAACTATTTGTACCTATCTTGCAATTACTGCAACTTAAGCTGCCGTTAATAAAGTTAGTGCTGTAAACCCTGCAGCTTAAATCTGTGAGGTTGCCGAAATTTATACTATCACAAGTCTCGCCAGGGTCAAGCAACTTATTGCCACATTTTGGAGCCTGCTGGCATCCAAATGTATCAAGCTTGCAGTCGCTTGTGCATTTCAAAATGCCGCTTTGGAATGAGTTGCTATAGGATGCGCAGCTAGTATTGATTGCTCCAAGATTACTATCGTCGCATTCTTCACCTGGATCTATTAAATTATTTCCGCATTTTAGTTTTGGCGCGCAAGCAGTTGTGTCGAGCTTGCAAGTATTGCCACATTTCAGTGTTCCACCAGCAAAATCTCCATAATTAACACAATCTTTAATACTTCCTAATGAAGTACCGTCGCAGGATTCGCCAAGATTTATGATGCCGTCTCCACAAATTCCAGTTGTGCCAAAGCAGCTGCTTGTGTCAAGTTTGCATGCATTGCACTTTATCGTGCCTCCTGTGAATAAGTTTGAGTATTGCTTGCAGTCCCCGCTTAATGGCCCTATGTTGCTGCCATCGCATTCTTCTCCTGGGTCAATTAAGTTGTTGCCACATAATGGCTTTGGCGTGCATTTACTCGTGTCCATAAAGCAGTTTAAAGCGCATGTTAAAGTCCCTCCTCCAAAGCCCAAATCAAAGCAGCTGTCAATTGCGCCGTAAAAGCTACTGTCACAGTGCTCTCCGGTTTCTATAACCTTATTTCCACAATAAGGTTGCAACACACAATTAGTTGTATCAATCTGGCATTTATTGCAGCCAAGATTACCGCTTATGAAATTATTGAAATGCGTGCATGTTTTTATAGCACCGAATGTAGGGCCTTTATCATCACAAATTTCTCCTGAATCTACGTCTCCATCTCCACATATTTTTTGGTTTATTTTTGTGCACCCAGAAACATCTAAGTGGCATTCGTTTGAACAACTTAGTACTCCGTTATCATATGCAGAAATGTCGCTACATTTCTTTACAGCACCGAATACTGTTTTGTCACACTCTTCTCCTGTGTCGATGAAAAGATTGCCACAGCCTTTTTCAATGCATGAAGAAGTATCCAATTGGCATGATGCAGAGCATCGCAAAGCGCCTGATACAAAGCTTTGATAATCTGTGCAGTCATTTATTGAGCCAAATGTTGTGCCGTCGCAATCTTCATTATTATTAATAACATTATCGCCACAAATTCCCGGTGGAGCTCCTTGGCATGCAGAAGTGTCTATCTGACAGCTAGCACACTTTAAGTTGCCAATAGCAAAATTGTTGGAATAAGATTTGCAAGTTCCGTCAATGTTACCAAAGTTTGTGCCATCGCATGACTCGCTTATGTCTACTACCCCATTGCCGCATTTTGGCTTCTCCACACAATTTTCAGTTGAAATCTGGCAATTGCTGTTGCAATTTAGTGTGCCGCTCTGGAAGGAGCTGCTGTATGATACGCAACTTGTACCTATGTTGCCGAAGTTAGTGCCGTCGCATTGCTCCTTATCGTCGATAAATCCATTGCCACATGTGGCAGATTTTAGGCAGCTGCTTGTGTCAAGCTGGCAATTGCTTGTGCATGTCAATGACCCTGCACTGAAGAATGAGCTGTATTCTTTGCAGCTGCTGCTTATCATTCCAAAGTTAGTGCTATCGCAAGATTCCCCAGTATTAACTATCCCATTGGCACATTTTGGAGCTGGACTGCATTTGCTCGTATCTAACTTGCAACTACTGCAAGATAAAATGCCGCCATTGAAACTGCTATAATCTTTACATTCATTAATTCCTCCAAAAACGCTGCCATCGCATTCTTCTCCAACATTTATTATACCATTCCCGCAAGTTCCGCCAACTATGCCTTGGCAACTTTCTGTGCTTATCTCACATTTATTGCATGCAAGATTGCCTCCTGTGAAAAATAATGGATTATAGCTTTTGCATATTTTGTCCAAAGGTCCGAAGTTAGCGCCATCGCAAGATTCGCCAGGGTCTACAGCACTATTTCCACACTTTGTTTTTTCCACACATCCAGTTGTGTCAAGCTGGCATGTTGCAGAATGACATTTCAATGTTCCGCTTACAAAGTCTTTGTAGTCTATGCATTCATTTATTGCTCCGAATACGCTGCCATCACAATCTTCATTCTCGTCTATTTTTCTGTTGCCACAAGTTGGCACGTCAATACAGCCACCCAAATCAAGCTGGCAGCCTGTTGTGCAATCTATATCTCCTCCTATGTAATTCGAGTAGTCTGTGCACTCATTGATGAATCCAAATATATTACCATCACAAAGCTCTCCGCTCTCTATTATGTCATTGCCGCATTTTGGAGCTCTAATGCAGCTGCTTGTGTCAAGCTGGCAATTGCTTGTACATTTTAAAGTGCCTCCTTGGAAATCTTCAAAATCAGTGCATTTGCTAATTGCTCCAAACACATTTGTGTCACAGGCTTCTCCTGAATTTATTACTTTATCCCCGCAGAATGAGGTGTTTGATTTTAGGATGCAATTAGCAACATTGAATGTGCAGTCGCCTTTGCAAGACAATGCTCCTGATGAATATCCGAGGATTATGCATGTTTTTCCATCTAAAGATGTTTTGTCGCAGTCTTCGTTGAAGCCAGGGGTGTTTGGCTTCTCCACTTGTGAATTGCCGCAGTATTTTGGCTCTGGGTCGAAGCAGCCGGTTGCGTCAAACTTGCATGATGACAAGCATCCAAGGCTTCCTTGCTTAAAGCCAAGTGTCTGGCAGGATTTTCCTCCAAGGTCGTTATCATCACAATCTTCGCTTAGCTGGTTCTTTAC
>ORJL011845536.1_pt1 | contig 29731 bp, 24 predicted proteins | sample 1779941 | NCBI WGS metagenome assembly ORJL01 (sample SAMEA104232317, study PRJEB22302) | groundwater metagenome | biome: forest; feature: aquifer; material: groundwater | place: USA | collected 2011-08-07 | depth 5.8 m
GAAATAGAAATCCTAAAAGATTCAATTGCCCAAGTTGAAATTTCTGTTCAAGAAACCAAAAACACCCAATCCTCATTCTCCCAGGGGCTTCTCCTTCACTCCGACACCCAGGCCAAGCTTCAAAAAGACAATGCCCTTCTTGAGTCTCAAATCGCCACCCTTCAAAGCAGTTCCATCTCTTCTTTAAAAGAGACGGACCTTCTTAAAAAACTCAATGAGGCCACAGAGACTGCTAATAAAGAAGCTTTGATGCAGAAGGCTTCACAGAGGCAAGAAATCGACGATAAGACTCAACAGCTCGAAGCGCAGGTTGCTCATCTGAGCCAATCCATCGAAGGGCTCAATATCCAAGGCCTTAAGGAAAAAGAAGAACAGTTGCGCGGCATCATTGAGAAATTTGAAAAGGAACATGAACGGTTGGAGGGAAGGATTTTTGATGCCGCGCAGAATATCGCCGCCATCATACGCGAAAAAAAGATGATTCAAGATTTAGTGGCCGCGCAAACCGAGGCCCGAAAACAAGAAGAAGAAAGGCGTTACGATGAGCCGACGTTTTTGCGTCCGCCTCCGCCGGCGCTTATCGCCGCGCAGGAAGAAACATCCACCGTCGACATAGAGGGCTCTTCCGAGGCCATTGCCTATGCCTTCGCCGGCCGTCAGATGTATTCCCAGGCTATTTCGGCTTATGAAAAAGCCCTGCGGGAAGGCGGCAACAAGAAAAATATTTATTTCAATTTGGCGTACATTTATTTGCAGATGGGCAATATTCCCGAAGCCATCCTCAATTACAAAAATGTCCTTAAAATCGACCCCAGCGACCGGGAAGCGAAATTCAATATCGAAGAGCTGCGCAACAAACTTTCCCATTGACGAATCCTTGTTGTAATGAAAGAATACCCCCTCAAAACAACAATCTCGACGCTGTATTTCCTTCAGTTGAATCTGTGTAGCGCATAAAAAAGGAGAAATCTCATGAATGACATTCTAAAAATCTTGGCCGATGACGCCCGCGTCACGCCCGCGGAGATTGCCAAACTGACGGGTAAAAATCTTGCCTCTGTTAAAAAGGCGATTAGTCAGTATGAAAAAGAAGGCGTGATCATAAAATACAAGGCCGTCATCAATCAGGATTTGATTAAAGAGGCGAGCTCTTTTGTCCGGGCTTTGATTGAGGTGAACATCACGCCTCAAAAAGATGTTGGCTTTGATTCCGTTGCCGAAAGGATTTACAGTTTTTCGGAAGTGAAAAGCTGCTATCTTCTTTCCGGGGCGTATGACCTTTTGCTTGTGGTGGAGGGAGAAAATATACAAACCGTTGCCAATTTTGTCGCCTCCAAGCTTTCCTCGATGGAAAACGTCCGCGGCACGACCACGCATTTTTTGCTTAAGAAATACAAAGAAGACGGCGAGGTCTTAAAAAAGAGCGGCAACCACAAACAGTTGAATATTTCTTATTGAAACATTAGGGTTTTAGTTTTTTAAAGGGTTAATATGCGAATTTCTAAAAAAGTAGAACAGTTGGCGCCTTCCGGCATCCGCGCTTTTTTTGATCTCGTTTTGGGGATGAAGGATGTTATTTCTCTGGGCGTGGGCGAGCCGGATTTTGTCACTCCGTGGCACATCCGCGAAAAGGCCATTTATTCTCTTGAAAAAGGCTACACGTCTTACACATCCAACAAGGGAATGGTGGAATTACGTAAGGAGCTTGACTCTTTTTTAGAGCACCGGTTTGGGATAAATTACGATTGGGAAGAGGAAATGCTCATCACGGTCGGCGTTAGTGAAGGCATGGACTTGGCCATGAGGGCGATTTTAAATCCCGGCGATAAAGTGGTTATTCCTCAGCCGGCGTATGTTTCTTACGGGCCTTGTGTTGACTTGGCGGGGGGAAAACCCATTTTCTTGGAAACGACTCTTCAAAGCAAGTTTAAGGTGACACCGAAGCAAATTGACGAGGCCTGTCAAAAGGAAAAGAATGTGAAGGCCTTGCTTATGGGTTACCCGGGAAATCCGACGGGCGCTTCCTACACAAAGACGGAATTAAACGACATCGCCCGCGTTGTTTTAAAGCACGGCCTTTTGGTTGTCAGCGATGAAATTTATGATGAGCTGACTTATGATTTTGAACACACGCCGTTTGCTTCGCTTAAGGGGATGAAAAACCGCACCGTTTATCTTAACGGTTTTTCCAAGGCCTATGCCATGACGGGGTTTCGTATCGGCTGGGCGTGCGGGCCCAAAGATATTATCGCGGCCATGACAAAAATCCATCAATACACCATCATGTGCGTTCCGATTACCAGCCAGATGGCCGCTATTGAGGCCTTGCATAGCGGCGCAAAATCTGTTGCCAAAATGAAGGAAGAATACTTGAGGCGCCGGCGCTTTGTTGTTCAAAGCCTCAATGAAATCGGTTTAGAATGCCATACCCCGGAGGGGGCTTTTTATGTTTTTCCATCTATCAAAAAAGTAAAGCAAAGCTCGCTGGATTTTGCCAAGGATCTTCTTGAAAAAAAGAAGGTGGCCTTGGTGCCGGGCGTTGCCTTCGGCAAGTTTTGCGACCAGTATGTCCGTATTTCTTATGCGTCCAGCTTTGAGAATCTCAAAGAGGCTATGGCGCGCATTGGAAGCTATATCAACAAATCGTAAACCATCACCTCATATGCCGGATAAAAAGATTTCAAAAAAGCAAAGCAACGTTGATTTTGAGATTCAGTTCATCGAAAGCATCTTGAAAGAAAACCCGAATTTTACCGAAGCCCTGAGCGTCTTGGGAGGCCTTTATACCCAAAAAGGATTATATGAAAAAGGCCTGCAGGTTGACGAAAGGCTTTCTTGTTTGCGCCCCAATGACGCGATTGCACATTACAATTTGGCATGCAGCTACTCGCTTTTAAACAGCCTTGAAAAGTCCTTTGAGGCGCTTAAGCGCGCCTTTGAGTTAGGATACGATGATGTTGAGCATCTTAACCGTGACCCTGATTTAATGAATCTGCGGCAGGACAATCGCTTTCAGGAATTCTTCGTGAAAATACGAAATACCAGCCTCCCAAAATAGCCCCTTGGCATGGATAAAGCCCGCACGCCGAAGCCGGAAAAAAATTCTCAAGAGGTTAGGCAATACATCAGATTGAAAAGTGTTTTTCCGGTGGAATGCGTTTTTCTCGACGTGGTTTCCGGCCGGGAAATTTTCTCCCCGCAGCTCGGATTTACCTCCAACATCAGCCGCGGCGGCATTTGCCTTAACACATATCATCTCCCCGAAGAAATTCTAAAACGTTTACAAGCGAAAGACGTTCACGTAAATTTAAAAATCAGCATTCCCCTGAACCGTCCGGCGCTTGCGGCGAAAGCCTGCGTTGCCTGGCTTCGAGAATCCGGCGATGCCTCACAATCAAAATACGATATAGGCCTTCGGTTTATCCATGTTGAAGCGGCCGGCCTCAACGGGATGTTAAAAGAAGCTCAATGGCTTAAATGGACATCGGATGCGGCGGTTGTCGTGGCGTGCGTGGCGGCGTTTTTCTTGGCCGGCAGTATGGCGTATAATTTTCAGCTGCGCAAAGCCAATCAGGAATTTATTACCCGCTTCGTTGCCTCTCAAGAAAAAGAAACGACAGCCAGAAAAACTTTAGAAAGTATCGAGAACGAACAAACAGCGCTCTCTGAAGCAATCACGCGATATGAAAACGAAGTCGCGCGGCTGCAGGAAGAGTTGAAAATAGCGAACGCGGATTTAGAGGCGGGCGCTCAGCAGGCGCAAGGGCTTCAGGATGAAATTGAAAAACTTAAGGGCCAGAAAGATCCTTTAGAAAATGAATACGCGGCACTTTTGCAAAGGCAAGAAGGGGCGGCGCTTACCCTCAAAGATGCTGAGGAAGTCAGGGGCTATTTACAAACCGAGATCGTCGAGAGAATGTATCGGTGGCTCTTGAATCATCAAAACGTCTCAACAGGGCTTGTCCTTAGTTTTGAAGGTGATGCGGGTGTTATTAAAGATTGGGCTTTCACTTACGATCAGGCGCTGGCGGCGAATGTTTTTCTTTTATTTAAAAACCCCGCCGGCGCTAAGAAAATTTTTAATTTCTTTTACCGAAAGGAAAAAGAAAACTTCGTTGGATTTCACAACGCCTATTACGTTGATTCCGGAGAAGTGGCGGAGCATGCAATTCACTGCGGCCCCAATATCTGGTTGGGAATTGCCGTCATGCAATATACACAAAAGACAGGTGACGCGCAGTATCTGCCCTTGGCTCGCCGGATTGCCTCGTGGCTCATGGCTATTCAGGATCAAGACGCGGCCGGGGGTTTGCGCGGCGGGCCGCAGTTTAGCTGGTTTTCCACGGAACACAACCTCGACGCGTATGCCTTTTTCGGAATGCTTTATCAAATGACGCGTGAAGAACCCTACAACATCGCGCAGGAAAAAACTCTCAGCTGGTTAAAAAATTACGCAATGACGCCGCACAGCGATGATTACAAAATCCCTCCTGTGAAGCGCGGCCGGGGAGACGCCACGATAGCAACGGATACCTTCGCCTGGTCGCTGGCTTCTTTGGGCCCGGAAACGTTATTGTCGATTGGCATGAATCCGCGGGAAATAATGGACTTCGCGCAAAAACAATGCGAAGTCAAAGGCCATTTTAAACGCCCTGACGGTTCTTTAGTTGAGGTTTCCGGTTTTGATTTTGCGAAACCCGGCCATGTAGCGCGCGGCGGGATTATTTCTTCTGAATGGAGCGCCCAGATGGTTATTTCTTATCAGGTCTTAAGCCGATTCTTTTTGAAAGGCGCGGATATGGCCCAAGCGCGGGATTATCAAGAAAAGGCGGATTCTTATTTAAAGGAACTCAACAAATTGATTATTGCCAGCCCGTCGGCAAAAGGGCAAGGAGAAGGATGCCTTCCTTATGCCACCAAGGATGACGCGGATACCGGCCACGGTTGGCGGACGCCGCAAGGCACCTCGACCGGATCGGTCGCGGGCACAGCCTATATGTTAATGGCGCTAAAAGGATTTAATCCGCTTATGTTGGGAGGCGTTTATGAATAGGCAGGGTAAAAATTATTTTTTAATCGGTTTTGTTTGCGCGATATTTATTGCCTCCGGTTTTTATGCGGGCAACGTTTTCGCCTTTGAACATCCCCGTTATGAAATAACCGCGGCGGTTGATTCAGCAGAGAAAACCATCGCCGCCAAGGAAAAAGTTACTTTTGTCAATAATGCAGACAACCCGACGCAAGAATTGTATTTCCATATTTACCCCAACCGTAAATATACCGACGAGGAAATGGCGTTTATGGCGCGCTACGCGGGATATTTTAAGGTGAATCCTTTCCCGGAAGGATTTAAGCAGGGAAAGCTGGAAATCCAGAATGTTTCATTGGGCGGAAAGAATTTGGATTTTCGTATCGAAGGCGCAGACCAAACGCTTCTTAAAGTCATGCTGGATGCGCCGCTTCAAAAAGGCGAGAGTATCAGCGTTGACATTGACTTTATGGCGGTGATTCCCCACGCCTACGGAAGGTTTGGCTGGCATGAAGATATCATGGCGCTGGCCAGATGGTATCCGATATTGTCCGTTCATGACAAAGAGGGATGGAATACCCATCCCTTTTATCCTTTTCACCGGCCGTTTTTTAGCGAATCGGCTAATTATTCCGTTCAATTAACCGTGCCCGATAATCAGGTGATTATTCATTCAGGAGATTTAATCAGTGAAACACAAAATTCTTCGGGAACAAAAACAGTTGTTTTAGAAACAGAAAATCCCGTGCGCGATTTTTCTTTGGCGCTGAGCCCGTCGTATAAAATCTTTGAAACAACTGAACAGGGCGTTGCCATCAAATCTTTTTACAAAGAAGGCGATGAAGGGCGCGCAAAGGAAGCGCTTAATGACGCAAAAGACACATTTAATCATTATATTAAAAGGTTTGGCGTGTATCCCTATAAGGAGTTTAGCATCGCGCCGGTGTATTTGGGATATGGCGGCGAGCAGATGTCCAACATGATTTTTATCGATACCCGGGTTTACGGATTGCCGAAGTTTTTGTCGCGGTATTTTGATTTTCTCATCTCGCATGAGGCCGGGCACCAGTGGTTTTATAATCTCCTCGGTGTTGACGGATTTTCCAACATGTGGCTGGAGGAAGGTGTTAATTCTTATTTCAATCTGGAATACTTGGAGAACAAATACGGGAAAGATGCCGCAGTTGTCGTATTGCCAAAATATCTGGATTGGCTTTTGCCGAATTTTTCCTTCAGGCGCGGGCGGGATTACCGCTACAAAACGATTGCTCGGACAAATTTGGATAGGCCCGTAACGGGGAAATTATCAAGCTTTACCGAGCCTTCCAGCATTTTTTCTATTACCTACGGAAAGGGTTCGCGGATTATTTCCATGCTTCGCTATAAAATCGGCGATGAGGCCTTTAAAAAAGTTTTCAAAAGGATTTTTCAGGAATATCAATTTAGGAATTTAACGGTGGATGATTTTATGCGCGTCTGCCAAGAGGAAAGCGGCCAGGATTTGCGGGAAGAATTCTTTGACCCGTGGCTGTCGACGACAAAGAAATACGACGTTGCCGTCAACGGTGTCCGGGGAGGGAAAATTCTTCTCGAAAATCGCGGTGAAATAACCATGCCGGTTGACCTTCGCGTGGAATTTTCTGATGGCACAGTGAAAGACATGGCTTGGGATGGCCGAGGGAAAACGAAAGAAATGGCCGTTGATGGCGCCGCCTCCGTCAAAGTCAAACGCGTTTCCCTTGACCCTAATGAAAATATTCTGGATATTGACCGCACCAACAATATTTGGCCGCGGCAAATTTATGTCAAACCCGTTCCTTTGTATGTAGGGCTTTACGATATAGCGCTATTTCAAAAGGAGGATGCGTATAATCTCATTGCTGGCCCAGAGCTGGCGAATTCGGGAATTGGAATCAAAGCCGCATTGCATAAACCCTTTGACCAAAGTTTTTACGCGGCAAGCGATTACAATTTTAATGAGGGCCTTGTGCAATCGCGGTTGGGTTATCAATTAAACAATGTGGCGAATAAAGCGCAGACGGTCGGGTTTGAGGTGTTTAATACGCAAGACAAGGACGGAGGCGAAGAGGATTTGGCCGGGGCAAAGGCTTATTTCCGTCGAGAATTATGGCCCGCAAGTTATGGCCTTGGCGATATCAACGACCACGTGACGGGATATTTGATTCGCAACCGAAGTTTGGCCCGAGGTTTTTCGATTGGCGGAAACGAAGACTCGCGCAATACTTCTTATTTAAGAAAAGACGAAGCGATCATCGGAGGTGTCTTGCATTTAGGCAAAGCGGGAACGTATCCCGACCCTGCCCAAGGATATAAGCTGGACGCGCTTCTTGAGAATTCCGGCCATTTTTTGGGAGCGACACAATATTTTTACAGAGGAAGCCTGGATTGGGCGGGATACAAACCAGTGACGGCAAAAACAAAACTTGCCTTGCGTTTAAAATACGGATGGGGTTTCCCTTATGACAAAAATCTTTACGAACTCGGCGGCATGGAAGGGTTAAGAGGCTATGACAGAAAAACGCTGCGCGGCGCGCGCATGGGTTTGGGAAGCCTTGAATACCGATTTCCTCTTAAAGAAAATATCAACTGGAAGTTTCTGGATAATATTTTTGGCGTTGAGTCCGTCGGCGGCGTTGTTTTTGTGGAGGCCGGGAAAAGTTGGTTTGAGAACTTTGAAGATACCCAGCTTAAAAAAGACGCCGGGATAGGATTGCGCGTTACAGTTAATGTCGGATCGTTTTTAGAAAAAGCAATTCTGCGGCTTGATATGGCCCAGGCCATTAATGAATCAAAGGAAGACACGCATTTTTGGTTTGGCATCAACCAGGCTTTTTAAGGTATTTTTACGGGCGCTATGCATAAAAAAGCTGTTTTGGTCATTCTTCTCGTCGGAATCTTGGCTTACGCAAATTCTTTATCCAACGGTTTTGTAGGCGATGATGACGTTATCATTGTCCACAACACCTTTTACAAGTCGTGGGGAAATCTTAAACGTCTGGTCCAAAAAGATTATACGACCGACAGCTACAAAGCGCATTATGGCCTGCAGCGCGATTTTGGCTCTGGGTCTGTCGCGTATCGGCCGGTGTTATCATTGACTTATTTTCTGGATTACGCCCAGTGGAAGGAAAATCCTTTCGGGTATCATTTGCGTAATTTTTTCCTGCACATTTTTAACGCATGCCTTCTTTATTTGATTGTTTTTCACATCCTTAAATCCCGCGAAATCGCTCTATTTGGTTCGCTGTTATTTCTAGTTCATCCGATACAATCGGAGGCGGTTTGTAACATCGGTTACCGCGCGGATGCGCTATCCGCTTTCTTTGCCATGCTTTCAATTCTATGTTTTGTGAAATACCGGGATTTTGGAAAATGGCGCAGAGGTATTTTATATGGCGGGTCTCTTTTGTTTTTCGCTTTGGGAATTTTTACCAAAGAATCCGTTGTGATTTTGCCGGCGATGATGCTCGCTTATGATGTTTATTCTCGTGAAACTTATCGGCTGACCATGATGGCATCGTGGGTTCGAAAGCACATTTGGTTTTTTATGATCATCGCGGCTTACCTTTTTCTTTACCTTAAAATATTTCCCAATAATGCTCTTTTGTATGCCAACTGGCAGGGAGACACTGCGCTTATTCATGCCACGATTATGGCGAGGGTTTTTTCCGGCTATCTTACAGCCGTTTTTTTCCCGTGGGCCATCAACATTTTACCCGCCGGGCATATCCCTGATATTCATCCTTTGGGCCGATGGGAAAATATGGCGGCCTTTTTTGCCGTTGCGGCCATTATTTTTATCGCCGTCAGAATGTTCTGGAAAGAAAGGCAGCTGCGATTTTTTATAGGATGGTTTATCATCGCCTACATTCCTGTTTCGAACATCATCAGCCTTGTGAGCCCGATCGCGTATCGGTTTATGTATTTTCCGTCGGCGGGAGTTTTCGTTGCGCTGGCTTTCCTGATCCAGCGGTTATTCGCCAAACGCTTTGCCGCGACTCCTCATTTGGACTTGCAAAAGATGATCAAGTTTACGGTTATCGCTTATTGTTTGTTGACAGTTATTTCATTTAACGGTTTATGGAAAAGCACCTATACGGTGACCCATGAGCTTATTAAAAATTATCCCAAAAATATGATCGGATACCGGGCCTTGGGCGTTGAATACCTGCGCCAAGGGCTTTATCCGCAGGCCAAGGAGGTTCTCAGCCGCGCGGTTATTGTCAATCCCCATGACGCCGAGATTCAATATTTATTGGGCACATGCTATGAGGATGATTTTGATAAAGCGGCTGGGCATTTTCATAAAGCCATTGAGCTTGTTCCCGATTTTGTTTCTCCCTATTTTGGCCTAAGCTGGATATACATATCCAAAGGGCAGCATGACAAGGCGCTGCCGTATCTGGAAAAAGGTTTGCAATTAGCTCCCCATGTGATTGAGGCATACAAGGATTTAATTATGTCTTATATGGCGGTTGGGCGCAGAGATGACGCCCGAAAGGCTTATGAAAAAGCCAAGCTCTATACGCAGGACGAGAAATTTCTGCAAAGCCTTTGGGCCTCTATCGAGAGCGCGCGTTTTGTGGGAAATAATTAGGGGGAAAGATATGAAAACCTTTAGAGAAGAAATCTGGTTTCAGACAAAAACACGACGGGATTACATCAATATTACGGATCAAGTGCAAAATATCATTGATAAAAGTACTGTCAAAGAAGGTTTGTGTTTGGTTAATGCCATGCATATTTCGGCAAGCGTTTTTATTAACGATGATGAAAACGGGCTCATCAAGGATTTTGATGACTGGCTGGAACGGCTTGCGCCGCATGAGCCGGTTTCCTTTTATCGGCATAATGTGGGCGAGGATAACGCCGACGCGCATTTGAAAAGGCAGGTGATGGGCCGGGAGGTGGTTGTGGCCATAACGAAGGGAAAACTGGATTTTGGGCCGTGGGAGCAGATTTTTTATGGGGAATTTGACGGCCGCCGGCGCAAGCGGGTGCTTGTAAAAATCATCGGTGAATAAATTAAAGACAAGGATCTTGCTAGATTTTTGTTGTTATAATACTTGGCGTGGATACAATCAAATAGAGGGGATTTGACATGAGCTTAATTGTTTTAGGAACGGTTGCGCTTGATAATATCAAAACGCCTTCCGGCATTCGCCGCGACATGCTGGGTGGTTCCGCATCGCATTTTTGCATGGCGGCGCGCCTTTTCACGAAGGTCAATCTCGTGGCTGTTGTCGGCGAAGATTTTCCTAAAAAATACGTTGGCTTTTTAAAAAATAAAGGTGTTGATACCGCGTCACTTAAAATACAAAAAGGGAAAACATTCCGTTGGCACGGGGAATATAAAAAGGAAGATTGGAATACGGCCTTGACGCTGGCAACGGAGCTGGGCGTTTTGCCGGGATTTGTCCCATCCATCAATGAAAAAGAAAAAGCCGCCCCGAATGTTTTTTTGGCCAACATTGACCCCGACATCCAATTCCAGCTTTTAAAGATGATGCGCTCGCCGAAACTTATTGGATTAGACAGTATGAATTTGTGGATCAAGCATAAGCGCGCCTCGCTCTTGAGGCTTTTAAGGCAGGTGGATTTATTTGTCGCCAATGATGGCGAGGCGCGCATGCTTTCCGGCGAGAATAATTTGATTAAAGCCGCCAAGGCCCTGCGCGCCATGGGGCCGGGCCTTGTGGTCGTTAAAAAGGGCGAACACGGCGTTTTATTTCACAGCGACAATATTCAATTTTCATTTCCCGCTTACCCGGTTGAAAAGGTCGTTGACCCCACCGGCGCCGGCGATACCTTTGCGGGAGGATTGATGGGCTATTTAAGCCGGGAAAATAAAAAAGATCGGGCGACTTTGAAAAAAGCCGTTGTCTATGCCACTACCGTTGCCTCATTTAACGTGGAAGGTTTTGGCATGGCCAAGACAGCATCCTTAACTTTAAACGATGTCCATCGGCGCATGAGAAAATATTTGGAGTTTGTTGACCCGCTGCCCCGCAAATAAAACGATGCCCATAAACCAGTTAGATACCAATCTTTTACAGGCGGCGGATTTGATTAGAAAAAGCCGCAATATTATTTTGGCCTGCCATCTTAATCCCGACGGTGATGCCATTGGATCCATGCTGGGTTTGGGCCTCGCGCTTAGAAAAATAAGAAAATCCGTGGTCATGCTTTGCGCCGATAAAATCCCCGAACGCTACATTATGCTTCCCGGGGCAAAGTCCGTGAAGCGCGCTCATCAAGGCGCCGGGGATGTGGCCATCAGCGTTGACTGCGGCGGGATGAACCAGCTGGCGAAAATTGAGGAGGTATTTAACAAATCCAAACGTATTATTGAAATTGACCATCATGCCTATCGCACGCGTTTCGGCGACGTGCAGTTGATTGATGATAAGGCCTGTTCGGTCGGCGAAATTGTTTATCTGTTTCTGGAAAAATTAAAGATTCCCTGCGACCATAAGATCTGTGAATGCCTCCTGACGTCTCTGTTGGTTGAGACACTCTCCTTTAGCCGGCAGGATGTCAAAACAGTGACCTTTGACATCATGTCGAAGCTCATGAAAAGCGGAGTGGATTTTAGAAAAATTTCCGATAGATATTACTGGCGTAAAAAACTTTCGGTCATGCATCTTTCAGGATTGTGTTTGACGCGGGTTAAGCTGGTCTCGCACAACAAATTGGCATGGTCCATTGTTAGTAAAGCGGATTACGAAAAGTACCGCGGCCGCCAGGAGGACGTGGATGCCGTCCCCGATGATATGATGCTGATTGAAGATGTCAAGGTGGCGATTTTATTCAGGGAAATTGACGACGGGCTTTTGCGCGTCAGCCTTCGCTCGCGCGACAACGTGGATATAGGCTACTTGGCCAGCATTTACGGTGGCGGCGGGCACCATGACGTGGCCGGATGCCGCATTCATAACAATGAAAAAAATATTCAGAAATTTATTTTGCAGGCCTGCCGCCTGCTCAATGACGAAAAAACAGCGCACAGGAAAGAATGACAAAAGAATTTATTGAAACGCTGGGGCTTTGGGCGGCTGTTATCCTGCCGCTTTGGAATATTCCGCTCATCATGCGGATTATTAAAAGGAAATCTTCCGCTGATCTCAGCCTCTGGTGGGCGTTGGGCGTTTGGGTTTGCCTTCTTTTGATGGCGCCTTCCGGCTTTACCTCAAAAGATATTGTATGGAAAACCTTTAACATCACCAACATCGTCCTTTTTACCGCGGTTGTCGCGACCGCGCTTTTTTACAGAAAAAAGACGTAAGCCTCATGACAGAAAATACCCAAGATAATTTCCGCTGCGGTTTTGTTTCGATTATCGGGCGCCCTAACGTCGGAAAATCCACGCTTCTTAATTGTATCTTAAAGCAAAAAGTCGCCATTGTATCGAAGGTTCCCCAGACTACGCGCCAGCAAATCCGCGGTATTTATAACGATACCCGCGGCCAGATTATTTTTATCGACACTCCGGGCTTGCATATCCCCAAAGACGCCCTGGGAAAAAGGATGAATCTTTTGGCCCGCGACACGGCCCAGCAGGCGGATTGCCTCATTCATGTGGTTGACGCTAGCGAGCCGACGGGCCCGGAAGAAGAACGGGTGGTGAGCGCGCTTAAAAATATCACGGCGCCCATTATTTTGGGATTAAACAAGATTGACCTTAAAGGCAAATGCGTTGATCAATATATCCAGCTTTGGGAAAAAACAAAAAACGTGTCCATTGGCGCTATCACAAATTTAACCCTTCTTCCGATATCCGCCAAAACGGAATTTAATATTGAAAAACTGCTGGATATTCTTTTTGAAAATCTTCCCGTCGGTGTGGCGCTTTACCCCAGGGAAATGGTTTCGGATGTGCCGGTGAAACTCGCCATCGCCGATTTGATTCGCGAGAAATTGTTTTGGAGCATGCGCGAGGAAATCCCGCATTCTCTGGCTGTGGTTATCGAAGAGATGACGGTGAAGAAAGGGAAGCTGACAAGCATTTCCGCCGCTATTTTGGTTGAACGGGAATCACAGAAGAAAATCGTGATCGGCAAAAGAGGGGAGGTGTTAAAAAAAGTCGGCACATTGGCGCGCGCGGAAATCGAAAAGCTTCTCTCCTCGAGAATTTTCCTGACACTGACAGTGCGCGAAAAGAAGGACTGGCGGGAAAATAACTCTATTTTAGATGAATTAGGCTATGGGTTTGAATCCTCTGTTTAGTTAGGCTCTGCAGGTCAATTCAATAATCCGCTTGAAAGCTTTTTCGAATCAACAGCCTGTTTTTAAATCACGTTAATTTCGCTCAATGCGCGGAAACCACTGGATATTGTGCGTTGTCCAGTTTTCATCTGTATCCGCGACTTCAAGAAGCGATGAGGGGATGAGCCCTAAGTCGGAGCCCGGCGGGCGCATATTGGTGGAGGCGTATTTTTTCTCGTACTTTTTTTCCTCGTTGTCGTTGAGCGCGACAAAATCTTCCGGCGGATAATTCACATTTGTCCGGCAAGGGTATGTGGCATTATTGACGGGCGTGCCGTTGATATCGGTTTTTAAACTTGTGTCGCTGCAAAGCCGTGGGTTGATGGGATATTCCGGCTTTGAACTCGTCGCGGGAAAGTCACTGGGCCCAAGTTGGATAAACGCGCCGGAGACAACTGCCTTGAAATTCTTTAAACTGGCGCTGTCGGGGGGTGTGCCGGCATTGCCGGGGCTTCCGTAATATTTCCATCGTTCCAAAAAGCGCGGGTTGTAACCGTCTTTTCCGATGAGGGATATGTTGTAGTGATACACCCCGTCAAACCCTGCCTGCGATTCGACAAGGCCCGAGGCAGGGGCCCCGGCCTTTTTTGCCATCAAGCCGTCATTTTGAGAAAGCCAATTGTATCCGACTGTGTAATCTTTCCCCGCGGGAAGCGTTACTCCGTTATAAGCGCGGGTATAGGGATAGTCAACGTGGTGCTGGGAATAAGGCAGTGCTGACGGCCAATTAAATTGGTCAGACACAAGATAGGTATAATCGGAAACAATCGCCGCGGCAGGCTGCCAACCGTTTGGCTCAGTATTAGGATCAGGTTTGTTGAATTGCCCCTTAAGAATCAAATTACCATGGACGATGGTCGTCAGGCCGCCCACGGGCAATTGGGACGCGTTGGATAAAGCAATACCGACCTCGGCAGAAATAATGTTGTTGTTGGGGATCCACTTTTTATAATCAACGCTCGTAGGGTCCTGCCCCGCGCAATCCAGCAGCTCTTTGACGTTAATCTCAATCACCTCATTTTTCTTGGCCGTTTCGGCATTCATAAAAGTTCGTTGCGAGAACACGTTAGATCCACACCCTGCGGCCACGTCAACAGCGTTGCCATTAATGGTGACAACAAGATTGTTTCCGCTTTTTTTAACGATCATACCTTGATTGGCGGCAGCGTCGGCGAATTGCTGGATGTCAATCTTGGGGGGAGTTTTATATTCGTTGGTGTCGGCCGTAAGGACGTTGCTTGTTGCGCCTGCCAATCCTGTGATGCTAACAATATTGCCATCGTCATCCTTTGTGATAGTTTTGGGGAAACGGCTGATGAAATATTCCCAAGAATCCGCTTGTTTCTGGGAGTGGGTGATATTTGTTAGCGCGCAGTTGGCATCCGGGCTCTGAGGGTTGCAGGATGCCGAGCGATATTTAGAAACGTAATAACTGGCTTCGGGTTCATTGGATAGGCGGCTTGGAATATAAACGCCGTTAACGTTAGGGAAATCCGGATTGTAATTCTGATTGTCAATATAACCAAGCTTGGCAAAATTATTAAAATTGGCAAGAACGCTCAAGCTGCCGTCGGCTTCAACAGTGGGTTTTTGCTCGTAAACGGCGGCTAAATTTTCATTGAGTGACTGCCAAACGGGAGGCGTTCCGTCCGCCTTCAATGGGGCGCCCGCGATGGGATAATGTTGGCCGTTATTGCTTTGAGCGTTGCACCAGCGGTCGCCTTTACAATTGACTAAAGGTTCAGGGGGAAGGGGTTTGTATGTTCCCTGGGGATTGGTGGAAGAGCCGTCCCATGGGACAAACTTTGTCGGGATGTCGCCGGAGCCGGGTTTAAACATATAAAGCCCATAAAGGGTCCCCGCGTAATGGCCGTCGGGAGAATTGAGATAAACTCCTGATTGATTGTTAGGGGGATCCGCGTTGAAATATGGCGTCCACCACGGATAGCGATACATGGCATAATCGTCTTCGGTTCCGGCGGCGACATGGGGCGTATAATTAAGGTAGATGGGCCCGGAGCTTCGTATTTCATCCGCGTTTGATATCTTTAACTTTTCGAAAAGCTGTATGGCGCCGTTTGCCTGGATTTTCGCGCCGCCGGCATCCAGCGTTTGCCGGCCCAAATTCACATCCCCTTGGAAAAAGATAAAATATTTGTAGGCATCATTTCCCAAAACTTTACTGATAAAAAGCTTGGCCTTTCCTTTGTGATAACCCCTGGAAAGAATAAGAATATCATCGCCGTTTTTGTAAGTTTTTAATTTGAAGCCTATCCCGGTGCTTGGGTTAATATCCGCGCAGGTGCCGTTATCATTGTAAACATATTCACCGCTGAGAATACAGCCGCCAAAAGGAGCGGGAGGTGCCGGGGCAATCTCAAGCAGCACACAACTTTCATTGTTGTAACACGTTTCTGGAACACGGTGAGTTAAGAAGGGAGTGGGGCCAAAGGCGCTGTCCATAACGGCTCGATAAGCATATTCGATTCCTTTATAGGCTTGATACTGCGCCTGAAGCGAGGAAAGAGTCGCGCGGATTTGATTTCCGCCGTTAACGGCGCTGATATACGTGGAGGCACTGTAGGCCGCCAAAAGAGTAAGCATGGAATAGGTCACAATAGAAAGAATAGCGCCTTTGCGTGACCTTAATTTTTTTGGGTAGAAGCGTGCCATTTTTTTGTCCTTTTACTTAAATACCGCCTTTGCCTAAATTATCACAGTTTTGTATTTCCGGGTCGCATACGCCGCCCACCCCTGTTGTGGTATCGGAGACAATGGCATTATGGAGGACATATCCATCAGCGATGTAAGCATGATACGGATTGACCTCAAAGTTATACGTTTTAATCTCGCCGGGGATATGAACTTTGCTTAGAATGATTTCCTTCTCGCCTTTTTCGTTGGTCAGATAATCGCCTTTTACAAGCCGGCCTAATGGAATCCATTTGCCGCCGCTCAGCACAGGATGATTGGCTGTAACTTTTAAACGATCATTGATGATTTCATATCCGTCGGAAATATGTTCAAAGAGCTTAACGACTTTATCGGGTTTAAATTCTTTTGTTTTGTCATCGAAGGAAAGAACAATATCTCCGACCTTGATTTCTTCAACCGGTTTTTTTGAGCCATCCGCCATGGTGATGAGCGCGCCGGCGACTAAACATTTATCGCATGTTCCGCAGTCTTTGGGGCAATTGAGGCAGGTTTCAGTGTCGCTGCATTGGCCATTACCGCAGCAAGTGCCGCAGTCTTTTGGGCAGCTACCGCAGGTTTCACCGGTTTGGCATTGTTTGTCGCCGCAGACAACCGGGCAAGCGCCGCAATCAGCGGAACAATTGCTGCAAGTTTCGGCGAGGTCGGCTTCGCATGTTCCGTTGCCGCAGCAGCCACCGCAGTCTTGCGCGCAAGATGTGCACGTTTCTCCCACCATCGGGTCGCAACTGCCGTTGCCGCAGCGGCAGATGCCGCAATCCTCCGGACAGTTGTTGCAGTCTTCAGTTGCGGCAGAACATATGCCGTCATTGCAAAGATCCGTGCAATCCGCCGGGCATGTCGCCGGTTTTTCGCCGTTATCCCGGTCGCAAATATCGTCACCGCACAGGCTCCACGTTGCGGTTGTCTCCTTGTTGCGCGGAATGATTGTTGTTTTGATAACTGTCGCCGGTAAATGTGTTTCATTTGCGCTAGTCGGTGTTTCGATGTTGAGGGTAACATTAACTTGCCCGCTATTCATGGTAGGGTTAAAATCGGTAACGTCATGGGAAACGGTGCGTTCTTCAAGTGTCTGGCCCGCCCAAGCCGCATTGACATTGAAGTCCGCAAGGCTAAATACAACGAAAATCAACACGCAAAAAAAGGCGGTCATTTTTTCTCTGTGATGTTGAGGCAAGGTATTCGTTAAGGTATTCATTTTCTCGCCTTCCATTTCATTCCCTCTAATTGGATATAGGGTTGCCGTTTTTGTCCTGGCAGACCGCACCATGATTACAATCGCCGATGCATACGTCTGATTCACCGCATCGTTCTCCCGGTTCACAAACATTATTGCCGCATGCCCAGCAGTCCCTGCATGAAGGGGTGTCTAAGGGATTGTTGGGATCACAAATGCCGTCTCCGCAGCCGCCGCAATCGACGGGACAGTAATTGGGAGAATCAAGTTGATCTTCTTGAATGTCTTGCTGGCATCCATGCCGGCCGCATTGGGCATCTTCGCAAATTACTTTTCGTTGCAATTGGTTACCGTCAGGTTGATTCTTGTCCGTTCTCATAAAAACGTAACGGCAATCCTGCCTGCCGATGATGCCGCTCCCTGTATCGTAGTAAGCGCCGAATTTCACCCGGCCGTCGGGAGTATACATGCTATTTTGAATAGGTGAATCGGGAAAATTGTCAACGATGGGGATTTTGAAAGATACTTTTTTGCCGACGCACTCCTCTGCGCACTGATTGATCCCTATACTGTACATACCGGATTTGACAATATCATCGCTCAACGTTGTTACGGCCATCCGGGATGTCGCGTATTGCTGAACGCTGGTATTACTGGACTTTGAAGAATTAATAAGGGTGTTACTGGCAACCGTCACAACTCCAATAACGACGACAAAAATCGCCGTGGCAAATAAAACTTCTGCCATGGTAAAGCCGCTTTTCTTTTGTTTTAATATTATCATATGTTTAGGCCCGGTTTACACCCAACAAAAAAACCTCATCCGTTAAATTCAAGATGAGGCAAAATATCCGGCACGCGGACATCTTCGTTGGCAGCCAGGCTGTCCCGGTGCAGCGTCGGGACCCAATAGCTTTGCGCCCCATCCTTACGGACGGTTTACCTTTTTCAACATTATCACAATTCTTGCCAGAAGTATAGCATAGAAAAGCCGATTTTCAATTGACAGAAGGAACAAATTGACACAAAATGGAAGCGTTTTCTTAGGAATATTCCGCTTATCCCGCAATAAACCAACAAAGCGTTGAAACTTGTCTTTTGCCGGCAGGGCTAGTTGAGAATGTTCATTCAAAACGTGTTATAGGAGTGAAAAGGCATGGAAAAAACCATTGTTGTTACCCGGAAAATTAAGCCCAAAAGCCCCATTTTTATCGCCGCCTGGCCGGGGATGGGCTATGTCGCTACCAAGGCCGTGAATTTTCTGAAAGATAAATTGCAGGCGCAGTTATTTGCCAAATTGCAGCCCGAAGAATTTTTTCATCAGACGGATATTACCATCAACAACAGCGTCATTAATATCGGCTCCATGCCCGCGGGGAAGTTTTACTTTTGGGAAAACAAATTCGGGAAAAATGATCTGATCCTTTTTATCAGCGAGGCCCAGCCTCCGGTGGAAAAATGCATGGATTACGCCCAGACGCTTTTGGATTTTGCCGTCGGCCTTAAGGCAAAAATGGTGATCACCTTTGCCGCGATGCTGACCTCGATGGAGCATACGCAGATACCCAAAGTTTGGCTGGCGGTGACGACGCAAAAATTGATTGCGGAATTCCAGGGCCTGGATGTGCGGCCCATGGAATCGGGGCAGATCAGCGGTTTAAACGGCTTGTTTTTAGGCGTTGCCAAAAAACAAAAATTGCATGGCGCGTGTTTTTTAGGCGAGATTTCTTTTTACGCCGGGCAAATCGAGAATCCCCGCTCATCGATGGTGGTTCTAAACGCGCTGACCAAATTCTTGGATATCAAGCTTGACTTAAACGAACTTTCTTTGGCCGGCAAGGTGATGGAAGAAGAAATTGCCAGGCTCATGGATCACTTCAAAGATTCCGTCATGCCTGATGAGCATGAAAAACCCATTACCACCGACGATATCGAGAAGATTAAAAATATCCTCGCCCATCAAAGTCAAATCCCCAATTCCGCCAAACGGCAAATTGAAGATCTATTTTTAAAGGCCAGAGAAGACGTGGCCTGCGCCTTGGAGCTTAAGCGAAAGCTCGATGAATGGAATGTCTATCGGGACTACGAAGACAGATTTTTGGAGCTTTTTCGAAAAGGAAACGAGCAGGACAACTAACCCGCTGCATGCCGCAGAAAACGACAGCCGTTGATACCAAAACAATCCAAGCGTTAGATCGGCTCGTCATTGAAACAATCGGCATCCCGTCTTTGGTCCTCATGGACAACGCCGGCCGGTGTGTCGCCCAAGAAACCCTTCGCCAATTAAAGAAATATCAAACCGAAAAATATAAAACCGCGCGGGTTTGTGTTTTCTGCGGGCGCGGCAACAATGCCGGCGACGGCTTTGTTGCCGCGCTGTATTTAACGAATGCCGGCGTTTTTGTCCAAACATTTCTCATCGGCCGGTTTCGTGATTTGAAATCCGACGCTGCCCTCTATGCCCAAACACTTCGACATCTTCGCGCGCCTATTTTTGAAATCAACCGCATCGATGGGCGCGCTTTATCCGCGCTCAAAAAGTCGTCGGTTATCATAGACGCCATTTTTGGCGTTGGGTTGAATCGTGAGGTGTCGGAGCCGTTTAAGAATATTATTGAAACACTCAACGCGCAAGAAAAGCCCCTCATATCTGTTGATGTCCCTTCGGGATTGGATGCGACAACCGGTAAAACTTACGGCGTTTGTGCCCAGGCAGCAACGACGGTTACCTTTACTTTCCCCAAGAAAGGTTTCTTCAAAAATGAAGGGCCGCGTTATACAGGAAAAATCATTGTCGCCGATATCGGTATTCCCAAAAAACTTTTAAGGCGTATTTAAAATCCAGCATGAAAAACCCGGAACAAAAAATTTCCAGAATTGTCCGAATCCTTCGCCGCGAGGTTAAAGATTTAAAGACCCCTTCGGTCACCCTTGTCGGCAAAAAATGGGGAAGCCCGTTTTTAGTTTTGATTTCCTGCATTTTGAGCCTGCGCACCAAAGATGAAGTGACGCTCAAATCCTCCGAGCGGTTATTCGCGCTCTCCACAACGCCGCAGGGTATGTTAAAACTCACGATCCAGGAAATTGAGAAAGCCATTTATCCCGTCGGGTTTTATCACACCAAGGCGCGCAATATTCAGGCCATTTCCCGGGATATTATCGAAAAATTCGGCGGGCAGGTTCCCGGAGACATCGACACGCTTTTAACACTGCAGGGTGTGGGAAGGAAAACGGCCAATCTCGTCATGACGGAGGGGTTCGGAAAGCTGGGCATTTGCGTTGACACGCATGTCCACCGGATTTCCAACCGGCTGGGATATGTCCGGACCAAAACGCCGGAGGAAACAGAAAATGCGCTTCGGAAAAAACTACCGCAAAGATTTTGGATAGAATATAATTCACTGTTGGTGGTGTGGGGGCAGAACGTTTGTAAACCCATTTCACCCTTATGTTCGCTCTGCCCGATTAAAGAACTTTGCAAACGAATCAATGTCTCTTTGAGCCGATGACGTCCTTTTTTACCGATGCATGCCGATAAATACCGATGAATAACGAAGCCCCGACAAATTTTTTTATTTATTTCTCTGAAATCTTGGGGAAAAGTGTTTTGGATAAAAACAAGCGCTGCGTGGGGCATTTGTGTGATATTGCGATGAAAATCGACGGGGAAATTTACCCCAAAGCCTCGCAGCTTATTATCCGGCGGGGATTATTCCGGAGGCAATTTGTCCATGTGGGATGGGAACATGTCACCGAAGTTGACGCGATTGTGAGATTGGATATTGCCTCACGCGACCTTCCGCTTCAGAGATCCCGCCCGAGATTTGATTTTACTCTCTGCGTTGATATTCTCGACCAGCAGGTGATTGATACCGACAACCGAAAAGTTGAGCGCGTCAACGACGTTCATCTTTTGCGCGTTAAGCACCAGCTGTATTTGGCTCACGTTGATGTCGGGTTGCGGGGGCTGGTGCGCCGTCTGGAATGGACAAATGCCGTGGACGCGCTGGTCAAGCTTTTCAATTCAAAATCCTCGTATCTTATCCGCGAAGACCTTATCCCCTGGAAAAACGCGCGGGCCTTGGCTTTGGGCCGGACAAAAAGCCTTGTGCGCGTTGATGTGGCCAAAGAAGAGTTATCGCAATTGCACCCGACGGAATTAATTGAAATTATCAAGGATTTGGGAAAATTGGAAAAATGCGTATTGTTTCGCGCGCTTGACCCTGTTTTGCAACGCAAAGTGTTTGCCGATTTGGCAACGATACAGCAAACCGAGCTCATTGAACTTCTTGAGGACAAAGAAGGCGCGGCGCTTTTGGAAAATATCCCTTCCGATGACGCGGCTGATCTTATTTTGAAATTACGCAAACGCAAGGCCAATCAGCTCATGAAGCTTGTTGAAACAAAAACGTCGAAAAAACTCAGCAAGCTCCTGAAATTTTCAAGTGATTGCGCGGGCGGTTTGATGACGACCGAATATCTGACCATGCCCCAAAATTCTTTGGTTAAAGACGCCTGGCAAAAGATCAAAGACAACAGCCAATTTCCCGGGAGCATCTTTTATATTTTCCTCGTTGATGAAGAGTATCATTTGATGGGATGGACATCACTGCGCTGGTTTCTCAATGCCGACCCTGAGACTTTGCTTTTGCAAACCTGCCACGCGCAGAAGATTTTTGTTTATACGGAAGATAAAATTGACAAGGTTGCCCTTCTTTTGGAAAAATACAAATTCTCGGCGGTTCCGGTTGTTAACAAGGACAATGTCCTTCAGGGAATCATTACGATTGATGACGTGATGGAAGAATTGATTTCCATTGCCTGGAAGAAACACAAGGGGAGATTTTGATGGTTTTTTCCTTTAAAGAAAACCGTTGGTTCAGAAATATGATGATGTTTTTGGCGATTATGGGCCCCGGGATTATCACGGCCAACGTCGACAATGACGCCGGCGGAATCGCGACTTATTCCCTGGCCGGGGCGCATTTTGGTTACACAATGCTTTGGTCGTTTGTGCCGATTACCCTCGCGTTGATTGTCGTCCAGGAAATGTGCGCGCGCATGGCGGTGGCCACGGGAAAGGGGCTGGCGGATCTTATCCGGGAAAATTTCGGCGTCAAGATTACGTTTTATTTCATGCTCGTTTTGTTTGTCTTTAATTTGGCCAACGTCATGGCGGAATTTGCCGGCGTGGCCGCCGGGCTTGAGATTTTTGGAGTGAGTAAATTGATTTCTGTTCCGTTGGCAGCATTATTTGTTTGGGTTTTGGTTGTGAAAGGCAATTACAAATCGGTGGAAAAGGTGTTTTTAATCGCGTGCGTGTTTTATATCGCCTACGTGATTTCCGGTGTTATGGCCAAACCCGATTGGGGCGAGGTGTTTCATCAAACACTCATTCCTCATTTTGATTTTCGCCGGGATTATCTGGTGATGCTCGTCGGCATGGTGGGGACAACAATCGCCCCGTGGATGCAGTTTTATTTGCAATCATCCATTGTCGAAAAAAAAATTCCCATCGAAGAGTACAAATTGGTGCGCCTGGATGTTGTTTGGGGATGCATTTTAGCGCCGGTCATCGCCTTTTTTATCGTCGTGGCTTGCGCGGCAACGCTTTCGCAAAGCGGCGTTACGATCGAAACGGCAAAGGACGCGGCGCTGGCGCTCAAGCCTTTCGCGGGGGAATATGCCACGTGGCTTTTTGCCTACGGGCTTTTTAACGCGTCTTTGTTCGCGGCATCCATCCTTCCTTTATCGACGGCATATTCGATTTGCGAGGGGATGGGGTGGGATACGGGGATTGATAAAAGTTTTCGTGAGGCGCCGCAATTTTTCGGGCTTTATACGGCGATTATTGTCTTGGGGGCGGGGGTTGTTCTTCTGCCGAATTTTCCCTTGCTCAAAATAATGTATTTCTCGCAGGTAGGAAACGGTATTCTGCTTCCGGTTGTGTTGGTTTTCATCCTTTCGTTGAGTAATAACCCCGACATCATGGGAGAATTTACCAATTCCAAGGCGTTTAATGTGATCGCGTGGCTCACGGTTGTGGTGATGATTGCCCTGTCATTCTTCCTCCTGGCCCTTTCTTTTCCAATTTTTGTTTGATTTTCCAAAAAAATTCACAAAAAATATTCACTCAATCCATTTTTTTGATCTCCGACGGAATTTTTCGAAAAATAATGATATTTTTCTCAATAATTCCTTGAAAAATCTTGACAAGGATAAGCCTCTGTGATAAAAAGTTGTCGGTGTTGATGAATAATTTTTTGGATTTTGTTTTCTTTGGGATTGTTTAAGAGAAAAGTTTCGGTAGAATAATTCTAGGAGATAACCAGATTGAATTAAGAAATAGTCGAAGGGGCTGCAAAGACTTGTGGCTCCTTCTTTTTTTGTGCCCCCTATGAAAAAAACTGTTGGCCTCACATATGATTTAAAAAGCGATTGGGCGGTAAACCCCGGGGACCCGGCCGATGCCTTGGCAGAGCTGGATACCGAGAAAACCGTCGATGCCATAGCCTCTGCTTTGGAATCGGGCGGCCATCGGATCAAGAAAATCGGCAATGTGAACCGATTGCTCTCGCAGATTGATGATTTAGATGTTGATATTGTTTTTAATATCGCTGAAGGCTATGTGGGGCGCAACCGCGAATCTCAAGTTCCTCTTATTTTAGAAATGAAAGGGATTCCCTGCGTCGGGGCGGATGCGCTTAGTTTAGGGATTACGCTCGATAAGATTACGGCTAAAAAATGTTTTATTGCCGACGGAATTCCGACGCCGCGTTATTTTAATGCCACCGACAAAGATGATTTAAGAAAATTAAACACGATTGGTTTTCCGTTAATCGTAAAGTGCCGTTATGAAGGCTCTTCCAAAGGCTTGTCGCGCAAGTCCCGCGTTGAAAATCTTGAGGAATTGAAAGAACAGGTTGATTTGGTTAATAAAATCTACAAACAATCCGCGATTGTTGAGGAATTTATCCGCGGAACGGAATTTACCGTCGGAGTTTTGGGGAACGAAGAATTGGAATCCTTGCCAGTTGTGCAGGTGCAATTGGAGGGGAAGCTTGAATTAGGTGATGACTTCTATACATTTTCACGCCTGCAGCAGCCGGATTTGGTCGTGTATGTTTGTCCGGCAAAAATTTCGAAAAAATTAGAAAATCAAATGCGCGACATTGCACTTGAAGCTTACCGATCCGTTGATTGCCGCGATTTTGGCCGGGTGGATTTTCGCGTCGATGAAAAAGGAAATCCGTATGCTTTGGAAATTAATCCACTCCCTTGCCTTTCGAGAGAAGATGTTTTTTACATTGCGCCCAAATCTATGGGGGTTAGCTACGAAGAGATGATTAATAAAATTCTTTATCATGGAATGACACGATACGGGTTAACGAATGGTAAGCACAAGGAGGCCAAGTCATGAACCCAGCAGGGACTGTTGCGAAAGACGAACAGTTATTAGACAGCAGCGCTATACTATCCGAGCCGGCCGTTTCAACGGACGTCAAGATTGAGCTTTCCGCCGATGAACAGCGTATTCTAAAACTTTATCCCGGGGCAACGGCTCTTGATTGGGAAGACTGGCGTTGGCAAATCCGCAACCGTGTCCGCACCAAAGAAATTTTGCAAAAAATTATCAGGCTTACCCCGGATGAAGAAAAAGGCGTGGAAGGCTGCAAAGACAAATTGACAATGTCTATTCCTCCGTATTTTGCGAGCCTCATTGATTCAAGCGACACGGGCTGCCCCGTTCGTTTGCAGTCCGTTCCCCGCGGACAGGAACTAAAAAAATCTTCCCATGAAATGTCGGATCCCTGCGGTGAGGATAAAAATTCCCCTGTTCATGGGCTTGTCCATCGTTATCCGGACCGGGTTTTGTTTCTCGTCAATGAAATGTGCGCGATGTATTGCCGTTATTGCACGCGTTCGCGCATGGTGGGCGACGGCAATCACACGATTCGCCCATCCACTCATGAGGCGGCGTTTGACTATATTCGTTCGAATAAAAAAATTCGGGATGTCTTGATTTCCGGTGGAGATCCGTTAACGCTGGGGGATGGGATGCTGGAATACATTATCAAGACAGTGAAAGCTATTCCGCATGTTGAATTTGTGCGGATTGGAACACGCATTCCCGTCACGTTGCCGCAGCGCGTGACGCCGGAATTGGTTTCCATGCTTAAGAAATACAGCCCGCTTTGGATGAGTATTCATTTCAATCATCCAAAAGAAATTACTCCGCGGGTTAAGCTTGCGTGTAATATGCTTGCTGATAGCGGTATTCCGATGGGGAGTCAGACAGTTTTGCTTAAAGGGGTCAACGACCGCGTGCATATTATGCGAAAATTGGTCCACGAGCTTTTAAAGATTCGCGTGCGGCCGTATTACATTTATCAATGCGATCCTATTCTTGGCTCCAGCCATTTTAGGACGAAGGTTTCAGTGGGGATTAATATTATCGAGAAGCTGCGCGGGCACACAACCGGATATGCGGTTCCGACATTCGTGATTGACGGGCCAGGTGGCGGTGGTAAAATTCCTATAACGCCCAATTATGTTATTGCTAACAAAAGCGGAAAATATACGTTACGCAATTTTGCCGGCAAGAAATTTAGCTATTACGATCCAGCATAGTGGCGGAAATTTTTTAAACTTAACCGTTTAACAGAAAGGAGAAAAAATGAAAATATTATTCATGGCTGCGTTTTTGCTTAGCGTTACCCTCACAGTGCCCGTTCTGGCCGCAGAAAAACCTGCGCCAAAACCTGTAGCTACTGAGGCTGCAAAAACACCCGCGCCCAGTGTCGATATCGGCAAGGCGATAGCGGCGGCGAAGGCTGCGAAAAAATACCGGGAACTTCTGAAAAATCCCCAAAGCCTGCAAGCCATAAAACGCGTGGCGCAAAGTTTAAGCAAGGAGAAGTGATTCTTCCCTCTCGTTTTCGGTTTTGTGCTGTAAGTTAGTATGCGTGGCAGTGCCGATGATAGGCGCAGGTTGGGAGTTTGGCCTATCATCGGTATAAAGCCCAAACACCCCTCGCCCGTTGCGGTGCCAGTCTTCAGCTCTCTCCTTCGTTATTCTATTTTTACGGTGATAAAATTCGAAATATTTTGCCGTGCGGGCAAAGCGTGGTGGAAGCTTTTCTCATCTTCGATATAAAGTTTGACGCTTAAAGTTCGCTATGTTATCATAGCGACACTTTTCGTAAATGGTTTTTCATGAAGGGTCAGTTCAAGAAGCGGGCCGCCAAAAGTTTTTTGGGGCGAGCCTCGCCAGACAAATAAAGATGAAGGGCGGGTGAATTTTCTCTATGGTCGAAGTTAAAGTTTACGACAAAAATGATTTCGAAAAGGCTCTTAGAATTTTTAAGAAGCAGTGCCAAAAAGAAGGGTTTTTGATGGAGCTTAAGGAACGACGTTACTACTCCAAGCCTTCCGAACGCAAGCGCCGCAAAGGCACAAAACGAAGATAATTATCAAGACTGCCGTTTTATCCCATGGCTCCCAACTCTAAGAAAGTAGCCATTCTCGTTGAGGATTTGTATCAGGTCCTTGAGGTGTGGTACCCTTTGTTTCGCCTTAAAGAAGAAGGGGTGGATGTCCTGACTGTCGGCTCCGGCACAAAGGAAATCTACGCCAGCAAAGAAGGCTACCCCATCAGGGTTGATACCTCTATTCAGAAAATCAAACCGAGAGATTTTGACGGCGTCATTATTCCCGGAGGGTATGCCCCGGATATTCTGCGGCGCTTTGATGCGGTTGTGAATTTTGTCAAGCGCCTCTATGTTGACGGGCGGGTTGTGGCGTCCATTTGCCACGGCGGATGGCTTTTGGTTTCCGCGGGAGTCTTAAAGGGCCGGCGCGCGACAAGTTTCTCGGCCATTAAAGATGATTTAATCGCGGCCGGCGCGAAATATGTTGACCGCGAAGTTGTCGTTGATGGAAACTTGATTACCTCACGCAAGCCGGAAGATTTACCCCGGTTTGTGGAAGAAATTATTAAATCCCTGAGAAAACAATAATCGCATTGACTAGAGGAAAGCAATTATGATTAAGGTTAAGCGCGCGCTCATCAGCGTTTCCGATAAAAACGGCCTCGTCGATTTTGCGCGCGGTTTGCAGAAATTCGGGATTGAGATTATTTCAACAGGCGGCACGGCAAAGCTTTTACAAAATAACCAAATTCCGGTTAAAGAGGTCTCGGATTACACGGGGTTTCCCGAAATGCTCGACGGACGCGTCAAAACGCTGCATCCGACGATTCACGGCGGGCTTTTGGCCCTTCGCGACAACCCGGAGCACATGAAACAGCTGCAAGACCACCGCATTGGCCTGATTGATATGGCGGTGATTAACCTTTATCCCTTTGAACGCGTGATTCAAAAAAAGAATGTCACCGTTGAAGAGGCAATCGAAAATTTAGATATCGGCGGGCCCGCCATGCTTCGCTCGGCGGCCAAGAATTATAAAAATGTTGCCGTCGTCTGCAATCCCGCCAAATACAAAGACATCTTAAAGGAACTGGATACCAATAGCGGTATTTTGTCGGATGCGGTTTTGATTAATTTGGCCATCGAAGCGTTTTCATTGACGTCCCGCTATGACAGCGTGATTTACAGCTTTCTCAACGAGCGGCTAAGAAGCGGCCAACTGTCCCATTTGCCGCGAGAACTCAATTTACGCTTTACAAAACTTCAGGATTTGCGTTACGGCGAAAATCCGCATCAAACAGCGGCGCTTTACCGCGAGGCAGAACACACGAAAGGTTTTGCCAAAATAAAGCAGTTGCATGGCAAAGAGCTTTCCTTTAATAATATTTTGGATCTCAATGCCGCCATCGATATCGTTAAAGAATTTGAAAATCCGGCGGCGGCCGTCGTCAAACATAATAATCCTTCGGGCGTTGCCGAAGACAAAGAACTGGCCAGGGCCTTTCAATCGGCGTTTGATTGCGACTCTCTTTCGGCCTTTGGCGGGATTATCGGGCTTAACAAGGCAGTCGATCTTAAAACGGCCAAACTTATTTTCAAAAGCGGTTTTATGGAATGCGTGATTGCGCCCGGCTATCAAAAAGAGGCTTTTGATGTTTTATCCCAAAAAAAGAATTTTCGCATTGTAGAACTTCAATTGGAGGATTTACCCTCAGGCGGATTTGATTTTAAATGTATCCCCGGCGGGCTTTTGCTTCAGGATAAAGATGAGAAGAAGATTTCCGCTGCCGATTTAAAAATTGTTACAAAAGTTAAACCGACAAAGACGCAAATGGATTCCCTGCTTTTTGCCTGGAAGGTCTCAAAATTTGTCAAATCCAACGCGATTGTTTTGGTGAAAGGAACAAAAACAGTCGGCATTGGCTGCGGGCTTCCCAGCCGCGTGGATAGCGCCGCCCATGCCGTGAAAAAGGCCGGAAAAAATACAAAAGGTTCTCTTCTTGCCTCGGACGCCTTTATCCCCAAAACAGACACGATTAAGCTCGCCAAAAAATCGGGAATCAGCGCCATCATTCAGCCCGGCGGATCCATTGCCGATCCGGATGTCATCAAAGAAGCCGACAAGGCCAAAATCGCGATGGTCATGACCGGTGTCCGGCATTTTAAACATTGAAGTGAATGACTCCATCCCAGGCTCAGCATTATCTCGACTCATTTGTCAATTTTGAATTCAAAGCAAAATCATCATTTCTTTCTTCGCTTAATCTCGAGCGCGTTAGGCATCTTCTTAATCTCGTCGGGAATCCTCAGAAGCATCTAAAAATTATCCATATTGCCGGCACAAAGGGCAAGGGCTCGACATGTGCTTTTGTTGCATTTATTTTGCAATCTGCCGGATACAAAGTCGGGCTTTACACCTCACCGCATTTACATGACCATAAAGAACGCATCCGTATTTTAGATGGAACATCGTTGGAGAGTAAAAAACATGATTCTTTTTTTGGAAAAATATCTGACGATGATTTTTGCCGGGCACTTCAGGAAATAAAGCCATGGGTTGAAAAGGCGAAAGAAAAAAAAGGGTGCGGGGGATTAACGTTTTTTGAAGTTTATACCGTGCTAGTGCTGTATTATTTTGCCAAACAAAAAGTTGATTTTGCGATTTTGGAAACAGGGTTGGGCGGACGTTTAGACGCGACAAATGCCGTCGATTCTGTCGTTTGTGCGATTACGCCAATAAGTATGGAGCATACGCAGCAATTGGGAAAAACACTTAAAAAAATTGCCGCGGAGAAAATAGCAATTATCAAAGATAGAAGCCAAGTGGTTGTTGCTGCTCCGCAGGAAAAAGAGGTTGAGCGTATGATTGAGAGGCGCTGTAAGAAATTTAACGTGAGAAGTATTTTCGTAGGCAAAGATATTGTGTATAAACTTAAAAAAAGCGTTCGAGGCGGGCAAATGTTTGATATCAAATCTTCGGCAAGAAATTATCCTCGCCTTCAAACGCGCCTTTTGGGGGCGCATCAGGCCATGAATGCGAGTATGGCGGTCGGCATTGTGGAAGCATTGGAACAAAAAGGGTTTTTTGTCGGTTCCAAA
>ORJL010789551.1_pt1 | contig 29696 bp, 26 predicted proteins | sample 1779941 | NCBI WGS metagenome assembly ORJL01 (sample SAMEA104232317, study PRJEB22302) | groundwater metagenome | biome: forest; feature: aquifer; material: groundwater | place: USA | collected 2011-08-07 | depth 5.8 m
ACAATTTATTGGACTGGCTTAGAAATAAGATTTAGCCGACAGTTGAGCTGCATACGTTATGTAAAGCGGGCGAGCGCCCTCAAGAAGCCTTTACGCTGCTTGCGTGAGCCTGCTTTGCATAACAATTTCCTTGGCATAACACCGCAGTTACGAGATCCGGGAACCCATCGAGGTACGCATCCTGCCGGACAGTGTCACCATCGCCAGCTATCCCGGACCGGACCGTTCCGTCAACCTGGAGGACCTGCGAACCGGCCGGGGCGTAACCCGCCGTTACCGGAACCGGCGCATCGGCGAATTTCTCAAGGAATTGAGCCTCACGGAAGGACGCGGCACCGGCATCCCGAAGATCATCCGGGCCATCCAGAAAAACGGCTCGCCACTGCCGGTCTTTGAAACGGATGAAGAACGGACCTATTTCGTGGCCAGGTTTCTGATCCATTCTGGGGCGGTGCACCACCGCAAGAAAGACGGCAGAACCAAATCAGAAAAACCTGACACCAAGTCGGGACCAAGTCGGGACCAAGTCGGGACTAAGTTAGGATTAGACAAAAACGATATCCTGAAGATATTGAGTCTCTGCCATACGCCACAAGGTGTCACCGAACTTATGGCGACTCTATCCTGGACAAACCGTACAAAGTTCCGGAACAAATATCTCAATCCGCTGATCAGAGAAGGCTTACTGGAAATGACCATTCCCGATAAGCCACAGAGCTCGCGCCAACAGTATCGTGTGACTGTAGCAGGGAAAAGATTGCTGGCAGCATAAGCCTTCCCACGGTAATACAGACGCAAAGTATGTCAAATCATGCAATTGTGTTTCATGCACGTGCATAACATTCACGAAGCTGATCGATGATCTGGACGATAAGATCACCCAGGCCGGGACCGGGGGCACCTGCCGGCGTCTGGGGCAGGAGGTAAGCGCCCAGATCGTGCTTACCGAGGCCGAGGCGGTCCTGGCCGAGGCGAGCCGGGTCGCTGGCTTCCTGAAGATGCAGCGGGAGGGCCTGGCCAAGGAACGCACCCGGCTCCAGGCAATCACGGAATACGAGTCCCGGGACAATGTCTGGTGCGCCGACTTCCGGGAGAACCTGGCCCTGGGCGCGGTCCTGCCCACGATCGAGGTGGACGGCGAGCCCTTCACCATTTTGCTTGCGCCCGGTGGGGCCACCACGGGCCTGGGCATTCTGCAGCCGGCCCTGGCCTCGACGCCGGCGGGTTTCTTCCGGAACCTGGCCCTGCTGCCCTGCTGGCAGAAATGGAAACCCACCTACCGGGTGGCCCAGGTCCTGGCCGTGACGACCTCGCCCGATGTGGTTGACATCTGCGTCTATGAGGCCTTTTCCATGGCAGCAGGGCTCCCGATCAACCAGGCGGGCATGGCCGCATCCGTGCCGGGTGGTGCTGTCAGCGGGTTTTCGGCCTTTGCTGCGGCAAATCCCACAGATGCGCTGGTGACGAATACCGGGGAGGCGACGGTAACCCTGACGCCGGCGCTCATGGCGGAACTGCAATCAATTAACGCCGCGGTGAACAATCACCATACCTATAAGTACGATATCGACCAGTACGGCAAGCTGGAGCAGTGGTCCTATATGGCCGAGGGCGGAAGCGGCGATTGCGAGGACTACGCCCTGACCAAGGCCAAGAAGCTCCTCGACCTGGGCTGGCCCGCGGGGGCGCTCAAGCTCGATGTGGGCGTGGTGCCGACGGGCGAGGGGTACGCCTGGCTCACCGTGGCCACGGACAAAGGGGAGCTTTCCCTGGATCTCAATTACCGGGACGTCATGCCTACCGCGGCCATGCTCTACAAGCGAACCAAGCAACTGACGGCCGGCGCGTGGACCCGGTACGGGATCCGGATGGACGCTGTGCCGGTCGTCTATCTCAATTGACATGCCGACATCTTCGCCGTGGGCGATGAGGTGATTGTGGAATTTACAAACCGGGATTGGGCGCAGCCGAAGGTAATCGGGTTCCTCAACAATCCGAGGGAGTGCTGCACCGTGCTCGCCGATTTCAAGCAGCTCGATCCGCTAAATACGGCCGTCGATGACCTGACGTCCTATTACCTGAATTATATCCCGGTGGCGCACTGCGATGACGAGATAACGATCCGGGAGGCGATTTACCTCTCGGGAGGGGCGGTCTACACGATCCCGAAAGAGATCCCGACCCTGGCAGCCAATGTGCCGAAAGACCAATGGTACCTCCTCATCGAGCATTCCCTGACGAGCATCGAGGCCATGTGCCTGCTGATGATGTTCGAGGTATTGGCGCCCGCCGGCCACCGCGCCCTGGGCATGACCTTTACCCTGCGGGTGGTGATCGACGTGTATGCCGTCGAGGACGGCGTGCTGGCAGATAATGTCTTCAAATTCTACAGTGCGCCTCAGAATGTCGTCCTGGCCCCTTACCTTGTCCATGAGGAGACCATGAACGATATCGGGCAGTATACGATTGAGGTGGATTTTACGTTCCTAGGCCGGGCCATCATCAGGTATGCCTGCCAGTGCCTGAAGTTTACCTGTAAGATCGCCTCGATCATGAAGAAAACGTAAATGTCATTGCGGGGAGCGTTACCCCTTGTCATTGCGAGGAGCGGCAGCGACGAAGCAATCTCAAGCAGCAGTGCTGAATGATCGGGGACATGATGCGGAAGCTCGCAGGGAGCGCATCGTGTCCCCGGAAACAAGAGAAAGAGGTTTGAGCAGTCGATCATCAATACCGGCTACCATGCGATTAGCATCGATTTTACCTATGCCGGAAATTTAGAGATCCATTTTTTCGCCCACGCCCTCCAGTTTACCTGGCAAATTGCCTCTATCCTCACAAAGCCACTATAGTCAAGGCTATTTTATTGTTGAATTGAGACCTTCTTGAGCTATCTCCCCTCTCCGAGGCGGAAGCGCTGACTTTATCCCGGAGGCTAACGCTACTCCAAATACTACTGTTCAGCTTGACTTATAGATCAAAATAGCTAAATGCGGGAGAAAGGTGGCATTATTGGACTGGACATTGCTTTTTCCAGAGGTCGTTGCTAAGTGCCCCTTCCTGTAAGAAATAAACCTAATTTATTCATTATATTGTGGATTTTAGGTGAAAATTGTGATACCAAGCTTAACAAATGGAAGATTATGGAACACGGTGATTAAATTCCAAGCCTCATAACGGCGGAGGAAATATGAGACCAAGCTGACATAACCCCATTCTCTTATAAAAGAGAGCGGGGTTTTTTTATTTCTTTGTCGGTGGATTTTGGGGTTGTATACGTCGAGCACATGAGGGGCGGGAAGACCATGAAGAGACATCGATTCATCAACGAAGCATCACTTGATCCCTTATACGATGGCATCGAACAGTTCTGCGCTGAATACTTACCGTGCAGCACGCCCCGTGTGTCCTCGCACAAGATCATAGCTGACCCGGTCGAGGGATACAGTTCACTCGATTCATGGGAGATGTCAGTCGTTGATACCCCAATGTTCCAGCGGCTACGCGGCATAAGGCAACTCGGCCTTGCTTATCTCGTCTATCCCACCCTGGGATATAGTCGTTTCGAACATGTCATAGGCATTCGTGCACGTTTCGAGCAGTTGATCGCAATTCTTCGTGATAACGAATTGCTCCGTGGACAGGGCACAGTGATTCTTCCAACTGAGAAGCAACAAATTCGCATGCGCTTGGCGTTGCTGTGTCATGATCTAGGGCACTGCCTATTCAGTCATGTGTCCGAGTCGGTGATAGAGCAGCTACCAGGTCATGCCAACTACCCATCGTCAGCTAGTGTAATGTCTCTATTTCACCAACTGGCTGGGCGGAAATTGCCGATGGCGGAAATCCTCTCAGTATTGATCATTACAAGCCAGCCATTCATTGATTACCTCCACGCAATTGGAATTCCCGACGCTGGGCGGCACGAGGGTGCTGACAAGATAGCATTTGACGCGGCGCACTTGGTGCTTGGTCTGCCACTTCCGCGTGACCCCAGCTCGTTATTCCTCGCACAGTTGATGAACAGCGGTCTGGATGTTGACAAACTGGACTACATGTTCCGGGAATCCCTCCTATCAGGAATCTCCCTTGGAATATCTCTCCAATGGTTGATGAAGAAGTTGATGATTTCCTATCTTTCCGGGGATCATGTGCCAAATGGCCTTCGCAGTCGATTGGGTGGATTCACTAAGGACCAGCAGTTCGCTGTGTTATCTCTTCAACGAGGCGGCCAGTTCGCCTTCGAGGAGTTCTGTGTTGCACGACTCACTCTCCATGAAAAGATATACCTCCACCAGAAAATTAGGGCGGCGGAGGCCCAGGTACGTGCCGGACTATTTCGTCTTGGGCACGAGGTATCGGGATACAACGAGATTCATAGGTGGCTATACCTGAAAGAGTCACTTGCAGATCACCCCGATGCCACCTTGCCATGCCTACCTACGATGGACCTCTTCAATCGAGAGCACCCCCGAACGATCGCACCCTTCAACCTTCACGGAGTATGTAATCGGCTTCTCTTGTCGAGATCATTTGCATTTGGATGGCAGAATTCAATTGCAGATCCTCTGCGCCATGATGCTAAAGACCATGGAGTTGACCGATTGATGGAGACAGCACGTACAGACCACCTGAAGTATCTCAGTGCCATCCGAGAGCGCCTATCTATGATCCTCTCATTGCTGAGCGTGGAGGATGTCAACGTTGACAGCCTCACTATTCTGATCGATCCTCCTAAACTCTCGACCATCCAGCAGGGCCAGGACTCTGTATACATCGAATATCCATCACGACTTTCACTTCGTTGGACCATGCCAATTGACCGAATTGAGGACTACTATCACAGGAATCGCGCCCTCGGCTATGTGTTCACTGAGAACCATGCTTTGCCATTCGTGCTGCTGGCCGCTGAGAGGGCAGCGTGGGACCTCTGCGGCGTTGTGTGTGTTCAGGAAGGTTTTGTTAACAAGGATGTCGTCGCCCAAAGTTGTGAACTGAGAATCTCTCTCGACCGAAGAGGTTTCTACGATGATGCCGCTCCTTTGCGACCAATATCGGACTTCCTGGCTGGGGTAGAAGCGCAGATGATCGTGACTACCGTGGCCGAGCGTCTTGCACCTTACGAGTCTCGGACAAAGAAGCGGGTGAGTCCGGCGAGCGTCACCACTTTCGTGTCGCAATTCCCTGCCGACCTCCAACCTGCCGCTTTGTCATGGTTACAGAATATTCGCTTTATCCGCCCCGACACAGAGTTGTGCACTTTGATCTCCCGACTGGCCAAGGAACGACTTAGCCCAGCCTGGAAAAGTCTCGGCATTTCGCCACTTGGCGCAACGACGGACAGTGCGTACCATATCGCGTACGACCTGCGGGAGCCCCTCAGTGAGTCACTTCCCAAGACCGTCAGAGCGCCACAAGTGCCACTGGCCGAGGCACTCGGCATGTCCCTTGATTGCTACCTTATATTTGACGACAACACAAATAGTGGCCTTCAGGCCCTCAATATTGTTGCCGCTTGGCTGGGCAAGGACCTTCCGGATAAGTTACAGCTCAAGGAAGACCATGTCCAGTCGCTCCCGAAGGAACTTGCAAAAGAACTTCTTGGCAAGCCTACATGCTTTGCTTTTGCCTTGGCGACGGAGGGGGCACCAGAACGTCTTCAGTCACTGCTAGTCGAGCACCTTGGGTTCTCACGGTCACTCCTGCAGTGTCACGCATCGGTAGTTCTGGAACATAAGCATAAGTTGTTTTCGGGTACGGATGCCGCATTCCAGCACGTGGACAAAGTGCGTCTGAGAGACTTTTTGGTTGATGTCGCTAAGACGATTTTCATCGAGGAAGGAAAGACGCCAGAGGTCGCAGAGGCAAGATCGCTGGGTGACAACCGCGCCGAGGCGATGACAGTTTTTCCATACAACTGCCCGACGATGACAATCCCTGCGATATGGTTGGCTGGTAAGTATGGGAGAGCTCAATGGGTTCCACTTGTCGAGAGGGGGCGGAGGATGAACCCGCTTACGGGAGATCTTTCGGGCGAAGATGCATGAGACGAATCTGCCCAACAAGCGCCACCATACTTCGGCACGGTAGACGAGGCGAGGCGTGCCGTTAATGGTCCAGTTCAAAGGATAATCCTTAATATTTTCTTGGGATGAGATCATTTGTTAGTAGGTGCACAGGATAGCCATCGATGTCTTTTTGATTAAGCAGTTCAAGTTGACAGCTGCTATAAAATCAATTTATCCTCCCCCGTTGACTTCAATAAATAGGATGCTCATTTCCTTCAAATTAAAGTTGATTTTTAAGTTATCAAGGTATATTAGCAACTTGTGAATGAAAGGTGGCATTTTGGGGGATTGATGAGGGTTGGGATGTCCTTCCTGAGAGACATATTTGACAAGTCTTGTCGATGGGCATAGGTTTCCATTGATAATTATCACAAAATTTAGAGCAAGGGGCGGCAATATCCTGTATGGCGTCCCCAGATTTCGCCAGCTTTCGTATCCTTCAAACGTTACTCAAAAAAATATTCGGCCATGGCGCTCAATGCAAGCCGTACAAAATAATTAGGATATAATGACAGGAGTGGCGTAAGCTTCAAACCTACCTGAGGAATAGTATTAACATCTGAGAAGCTTTATGAACTTCATGAAGATGAGTTGATAGCACCCTTGGTTTCTGCGGGTGGTGGAGGAAGGTGGCCTATGAAACGTGAACCTAAGACGCTTCTGAAAAAGGCTATCGATTCGCTCGTACTTGCAATCGAGATGTTCAATCGGCCCCATGAGCTTGGGAGGGCAACGGCTACACTAATCTTCCTCGATCACTCCTTTGAGATGCTGATGAAAGCGAGTATTTTGCATAATGGAGGGGATGTCTGGGATTCCCATATTAATCAGACTATTGGCTTTGATGCGTGCGTTCGATGTGGTCTTAGTAATGCAAAGGTACGATTTCTATCCGATGAACAGGCGCTGACTGTCCGGGCCATTAACGGCCTGAGAGATGCTTGCCAACACTACATTGCGGATATTTCCGAAGGTCAGCTCTATTTACACTGCATGTCGGGTCTTACGGTATTCCGAGATGTATTAGATTCAGTTTTCCATCAAGACCTGGCGACAAAACTGCCTCCAAGGGTGCTTCCGCTGTCAGTGGTACCACCGGTCGACCTGATCACGTTGTTTGAAAATGAAGTTGAAGCAATAAAAAATCTTCTTACACCGGGAAAACGCCGACTCGCTGCTGCCAGAGCTCGTCTGCGACCTCTTGAAATCGTGGAGTCGACAATCCAAGGCCGGGCGACGGCTATTGGCGAGAAAGACCTTGAAAGGAAATGTCGAGATATCGCCGACGGAAAGCAAGCACCATTACTCTTTCCGCATGTTGCCGGGCTTAGTCTAACTGCGGTTGGCGAAGGCCCAACGCTTCAACTTCGATTCACAAAGAAAGAGGGAATCCCCATACAGGTAGTACCGGCAGGAACGGTTGGAGCCTTCCCTATAGCAATGAAGAGAGTCAATGAATTGGATTTTTATAACCTTGGTCTCGGAGAACTAGCAGAAAAGGTTGGATTGACAATGCCAAAAACACTTGCAGTGGTTCGACATCTCGGCCTTCAAGGTTCAGATGACTTCCATAAAATGATTCGCATCGGAGGGACCAAATTTCAGCGTTATTCTCAGAAGGCTGTTCACGAAATTATGGAAAGGCTGCCGACCCTGGATATGGATGTGGTCTGGGAAGAATGCCGCCCAAGAAAGAAACAGATAATAGAACAGCCGAAGGAGGAATGATGCAGTCTCTGAAAGACATCTTAATCTGTATTAAGACATACCCGGAATATAGCTCAAAGTATACTGAAACCGTATGCACGGCGGGGATTTTAAAAGAGTCACGGCGCTTGGTACGCTTATATCCAATTGCGTATAGGTACCTAGAAGGCACCCGCCAATTTCAGAAATATCAATGGATAAAGGCGAGGATCGAGAAGAATCTTCAGGACGATCGGCCAGAAAGTTATAAGATAGCCAATAATTCCATCTCATTAGAATCAGTTATTGACACTGCCAACAATTGGGGCGAAAGAAAACAATGGGTTATGTATCCCGAAAATGTTTACGAATCGATAGAAGCCTTGGGGGCAGCTCAGTCGCGCCAAGGTACATCATTGGGAATCATCAAGCCGAAAGACATTGTACATTTCACCATAAACCAAAAGACCAAGGAGGAAATCAAGGAGGCAGAAAGCAAGAAGTACCAAATCATGCAGCAGCAGGAACTTCTCAGAGAAAAAAAGGATTTAGAGATAATTCCTGTACGATTTACCTTGCATTTTATATGTAATGATACTAATTGCACAAAACCCCATAAAATAAGCATCTTAGATTGGGAATTTGCCGAACTTTATCGGAAAGAATGCGGTAGGCTAGGTTGGGAAGCTAAGATTAAACAAAAGATCGACCAATTATGTGCCAAGGATAGAGATACACACCTCTTTATGGGCAACATGAGGGGCCATCCCCAAACATTTTGCATTTTAGGTTTTTTCTGGCCCAAAAGAGAGCCTGAGAAAGTTATCCAAAGGAGTCTGTTTTCTTAGGCGTCTGTGCATCTTCTAAACTAAGTCGAAAGACTGATTATCATCGTACGGCGTGAAATGATGGCAAAATGTGGCTCTCTATGTTCACAGGGTTGGAAAACGTCCGTGAGTACGGTGGGAAAAGCGGATTGGATGTGACTACGAAGGGCTATCAACCTGGAGGAACATCCTACTGGAGCATAAGAGAGCCACACCATTTGCATAGTAGGGTAAAGAATGTTCTTGGTGCCAGTAATGAGAAGATGCGGATGAACAAAGACCTCATAATTCATTACTAATTATTTCATCACACCTCAGCGCTCTTATTAGCGGTGGCTGAATTCTCTTTTCTGCAAGGGCGGTCAATGAACTGCATCTTCTGCCAGGTGGCGTCTGATTCTTCAAGAACCGTGGAGCATATCATCCCTGAGTCTCTTGGAAACACTGATCATGTTCTGCCACTTGGCTGGGTGCGAGACCGATGCAACCACTACTTTTCAATCAAGATCGAGAAATCGTACTTGGACTCTGTGGTGGAACTGCGGACATTACCATGGCGAATCAGCGTCCGACGGATATATTCCTGCGATTATATGTTTCCGAGCGCTTCTTAGTGAACCTTACCAGGTGCTTCACGAGTTTGACCTTCTCGCTACCGCAGACAGTGAGTACTAAGTTGCATTCGCCATCTTCGGCGTCGAGTACGCCATTAATCTCGGAGGGCCAGAGATCCGCGGATATGAAAAGTGGTTGGCTGAGCACGGTCAAGTGATCCCGTTATATGCCGGAAGAAATGCTGGCCCCATGGCTCCACTAGATGCCTCGAATACACGGTGATCCGTACAGTTAAGTCAACGCGGTAATTATAGGTACATAGCCAGTTGCGAGTTGAAGGCAAAATAGAAATCGAGGGGTTTATTCTGACGCTGTCTGCCATTCAAAGAAAGGTCGAGGTGTCTTAGGACGTCCTGATATTTTGTATAATAACACGATGATTGGTTTTCTCTTGAATCTTTGCAGCGATAGCACCCCTATGGCACTTCTCGATCTCTTTTTCGAAGCACATGAGTGCTACATTCTTGATATTGATGGCCTGAATGATCGGCTCCAAATGATCGATCTTGCCTTCTAAGAATTCATTATACATTCTAAAAAATTGGGTATAATCCCCTCGCTTTTTGAGTTCGTCCCTAATGGGGCGTGGCGTGCCAAGTTCTGGCAAGTGAACATATAAAATGCTATCCACCTGAAGATACTTGTCCAAATGATATTTGGAAAAACCTTTTTTCCTACTGATGGCGTTTCCCCTCACGTCAAAGACAACGCCGATATTCCATAACTTTAGGAAACGCAGAAAAGCATCAAAAGTCAATCCCTGATATCCAATGGTAAAGAGTCTCATGCTGTAGTCCCGAGAACAATATTTCCGTCGGGGCATGGTGTATCCTATTTGTCGGCAGAAATCAAACCATAACTTATTATATAAGGCGCAATATGTAATTGCGCATAAAGACTGATAAAGACGACAATATAGTTTCTTTATCCATGGGGTATTTTGGGCGGAAAAGGCTATGTACTTCCAAAGGAAAAATTTAATTTCGCTGCACAATAAAAAGATACATGCAGGTGTCAGTGCCTCTCTTCAAGAGCTTGCTGAAGCTCGACAGTGTACCTGCGTCCGCACTCGGCTTCATTTTCTTTCTCCTTTCTTCCATCGAGGGGTGGGCCTTGGGGTACTCCCTTTGAAATCGTAATCGTCAGTTCTGACAAATGGCCGACACCAAACAACGGTAGGTGACAGTAATTACCTGCGGTGTCATTTCGGTTAATCAGTTCCGCTTGAAAGCTGTTACAAAAATTGTCAGCCTCCCTTAACCACTTCAATAAATATGATGCTCATTTCCTTCAAATACTACTGTTTACATCTGGTTGTCAGCTCAGTTCATTGACTTCTGGTTGAAATGCGCTGGTGTCTGACAGCCTATTTCCAATCTCATATGATAGCATTGATAAAGAGGGCTTTTAGAGAAATGTTAGCCTCATTTATCGAATTTAGTGCAGGGCTCTAGCGCCTGGGTAACGAAGTATGCAAATAACTGGTAATCCCTTCTCAAATCTGATATTTTCCGGCATGTTTAAAGGATTATTTTGATCAGAAAGCGAATATTTTTCAAGTTTACCTGTATATAGCAAGCCGAAACAAGGGACAGAATCGTGGTGATAGCACAAGGCTGCTCGTTATGGGGGGATAAATAAATGAGCACTGAAGCGGATGCCAGAATGGTGATCGATAAGTTGCTTGAAGCGGCTCATTGGCACATCACCAATAAGGCCCAGGTCTCTACCGAAGAGGCTGCGGCTGATGGACGGGCGGATTATCTACTCAAAGACACCCGCTCGCGCCCCCTTGCTGTTCTTGAGGCCAAACGTTTCGCAATTGACCCTTACACTGCCAAAGAGCAGGCGAAGGCTTACGCCCTTACCCTAGGTGCTCCGTTTGTCATTCTGAGCAATGGGCAGGAACATTATTTCTGGGATTATACGGATGGTGACGCACGTCCCATCATGGGTTTTCCAGGACAAACTGACCTTGAACGCAGGGCGAATGTCAAGCTTCATCGGAAAGGCGATATCAGACAGAGTCTGGATCTTCTCCTGCTGCCTCATCGCTTTCCCTTCAAAGGGGAAGATGTTGAAGTCAGACCCTACCAGACAAGATGTCTGCAAAAGGCCGATGCCTCACTGATTACAGGCCGCCGCCGCATGTTGTTTGAAATGGCGACCGGGACCGGCAAAACGTTAACCATCGCCATGCTCATGAAGCGCTGGTTTCAAGCGGCAATCGTCTCTCGCGTTCTTTTCCTGGTTGACCGTATCGAGCTGGCCAAGCAGGCCAAAGAGACTTTTGATGACTACCTGCGCGACTGGCCCACGGTCATTCTTTACGGCGGCAAGCGCAGCCTTGAAGGCCAGATCGTGGTAGGCACGCTTGACACCATCGCAACACAGCTCGGCGGCAACGGGTTCGGGCACGGCTACTTCGACTTGGTGGTGACCGACGAATGTCACCGTTCCATCTATAATACTCACCGGGCAACACTCGGTCATTTTGACGCCATCCATATTGGTCTGACGGCCACACCCAACCCTGGGGAGTTGCAATGTATCAGCGAATATGAACGTCGCCTTGTACGTAACACCTATATCTTTTTCGATTGCTGGGACGCCGCCAGAAAAGAGGGCCGCCCGACCTTTGAGTACAGCATTCAGCTGGGTATCAATGACCATCATTTGTCCGGCTACCGGGTTTATCATGCCGAAAGCGTTCTAACCTTTGAAGGTGCCGAATGGGAAGGTGAAGAAATAAAGCCTGGCACCTGGGGCCGCGATGCGGAATCCGAAGACCGCCTTAAAACAATCATCCAGGAATATTATTCCGCGGATGCTGATCGGGCGAAGGAACGGCCTCGAAAAACTATCGTCTTCGCCGTTTCCGATAAACAAGCCTCAATTTTGGAACGCCTTTTTAACCGTTTGCTAACCGATGACGATTGCCTGCGCATTGCTGGACAGATTAACCGTTCACCATCGCAGGTCCGGCAGGATTTTGCCAAGAAGATAACCTGTTACGCCAATAACGGCAATCCCAAGCCAATAATCGACGAATTCAAGTACGACCCACTCCCGATGATCGCAGTTTCGGTGGATATGCTGGATACCGGCTATGATCAGAAGGACATTGAGAACTTGGTTATGCTGCGCCCAACCAAGTCGCCCATTAAATACGCCCAGATGCGAGGACGGGGCAGCCGCCTCTGTCCTAAAATCAACAAGAGTGAATTCATTATTTACGATTTCGTCGGCAACTCCAAGCGCTTCAACGATCCCGCTGAGGCCTACCAAAAGCCGAAACTGGTCGGTGCAGCGGCCGGTTCACGATCGGCAAAAACCACCGATGTTGAAGACGCCGACATTAAGCCATCCAAACCGGAAGTTGGATACACCAAAGGCGGTTTTCATGAATTCCTCACGATAGCTGAGGGTTCCCTCAATGATGAAATCCGTGCCCGTGAAATAATGCTGGTCGGCCCGGAGGGACTGGCCATGGACCGGAAAACCTATCGGCAGGAATGGGAAAAGAAAGTAGTTGAACTAAAACAGACTGATCCCGCTGTCGAAAAGATCTTTCGCGGCGAAGAACTCACCGATAGCGAATGGGAGGATATTGCCTGTCGCCTGAATGCGCCGCGGCACTATTTCAACGAAGACACACTGCGCCGAGCCTTCGAACAGCCGACTGGCTCGCTCACCGATTTCATCCGGGTTGCCCTGGGGCTTGACCGCTTCCTCACGCGGGAAGAGCGGATTGAAAAAGCCTTCAATACCTGGGTGGCGGAACACTCTAACAGTATTAATCCGGCTCAGGCACAAATGCTCCGCCTACTCAAGGCACGGGTAATGACAGGGGAAGAAATAAACATGCGCCTTTTCAGCCAGCCGCCTTTTTCGCTCTGGGGAGGGCTCACGCGCATGGAGCAGCTGTTCGGCAAGGAGCTGCTTTTGCAGATGGTTGATGAACTGAACGCTCTTCTGGCGGCATAACTCTTAAGGAAATAATATTCGATGGACAGCGGACAGATCCAGAACACTCTCAAGGCCCTTTGCAAAGTGATGTGGGATAATAACGTCACTAATCCAATTACTTATGTAACCCAGATTTCCTACCTGCTTTTCCTTAAAATGCTGGAGGAGATGGACCACGAACAGCAGGAGGCCGGAAACGGCAACTATCGTTCATTGTTCGGGAAATATAAGGAAGGTGGCGTAGAACTGGATTTCGACCCTCTACGCTGGAGCGTACTGACCTCCAATCCGGATAACGAAGTAATGCTCCGGACCTTGCGCGATATACTGCCACAGCTTTCGCACCATCCAAACCTCTCTCAAGGGGGACGCGCTATCTTCCGCAATGCCGCCATCGTCATTCCCAATGGCGCAACCCTGCGCCGGGCAGTCGACATCATTGCTCCCATCTCCTTTCTCGGTATGGACGCCGATATCAAAGGCGATCTTTTTGAATATCTTGCCAGCGAGTTGGGTGGTCAAAAAAAAGCTGCCCAATTCCGCACGCCGCGCCACTTGATCCGGGTCATCACCCAGATGGTCAACCCTCAGATCGGCGGCACCGTCTGCGACCCTGCCTGCGGTTCTGGCGGCTTCCTAATTTCCGCCTATGAACACATCCTGCTGGCCAATACCAGCCCGGAATTTATCCATGAGAAGATCTCGCCTGACGGGGCAGTACGCAAAATCGGCATTGGCGATAAGCTGACTCGGACGCAGTGGGATTTCCTCCAAACCGGGGCATTTTATGGTTTCGACGGCGACCCCGACATCTTGCGGATGGCTGCCATGAATGCCATGTTGCATGGTTTTGATCGTTGCCCTATGGTCCAGCGTGATTCCATTTGTGGCAGCGAGGATAAATGGGATGACATCCAGTTCGATTACATTCTGGAGAATCCGCCTTTTTCAGGTTCACGAGGTGACGCCAAACGCTCGTTACGCATCGAAAAAGGAGACAAGTACGTCCTTTTTCTCGCTCATGCCCTGCGGAGTTTGCGGCCAGGCGGTACAGCCGGGATCATCTTTCCGAATGGCATACTCTTCGGCGATACGGGAAGCCACATTACCGTTAAAGAGCGTCTCTTGCGTGAATTCAACTTACAGGCTGTGGTGATCCTCCCCAAGGGAATGTTTGAGCCCTACACGCCAAACCCAACCTGTTTCTTCATCTTCCGGAATACCGGCAAACCGACTGAAAATGTCTGGTTCTTCAAAGTTGACGGCGATGGTTCGTCACTCTCTAAATCCCGCAAGTTCGGTTCGCAGTATCGGAATGACTTTCCCGATCTGCTTCGCATGTGGACGACGCAAGAAACCTCAGAAAGTCGCGCATGGTTGGTACCAGCCAAGCAGATTATTAACAATAATTACAACATGAACCTCTCTAGCCTGGGGTTGATCGAAGCAGAAACTGTTGAACATGCTGAACCAGAAGAAATACTTATTTCCATAGCCGCCAAGGAGGGTCGTATTCTCCAGCTCATTCAGGAGATGCAGGAATTGGTCGCGGGAGGAAATGGGGTATGAGTAAAGACCTCCTTTCAATGGGTTGGGATGTTGTCAAAATTGGGGACAAAGAAATATGTTCAAAGATCCAACCCGGCTTTGCCTGTGGAGAAAAAAAGGTTACTGGTGGTGTGCCGCACCTCAGGATGAACAACATTACCAAAAATGGCATGGTCGATTTTTCATTGGTCCGAAGGATTCCATCAGAAATTGCTTCTAAGAAAAACCGTTGGCTTGAGCCAGGTGACATACTTTTTTGCAATACGAATAGTACTGAACTTGTGGGTAAGACATGCCTTTTTCTCGGATGGGATGAAAACTGCACATTCAGCAATCACCTAACTAGGATAAAGGTAAATACCAGTCGAGTTTTCCCTGAATGGGTCTCTTTTACCCTCCAAGTATTATGGCGATCAGGATACTTCGCACTAAATTGCAGAGAATTTGTAGGCCAATCTGCATTCACTGGGGCCAAACTAAAAGATGTGGAAATCCCTATACCACCCTTAGCAGAACAACGTCGGATTGTGACGCATATCGAAGAGCTGACCCGCCGAGCCGAAACGGCCCGGCGAACCGCTGTTGAACGCGATGCCGATTTGGAGGTCCTGCTTCAGGCCATATATTGCCAACTAATTGAAGGCGCAGAATATATGCCACTGAACAAAGTCGCTTCATTGGTGCGGCGCCCAATTAAGACCAAACCCAACGAAGAATACGAAGAGATGGGAATACGCAGTTTCGGCAGGGGCACTTTCAGGAAACCGGTTTTAACCGGCAAGCAGATCGGCAACAAGCGCATTTATCATATCCATGAAGGTGATCTTGTTTTCAATAATGTCTTTGCCTGGGAAAAAGCAATTGCCGTTGCCAGGAAGGAAGACCATGGCCGGATTGGTTCCCATCGGTTCATCACCTATATGACCCATGAAGGGCATGCGACGTCCGAATTTCTTTGTTACCATTTTCTTAACGAGCGCGGGATCGAGGATATTCGGGCGGCATCGCCGGGTTCAGCAGGCAGAAATCGCACTCTCGGGTTGAAGAAGCTGGAAAATGTCCTGGTTCCCGTTCCCAACTATGATGAACAAAAGCGTTTTTCCGAAATCGCTAAGCGGCGCCAGCTTATCCGACAGGAATCGGCTGAAATTGAAAAAGATATGACGTCATTCACATCAGCTGTTCTCGCCAAAGCCTTTCAGGGGGAATTATAAGTATGTCCCCGAAGGTCATTCATATCCCAATCCTGAATGACAGTTCTCGGGATTTCCAGGAACTTTTCAGCATCTGGAGTCAGGTTAACGACTACTTCGAGGATGTGCGCTTTGACTTTTCCTACTGCGGCTTCCTACGTCCCAACGCAGTGGCCTTTCTCGGCGGGTTGGCACGGATGATCGAAGCGCGTATGGGCAGTGTCGTTTTCGACTGGCACACTCTACGCAACCAGGCCGTCATGAATAATCTTCGCCAGAACAGCTTTGCCGGAAACTTTGGGCATCCTTCGTCCGGCTGGGATGGTCACTCAATCCCATATCGTGAAGATCGTGCTCTTGACATGAATAAGATCATGGATTATCTGACATACAATTGGATCGGTAAAGGCTGGGTGCATGTAAGTGATCGGTTGAGTGATGCCATAGTCGGTAAAATGTGGGAAATTTATAACAACGCGTTTGAGCACAGTGGAACGGATATTGGTGTTTTTTCCTGCGGCCAGCACTTTAAATCGCAAAATGACTTGATACTTTCTGTGGTCGATTTTGGCCAGGGAATTCCTGCCAAGGTGCGTAGCTTTTTTCGGCAACATGCAGATGAAGCGCTTGTGTCTAAGATGACAGGGGCAAGTTGTTTGAAGTGGGCGTTTCAACCCGGCACGACAACGAAGACTGAGGAACCCGGTGGTTCGGGCCTTGACTTACTAAAAGAATTTATCCGTATCAATCACGGCAAACTGGAAGTTTACAGCAACGAAGGTTATGCCATTATCGACAAAGACGGCGAGCGCTTTGAAAATAGAAATATCTCTTTTGAAGGTACGGTGGTACATATCACGTTACGCTGTGATGAGAATCTTTACCAATTCAGTGACGAAGTTTAATCGCCGTTATAACTGAGAGGAGTAATTATGGAAATATCAATCAAAGACAATATCGGGCCGCGCTGCATCATCAAGGAAGACGGCCAGAAAGTTTTCGATGAAATATTCAAAGCATTGAAGAGTGGCGAGACGGTTACGCTCGATTTCGAAGGAGTGAATCAGTTTGCCTCCCCCTTCTTCAACTTCGCAATTGGCCAGCTGCTAAAGGACATCAAAGAGGAAGACCTGCGCCGTCTGCTCCATATCAAAAATATAAACGAAACCGGTATGTTAGTTGTTGAGCGTGTCATTGAGAATGCCGCGAAGTACCACGGTGATAAGGATTACGGCAAGATTGTTGACGATATTTTGGAACAGCAAGCAAGGGAGTCCAACTGATGGCCATTAACTACGCTATTCAAGCAGAAATTGTTGATATCACCGCAGATACCCCACGTTCAGATGATGTTTTTCTTGTGGACACAAATGTTTGGTACTGGATGACATACTCAAACGCCACAACCCATGTACCGACTCACCTTTCTGATTATCCAGGCTTTATAAATAAAGCCCTGGGTGTTAACTCAAAAATGCACCACTCTGGCCTTTCCTTGGCTGAATTAGCTCATGTAATTGAAAAAACCGAGCTTGAAATCTATGTGCGAGCCTCGGGAAAAATTAAACCGAAAGAATATCGGCATAACCTTGCAAGTGAACGTTCGCGCGTTGTTTCCGAAGTACAATCCGCTTGGAGTCAAGTCATAAATATGGCCGATCCTCTTGCGATAACGATTGATGAGCTTACTACGAACGCTGCCCTTGCCCGGTGCCTAACCGAAAAAGTGGATGGTTACGATCTCTTTATGCTCGAATCCATGAAGAACCACAGCGTTGTACAGGTCATTACCGATGATGGGGACTTTGCAACCGTTTGCGGCATCCAAGTCTTCACTGCCAACCGAAATATAATTAATGCCGCCCAAATCCAGGGCAAACTGGTAACAAGATAAGCATCTTGTTGTGCTTCAGTCAATCTCAACAAGGGATGAGCCGCCATAGGGAAGAAACAGATGCACAAAAAATGAATCAGGCAATCCATTGTGAAAGGAAAAAGACGTGTGCATCCAAGTTTATTAACGCATGAGTGACTCATCCACCCGAACAATATTTTCTTGGGCCAAATGAGCGCATTCCCAAAAGAACTCCGCTACAAAATCAAAGCAGTCTCAATTGTTGACTCAATAAAGAGGGGATAACTTTTAGGAATAGTCAACTGGTTGATAAATGAACAATAATTAGCTTGATCAATGATTATTTCTTTTTAGGATGTGGACGTAAGCTTTTATGTTCGGGAGGTTGGAAATAGGGTTGGAAATGACTTTTGATGAAACAAAAAAGGGGTTACGATTTCTACCGTAACCCCTTAATTTTATTATTGGCGTCCCCACGGGGAGTCGAACCCCGGTTACAGGCGTGAAAGGGCATAAAAAATATCAAAGAGCTTAGTGAGCAAAATTCCTGAAGAATCAAAATCAGATCAAAACATAAACTTTTTTGTTGGGAATACTGTTGGGAATGAAAAATACAAAATAAAAAGGGGCTGCGATTTTCATCGTAACCCCTTATTATTATTTGGTAGTCCCACGGGGAGTTGAACCCCGGCTTCCGGCGTGAGAGGCGAATTCAGAAGATATCTAAGTCACCTGTTTTATTATAATTATTTGTTTTCATTATAACTTGTGTGTCCTCCAGTGTAATGGTGTGCAATCATTTTACCCCCATTTCAAAAAAAAGGACACTCACCGGGACACACACATTTAGCGTCGAAAATAGTCTGCCAGCAGGAAAAAGAATACGTGCATTTCAGAAATTTCTTCCTGGCGATCTTCCATAAGAGAACCCCGTATTTCATTCTTTCAAGTAGATCCGCGAATTCCTATACCCCAGCTTCGGTCTGGACAACTTGGATAGTCACCCTTCCACAAATCTCTTTGCACCCTCAAGCTATGTTTGACAAACATTCCCTTTACGTGACTTTGCTCTCAATGTCTGCCGCGGTTATTTTCGAGAACTTTTTGGTCAACTGTAATTCCCAATTTGCTGGCAACCTTTTCATTGATGGTTACCACCGCCTTGCGGGCATCCAGGTACGTGCTATTTTCGACACCATTACCAGATAATATTTTTTGCGCCAACTCTCCTGCCTGGGAACCAATATCATAGGGATTGATCCCGATGGAAAGCGCCGCCCCCAGCTCAAGATATTTATCGGCAAATGTGAGGATGGGCATCGTGGCTTCCAGGGAAAAAAGAAAAATGGTTTCCAGCGTTTCCGTGGTTATCACCGTCGTATCAGGGAGCATCCAGTAAATGCCGTTTTTGCCTTTCAGCTCATTCAGGCGCCGTGGCACATCGGCTGAGTGGTGGACGGCCCCGGCCGTGAGCCTCACGTCCATCTTTGCTAACGCTTCGTGCAGGCGCTGGACAAAGACACCGCTTTTTTCCGGGTCATAGAGGAGATTGATGTTTCTTACGCCGGGGAGAAGCCTAATCAGTTCGCTAAACTGTTTCTCCGGCGACGGATTCATACTGACGCCACGGATGTTTTTTTCATCGGTGAGAAGCGATAGAGGATTGAGGACCATGCAATAGACAATGGGCACGGTTTTGATCTGCCGAGCCAGTGAAAGGGCATCCCTGCCCACAGCGAGCACCATGTCCGGCCTAAGCAGACGTACCGATTGGAAAATTTCCTTTTCTTTCAGATCGGAGATGAAAAGCCGTTGAACCGTGGAACCGGACGCCTGCTCGAAACCTTTCACGACCTGTTCGTAAGGTGCAACGGAAACGCTCTGGAGAACGAGGACTTTCGGCTCAGCGGCTGCTGGTCCGCTAGCGAATGTCAAGAGCAACAGAATGAAGAAAACCGTCTTGGCCATTACCATCACCCAACATGGCTTAAAATTGAGGCTTCCGAAGCCCGTACTGGATTGAAATTGTTGAACTGAGATACTTTTCACTTGCTTTGTGCGCTCATTGGTGCTTGCCGAACTGCGGAGTCCCAGTCTTCTGAGGAAATTCAGACGCGTCGCTTAACCCTTTCCCCCTCCTCCTTTGATCTGGTCTTATTCTGAGCATACATCACCCTATCAGATGCCTCCATGAGTTGGTCTAAAGACAGAGGCGATTGAGAGAATTTTAGATGACGGCGTCCCAGATCGAGATGGGCCAATAAATTATCATATCCCAAACCATTCGTTGAATAGCATAATACCATTTGTTGTTGTCTATAGTCAACAGATTATCTCTCCCACTTCTGTTAAGCTCTCTAAAAAAGGGAGGTAGACTTGACTATTGAAGAGGCATTTGGGCAGGTCATAAAAGAACTTAGGAAGGCTAACAATCTCTCACAGGAAAAACTTGCCGATTTAAGCCATATGGATAGAAGCTTTATCTCTCTTCTCGAACACGGTCATAAACAACCATCATTGATCACAATCTTTCAATTAGCCAGAGCCTTCAATGTATCCACTGCCAAGATCATGGAAGCCGTTGAAAAAAAGATTCAGTTGAATCTTCAGTCGGAAAAAACCCTTTAGTTTTTTGTTTTTCTCTTATCTTTAACGCTTCCCCAATCACCTTCAGATTCAGGCTATGGTGATGGATGACCTGCACCCGCCTGATCTCTTTAATCTATCTTCAAGTAGAAAATAATTAAACTCTTGGGTAGGGCGGGAGGAATTTGTTGGCATAAGGACCACATCAGGGATCATCATCCCGTGTCAACCATGGGGTTTACGGATCCTCATTAATGATTAAGGCCAACCGATTTTTGTCGCGTGATCTGGTCGGAAAGCACACCTAATGTAAGAGGCCCGCTTTCAATAGCTGACGGTCTAACAATTTGCATATTTCTTAGTATCAGCATCAGCGCAAAAACCTGGCTTCTATTAAATTGACAATGCCTTTTACATCGCTGCTGTCAAAACAGGGAACGGGAAGCTGTGGCGGATTATCCCGGCAACAGCCAGCAGATTTTCATCACCTCGGGAAATGAGATCTTTTTTAGACCAGAGCGAAAAACTCAATCTTGGGATAGCCGTTTTTCTTAAATCCTTCTGTTACAATAATCTCCGCATTACGTATGTACTTGTCACGCAATTCATCAATCTTATGGTCCTTTTCCGCATCCTCCATAACGGCAACCTGCCAAGGGGAAGATAAAATCGTCGTGCACGCGTCTGCCTGTCTATGGCGCCAGCTGTCCTTGCCTTCATGATCAATGGCAAAACCATGCACATCATGCTTGATGGTTGCCACGCGATAGCCGCGTCTGGTCAGCTCCGGAATGATTTTTTCGATTAGGGAGGTCTTTCCCGTGTTAGACTCACCTACAATAGAAACAACCGGTATCGTTTTGCTTCCTTCAGCCATTTTCTAAAACACCCCGGATAAGTTAAATTGTGAGAAAGCTTTGAATGCGCACGGCATCCAAGCTCCTAGCCTCACCCATACCAAGGCTTTTCATCCTGCTCAACTTGCAGGCCATCCATCAGCTTATTGAATCCGCTGAAGAGGTCAACAACGGCCATGAGTTCAAGAATCGCCTCGTCATCAAGTCCCAGCTTCTGCACTGCAGAAGTATGAACATTAAGTCAATAGCGGCATCCCGTGACGGCGGACACGGCAACGGCGATAATCTCTTTAGTGAGGCGATCGAGCTTGCCTTTTTCCACCATGACTGTTTGCACCTTGTTCCAGGTTGCCTCCAGAAAACCAGGTTTTACAGCCATCACTTTATAGAGGTTGGGAACAAAATCAATGTCCAGTTGGTTCTTGATTTCCTCATATATTTCTTTGACTTTGCCCGTTGCTTCTTCTTCTGAAATCATCTTGATCCCCGCCATTTTCATCCGCCTCCCATGTAGCATTCCCACGAACGCAAAAACCAGTCTGAGATATGATACTACCCAGGTCCTCTTTGGTATTCACATTAAGAAACATCCGCCCTGGGAGATCAAATTTCCTTATCTCTTGCTCCGAAATGACCGAAATATTTAACGCCTTATAAAGATCGATTATCTTCAGATTGCCTCTCATGAGCTGGTCTTTGATCGCGGGCAGACAGCTTTTTGAGTATACGGCGTGCAGTGGCTCCAAACATCCGTCGCTTTTCGGCACCACGACATCGTAATGCGCAATGCTGCTAAGCATGTGGACGATAAACGATCTATTCAGGAATGGCATGTCACAGGCTGCGACAAAGGCATGGCTGCATGAGGCATAATATAGCCCGGAATAAACTCCCCCGAGGGCTCCCGCACCTTTAATGATATCACCGACAATCGTTGCATTCAGGTCTAAATAGGGAAGAGGCTCATTAGTGACAAGGATAACTTCATCGAAAAGTTCACGGAACAATTCAACGGTCCTATCGATCAAGCGTTCTCCGTTGATTTCGAGAAAGGCCTTGTTGACGCCCATACGCTTGCATTTGCCGCCCGATAATATAACACCCGTCATGTGGCTTTCTTCCCTTATAAGTGCAGTGCAATTGGACATTGTTAACAACGAACGCTTATTTGCCGAAACTGCAAGCAGGATAATTGCAGGTCCTGCACTTCATACACAAGCCCCCGTGTCCGAGTTCCGCCAGTTCTTTCCTTCCTATCCTCTCGCCGGCCAGGACTCTGGGGAGAATGAGGTCAAATATCGTCGTTGCCGCATACATGCCACATGCTGGAATGCCCAAGACGGGGATCGCCGACTCAGCGTCCACGTATGCCACAAGGAACATCGCTCCCGGAAGAACTGCGGAACCATAGGTGATATCCGATGCGCCTAGGTTGCGGATGGCAAACCGCGTTACATCATCGGGATCAACGGACATGCCGCCCGTGGTAATGAGCAGGTCGGCGCCGGCGTTGATCAGCTCTCTCAGCTTTGCTTCTATAAATGATTCGTTGTCCGGCGCGAAGTGCGTGCCGATAATTTCGCCGCCGATTTCCGCTATCTTCCTGTTGATCACCGGTGCAAAGGCGTCTTTTATCCTGCCGTGATACACCTCGTTTCCCGTGACGACCAGACCCGCCTTCGGTTTTCTTATCTCTTTCAGCTCAATGATGCTCTTAGCCTGCCAACAGATGCTGACGGCAGCCTGCACGATGCTTTTCTTCACGGTAAGGGGTATGGCCCTGGTGCCTGCCACGGTCTGCCCCTTTTTTACGACCCTGTTGTTGTGGAGGGTTGCGCACATCACTTCGCCCAACATATTGAAGGCCAGCAGTGCCTCCTTATTTATCTTAAGCAGACCATCCTGCTCGGCGATGATGTCTATTTTACCCTCGCGCGGTTTTCCCTTCATAGTCAAGCCCTTGCCCATGAGTCCGACTGCCAGGGCATAGGCCGCCTCGTCTTCGTGCAGCTCATCTTCCGGAATATCGAGGACAAAAAGATGTTCTTTGCCGAGCCTCTGGAGATGGCAGACGTCTTCCTCCCTGATGACATACCCCTTGTGAAAGGCGGCGCCTTTAAATTCTCCCGGCCTTATCTCGGTGATGTCATGGGCCAGGACCGTGCCTACCGCTTCCTGAACTGGCAATTTCATAAATCCCGGGGAGGGGCTTTCATGGGCTCTCTCACACATGTGAAACTCCTTTATTAATCATCGGTTTTAAATATTTTGTTGAATTTTTCATCGACAATTTCCCTTAGGCCTGTTTCCATAGCCGCATATTTCCACAGGAATTGTCTGGCTTCATCAGTCAGGGACGCCCCTCCGCCATCCCTGCCGCCGGTCCGCCGCTCGATGAGTTTAAAACCGAGCCGTTCTTCCATCGCCTTTATATATCCCCAGGCTTTCCGATAGGATATGTTAATCTCTTTTGCCGCCTGGTTTATCGATCCATGTTTGTCGATCGCCTCAAGGAGCATGCCTCTGCCCTTGCCAAATACGGGCAAACCGTCAATTTCGATCCAAAGCTTTGAGCGTATCTTGATGTCCATGGCTTAAATCGTTATGGGGAAATTGCATAACGGCAGGTGAAAAATAATGGCGCCGCAATGGTTCATAATATCCTGTATTTGCACATGATTTACATAATGTCAGGCCCTTCCGGTAAACTTCCTTGGCATCTTGTACATACTCACCGCAAGATTCGCACTGGACCCTGCTTAAAGGCCTGCCCGGCATATCTTCCGGCTTTATGGCATTGATGGTTACTTCCTGCACATCAAAGAGTTCCTCATCGGGCATTATCTTATAGGCCTCAAGTTGCGCCGCATATTTGTCTTCGATTTCGGGAAAGTAATCTTTTGCTTTTTGTTTTGATTCCTCTCTGGCTACAATCCGCACAGCATAGTTTGTCGAGAGGTTCAAAAAAGATACCGCCATCTTACCGTAATCCATGAATTTCATGGTCCGGTGGCCGAGGCTGCAGCCGGTAACCGATTGCACGGCATCGGTGGCACAGCGGTCCAGTTCCACGAAGACCATGATATTTTTCTTGTCTTTTCCCCGGGGATCGCTGATCCTGATTTCCCGGAGTCCCAGCAGGGACATCCGGACGCCCAGGACTTGGCCGGGGCACAAATGCCCGTGGATTCTTGTCGACTCCTCAAGATGTAAGAGAAAATCCATTTTAGCACCATCCAGATAATAGGGCCGTCGGGATACACTTAACTCAGGCATGATAGTTTCCTTTTTATGTTTATGAATTTAAAAGGGTTTTCACCGAAAAATCCTTTTGTTATGCTGATGCATCCCCTGCGGCAGAAGCTCTCGCAGAGACCGCAGGCATTGCAAAGTGATGAACTGAAGAAAAGGCCCCTTGTCCCTTCCATTTCTTCGATCCTCAGAGCACCTGTAGGACACATACCGATGCAGGAAAAGCAGCTGTCGCAGCCTTCATCGGCCCGGACAAGGTAGTAGTAGCTTTCCAATAAAGGTCTCTGCAGCTCTCCCGGCACGGCCTTCAGAGCCCTGTTCAGTAACGCCTTTTTAAAAGGCACCTGTTTGGCTGAATATGATTGCATCGTCACGTTGGAACGATCCTCAGCGAATAAATCCGCCGCCTGCCTTAATGTCATCATTTTAAGATCGCTGAAGAACCCCCGCCGGCCACAGGAAGGCTCCCGGTAATCCAGTTCATCCCTATTCTGTATAAGTTTCAGTCTGCTTAATAATTCCAGGGATGTCCCGGCTTCCGCACCGGCGATTCTTTCTTTAAGGGCTTCGAGAATGAAACCGTTCCAGCAGCCAGTGCATTTCGTTGCGTCAAGCTGCAAGCCATTCTCCAAAAAAACAGCCAGGGCGATCAGATGTGCTTCTGACAGAGAGCCTAAACAGTGGATCTTCGCATGACCAACGGTATCTTCCCTTGTCCCGCAGCCCAAGACGGGGGTTGGTACGGACAAACGGGTTTTTTGGAGCCGGCCGATTACTGAATTGAAGTTCTCTCCCGGTAGGGCAAAACAATCCGCCGGACAGGTCGCCACGCAGAGCATGCATGCAGAGCAATTATCAGCATTGATGACCACATCTTCATTGATTGTTATTGCCCCGGAAGGGCAAATGGCTGTGCACCGGGTGCATGAGTTGCCGTTGAAGCGCATCCTCAGACAGCGGGAGCGATCGGTCGCAATAACATTTTCGGCGACCAGGCTTTTATCTATAAGCTTTGCCCTCAACATGGTCTAATGAGCCGCCTTTGCCTGACGGAGTAATTCAGGTAGGATAACGGGTGCTTGAGAATCCCTGATAAAGGCTGCTGTGCAGCCGGCAAGTGCCCTGTAAAATCCACAGTTGGCGCCAGCCATCACTTTCTCGCAGAAAGGCCCTGCCCACCGGTTTAGAAATCCTTCCAGGAATCGCTCCTGTTTATCGATGCATGCACGGGCGCCGTCCATGTCGGATTTTTCCAACGCCACTATCTCTTTAAATATCAGGTAATACATAAATTCAAGTTCCACCGTGATATGGTCCGGCAGATTCCGGAAGTCACCGTCCATGGCAAGTCCCTCTCCCTCATAGAACTTTATGACTTCCATCGTGGAATCGCCCATCACGCGCCTGTCTCCGTCCAGATAAACCGACCCATAGGGTGCAGCTAAGAGCTCATTGGGACCCACAAAGAGTTTGGCGTAATCCACGCTGAGCTCTTCTTCGCTCACCTGCGAAAAAGCCTCGGCCATTCGGCTGGCCAGAGCTGAGGCCTCCGGCGAGAGCACATTCACTAACAAAGCGATGTTATTGAATACATCATCGCCTAACAAGACATCCTTTTCGGGCTGATAGAAACAAGCCGCCAGCAGCCGGTAACAGTCGCCTCTCGCCTTTTCCCTGTCTATAAATTCTCCTACATCCATCATTTCACCTTTACAGTTTTGCACCCGCGGCCTTAAAGCTCCTGATGTAAAAGACGTTCGGTCGCGTGCTCTTTTCTCCCGGTTTGAGCACTTCTCCCTTGTTGTTCTTCAGGTTGACGGCTTTATACTTCTTAAGGAGCTGGCTGCCTTCACTGTTCTTGTCGTCCAGGTCACCGAAGATTCTGGCCTTGGCCGGACAGGAAACAACACAATAGGGGAGCTCTCCCTTCATTACCCGGTGCTCGCAAAAGATGCACTTCTCGACTTTTCCTTTTTCGCGGACATTGGCATAGTCAGAGTGCCTGTACAGGGTCCGGTGCGGCGGCATGTCGCCGGCTCTCTTGGCTACATCTGCGCCCGAGGAGGTGCAGCCGGGAATGAGTTCCTTTTTGTCCTGGTAAAAGGGATGGACCTCATCGTTAAAGTCATTGAAGCTGATGACGCTGTAAGCCGCCTTGCTCTCGTCCAGGTCCTCGGAACTGTAGGGACAATTCTGCTGGCACAGGCGGCAGCCGATGCACCTTTCCTGGTTGTGAATCGTCATGCCGTTTTCGTGCTTGTGCATGGCCTTAGGCGTTACGGGACAAGCCTCAACGCAGGGCGCATCAGTACAGTGATTGCAGAGGACAGGCCGGGCGGTAAATTGGACATCCGGAAACTTGCCCTCGGTCGTAAAAATGAAATCCGCCCAATTGAAAGCCTGCCCTTTGACCCTATCCTGTGAATTATTTTCCGTTTTACATGCTAAGGCGCAGGCGCCGCAGCCCACGCACTTCTGCAAGTCGATAACCATTCCATATCTTGGCATCCCTCTTTACCTCCCTTCCTTAAACCTTCTCGATTCTCACCGCAGTAAAGCCGCCATTTCTCGAATTACTGCCCGTAAAGCGTTCGGTGTCAAAGGGCATAAGGTCGTTGTTGTTGCCGCCCCTTGGCTTCTTATTGAACTCCAGCGTGGCTACCTTTCCATATGCCCAGTGTCCTTGGCCGTAACACTTGGAAACCGTTCCCGGCCTGACGCCTTCCCAGAGCTTGGCCTGGACGGTAATGCTGCCGGTAACGGAAGTAAGCTTCACTGTATTGCCGCTCTTGATGCCGAGCTTCCGGCCGTCTTCGGGGTTGATCCTAACTACGTCAGCCCAGCTGTCATCACCGGCGTCCACCTTCTTGAATTCCTGGAACCAAGTAGTGTTCTGGCTTCTTCCCTCTCTGTTGAGCCGCGACTTGAAGTCTACCAGAATGAAGGGATACTTTACCGGATCACCCCACACCTTTGGCGGTTCGTAATGGGGCACGAAGACCTCTTCGCCTTTGGCCAGATAGCCAGCCGCATCGACCACATCGTCAATGGATGTCTTGTGCTTCTTGGCATGGTCGCCCAGCGCCTTCTTCAGGGCTTCGCTATAGAACTCGAATTTTTTGGAGGGGGTGGGGAAGCCTTTTTCCCATAGGGCCTTAAAAGGATAGCCTTCGGAATTATAAACACCCTTTTCTTTGAAGTCTTCCCAGCTAGCCAGCTTGTCGCCTTTCAAGGGTTTGTCCGGCTTCCAGACCGCGGCGCTGATGATCCGGGCAGCGATCAGGGCAAATTCATCGGCATTCGCCGGCGTCTTGCCGGTTTCGGGGTCCTTGAAGGACTTGAAGTAGTTGAGCATATTAGGGAAACCCTTGGCGCTCAGCTTCTCGGCCAGCATATACATAATCTCGGTTTCATCGGCCTTCTCTTCCCACATCCTGCCGACCACCGGCTGCTGGATGGAAAGATGGGTATGCAGGTTGCCTTTATTATCAATGACGGAAAGCTTCTGGGTCGCATGGTGGGCGGCAGGAAGTACGATATCCGCAAACATGGCGGCTTCGGCGGGGGTGGTGCCGATATGGACATAGAACAGTTTGGACATGGCCTGGTCCCACCGGTCGGCGCCGGTGCAGGAAAAGTTGAAGTTCGCCCAGTAGCTGAGGCAGAACTTTATGTCGTAGGGATCAGCATCCAGAATGCCCGTTGCCACATTGTTGGTAATAACTGCACTGCCGGCGCTTCCCGAGGCAATGGCGGGGTACTGCTTATAGCCCCGCTGGTCGATCTTCTTTTCCTTGCCGTACTTTTTCGCCAGGTCATCCAGAAAAGGATCGATGGCGGGGAGTTTGCCTGAGGGAGAACCGGCATGATTCCGCAAAGAACCGCCCTCGCTCTCACAGGCGCCCAAAAGACCGTTTAAGGCGTGGATGGCCATGGAGGGATAGGCGCCCCGTGGACTCATGCACGGTCCGGGGCCCATCCAGACCGCCACCCTGGGGGCGGCGGCGCCCATGGCTTTGGCAACTCTTATGATTTGCTCTTTCGAGATGCCGCAGACCTTTTCCGCCCAGGCGGGCGTCCGATCCTTCAACTCAATATTCCACCATTTAACGAGGCCTCTGGTCAGTTTTTCGGCAAAGGCTGCTTCATCAACAGTCTTGCCGGCCTGGAAAAGGTTCTTGCCGTCTTTGAAGTCGCCCGCGAACTCTTTGTTCCAGAGTCCCTGCACGAGAAGGACATGGGCGAGAGCCACGGCCAGGGCGCCGTCTTCTCCCGGCTTCACAGGCACCCATTCATGCGATTTCGCGCCGATGGAACTGAGACGCGGATCGACGGTAATAAGCGTACCTCTGCTGATCAAATCACCGATTTTGTTGATGGTGTTCGGGACGTTTCTGTTGGAGCTCAGAGGATCGCAGCCCCATGCCACCAGGCATTTCATGTTGGCTAGATCATAATCCCGATAACCCCAGTAGCCTTCCGTGTAAAAAGGTCCGAATTTCTCCGCCTCCGCGCAGATCGCGCTGTGGGAAATGGAGTTCGGCGATCCGATTATCTTCGGCAAGGTGCCATAGGCCAGTTGTTCCGTTTTAGGCGAGTACCTGCCCCTGATGAACAGGAATTTATGCGGTTCATTGTTCTTCCGAAGGTCAAGCAACTTGTCGGCCACGGTACCGAGCGCCTCGTCCCAGGAAATCGGCACGAACCGGGGATCGACGCCTCTTCCCTTCTGTGGGTTGGTCCTTTTCATCGGCACCTTCACCCGGTCCGGATCGTAAAGCTCCTGCAACATCAGGTGGCCTCGAGGGCAGCAGTAACCGTTGTTGACCTTGGACAGTTGGTTGCCCCGGACTTTAACCGCCCGGCCGCCTTGGACAAAGAACTCAACCGGACACCACTGGGTGCAGCCCTGGCAGGTGGTAGGTATCCATTTGCCCGGGGTTGTTTCACCGCTGATCTTTTCCTGACTCTTGGGAGCAGCGGCAAAGGCATTAAGTGAAGGTCCCGATAACGCCATTGCCGCGCCGGCGGCGGCCCCAACTTTCAGAAATTCCCTTCTTCTGATCTTCATCCTTACCTCCTATCTTTTTGGCTATAACCAACATTGATGCTCTCGTAAAAAGTCACGCAGCGATTTTGAGCTCAAAGTCGCATGTATGTGACGATGGTGCTAAAATTTCAGCCAACTGATCCCAAGTGGCTATAAAGCGCTCTTTGAAAACTAGAATAAGCTGCTCAAA